>JAEEGF012287298.1_pt1 | contig 20429 bp, 17 predicted proteins | sample 9134171 | NCBI WGS metagenome assembly JAEEGF01 (sample SAMN16246542, study PRJNA631951) | gut metagenome | biome: gut microbiome; feature: rumen; material: AP-attached | host: Bos | place: Iran: Karaj | collected 2018-10
TCAGCATCCCGCTGACCAACACTTCAGTGAACCCTGCCCGTTCACTCGGCGTTGCCTTGTTCTCAAAGTGCGACGGTTGGAGCGCCATGGGTCAAGTGTGGCTCTTCATCGTGGCCCCGCTCGTCGGTGCCTGCCTCGCTGGCCTTTGCTACAAGTGTCTCTGCGGCTGCTGCAAAAAAGAGAAATAATCTGATCATTAATTAATAGATTTCAGGCCGTTTCATTCGCTGGTGATACCGGCAATGAAACGGCCTTCCTTTTACATCAAAACACATTACCATGAAAAAGTTATCTCTACTATTCCTAGCTTTCTTTTCACTGTCGTTGGGTATTAATGCCCAACAACCGGCGACTCGGGCTTTCATCAACGAAGAGGGCCTAGTCCGTACCGAAACCATACAGACACAGCTGCCTCCAGCTGCCCGCGATGGTCTGACACCCATGCCCGGATTTCCTTTGACCTTTGCCTCCAACACCACATACAAACCCATGCGTGGTTTGGCTTTGGCCGACCTAAACAACGACGGCGCCGATGAAATCATCCTCTGCCACAACGAAGAAATCAACGTCATCGACTGGCGAGGCAACGTGCTTTGGACACAGGCCTTAGTCGGTGGCATGGCCCAATATCCTGCTGCCGTGGGTGATATCAACAAAGACGGCATCCTCGAAATCGTGGTCCTCACGGCCTACGGCAATGCCCGTGGCGGCATTAACATCTTCGATGCTGCTGGCAACGTCTTGCTCGCCACAGTCACCAACAACAATCCGCTTATCTGCGCGCCCGTTTTGGCTGACCTCAACAATGACAGCGAATTGGAGATCATCTTCTGCGGTCGTGGCAAAGCCTCTGCAAGCATCTCTGCCGGCATCCATGTGTGGAACCTCCAGGGCGAGGAGGTGGAAGGCTTCCCCTTCGAGTTGCCTTCTACACCTGCTTTCACTCCCACTTTGGCAGACATCGACAACGATGGCTCACTTGAAATCTTCGCCTCCACAACCTCCGCTTTATATTGCATCAGCCACACGGGCGAACTGCTCTATACTGTAGAAAGCAATGAGGCCTACAAATATTCCTACCAATCGCCGCTCGTGGTCGACTTCGAAGGCGATGGCAACTGGAGTCTCGTTGGAGCCTGCCACGGCGACAACCCGAACCATTATGTACGCGTTGCCCGCACAGGCGAATACCGCACTGGATGGCCTAAGCCCGTCTCCTATTGGACCTACTCCGCCCCAACTGTGGCAAAAAATGGTAACCAATACGCCATCTTCATGGGCGTCTCTGGCGAGGGCAACGTGTTCTACCAATACGACATCGACGGCAACGTGGCTCCTGGCTTCCCACTTAACCTGACTTCGGGTGTTGAAGGCTTTGTCTCTGTGGCCGACATCGACGGCGATGGCGAGAACGAAATCATCACCGACTTCAACCTGATGGACGGAATCGATGGCTACATCCGCGCTTGGGAGATGGACGGCACGGAAATCACCGAAGGCTTCCCACTCCGACCGCAAGGTCTCTCCTATATGAATGGTGCCAATTTCGGCGACATCGATGGCGACGGTATGCTGGAAATCGTCACTCTGACCTACGTTCAGAATTTCTCACCAGACGACCCTGTGTATGTGACCGCATACGCACTAAACCAACCTGTTGAAAACTTGGTCTACGGCACCTACAAAGGCAGCAACGACCGCATGGGCTGGCTTCGTGAAGAAGAAGTGGCGGTTAGTTGCAATCCCGTGACAAACCTGATGGCTGAAACGGGTGGTGACGTATCCACAGTGTATCTGCACTGGAGCGAACCCGAACCTGGTTCAACGGGCAACCTTTTAGGCTACCTAATCCAAAAAAACGGCGAGCTCCTGCAAGAATTGTTGGAAATGCCTGAATATGTGGATACCGAAGTTGAGTTCTTCCAAACCTACGAATACGTCGTCATCGCTGTTTTCGACGACAACTGTGAGTCGGCTTGTGCCCCCTTCTCGGTAGAGGTGATTCCTGATGCCGTTCCAGAACACAGCAAGGAAGCCAAGGTCTATCCGAACCCTGCCAAGGACATGCTGAACGTCGAAGGTGATGGCCTCACTCAAGTAGAGGTGTTCAACATCATGGGCCAAAACGTGTTGCGCATCGGTGAAAACTTCGAGGCTATTGACATCAGCTACCTGCAAAACGGCATCTATTTCGTGCGTCTTAAAACCAATGATGGAGAAAAGACCGTGAAACTGGTTATCAAGAATTAAAATGGCTGGTATATACATCCATATCCCTTTCTGCAACTCGAAATGTGCCTATTGTGGGTTCTATTCGTTGCCTTCCTTGAAGCTGAAAGAGCGGTTTTTGGAGGCATTGAAGGCTGAGATTGTAACGCGGAAAAATTATTTGCAAGGCGATGCCGTCAATACGATTTATTTCGGTGGCGGCACGCCTTCGCTGCTTTCCCTAAAGGAAATTGGCGAACTTCTGAACCTTATTAATGCTACCTATCCTGTCGTGAAAGACCCCGAAATCACCCTTGAGGCCAACCCTGACACGTTGTCGCTGGAATACCTCGAAGGTCTACGCCAACTTGGGGTCAACCGACTCAGCATCGGCATCCAAAGTTTCTTCGACAACGACTTGCAATACCTGAGTCGCCGACACAACTCGCAACATGCCCGCAATTGCATCAATTGGGCCAAGCAGACTGGTTTCAACAACATTAGCATAGACCTCATCTTTGGCCTCCCCACCTCCGATTCCGAGCAATGGAACCGCAATTTGGACCTTTTCTTCGAAATGGGTCTCCCTCACCTCTCTGCTTATGCCCTCACTTTGGAGCACAACTCCATACTAACCAAACAAATTGAGTTGGGAAAAGTGCAACCCGTCAACGAAGAAGATGCTTTACGTGATTATGAAATACTTTGTAAGCGTACCGCTGAAAACGGTTATTTACATTACGAGATATCCAATTTCTGCCACCGTGGGATGCATTCGAAGCACAATGCCAGCTATTGGTTCGGCACACCCTATGCAGGCTTCGGGCCTTCGGCGCATTCCTATGACGGCACTTCTCGGCAGTGGAATGTTTCCAGCGTTGAGAAGTATTACGCAAGGGTCCCTGAGCCTGTCGAAGGGCCCGTCTTCGAAAAAGAACAATTATCCCCAGAGCAACATTACAACGAATACGTTATGCTCCGACTGCGCACTCACTGGGGTATAGACCTGAAATACATGAAACGTGAAATGGGCGAACGCTTCTCCACTTACTGCGAGCAGCACGCCCAACCATTAATTGCTCAAGGCCGTCTCTCACAGACAAGAGAATTCCTCTATCTCAACGACAAACAAATGCTCTTCGCCGACAGCGTGGCAGAGGAATTGTTTTGGGAATAATCAAGAATCAAAAATAGATATGCGCACAAACGCTAGCACTATTTAATTGAAACAAAACAGATTTTCCTGAAAACAACAAATTGTCGTCTTCATAATAATCACGATGAGTATAAGCCAAATCGCCAACTTGCGTAGTGAGTGCAAAATGAGGGCCTACTCTATATTCTAACGCCAAAAGATTTGCATATAAGGAATAGCCCCTATATGGAAAATCCCAAGTTTTATTATGGCTCTCCTGATAATAATAAGTTCCAATGTTAAAATTCGCCCCAATCTCTGGAGTATAATAAAAACCTTCTGCAAGTCTGAAATAATATGATAAATTCGGGCAAACATTAAAGCCCCTATGGATAGAATAAAGCCAATCGGAATTCATTTGTATAGTCGGATCTTTTTCAGACGACACTCCTAGGCCAAGCTCTAATCGCAAATTATTTAATAGAAAGTAACCTATGCCTAAATCAAGACCCAAGTATGTGTCCAAAGGTTTTTCTTCTGTATCACATTCAAAAAAGCCATTGCTATAATAAGTATACGTGTCATTGGTCACCTTACCAAAAGATGCTGAAGCAGAAACAAACATATACAATTCTCCCTTTTCCTGCGCAAAGATACTGATTGAAAGAACAACAAGACCGATAATGATAGCTAATCTTTTCATAATTTGAGAGTTTTAAAGTTAATACTAGCTGCAAATTTAACTATAATATTTCAATTCATCCTCTTTTTCCAAAAAAACTCCACTTTTTTCCATACTAACCGTTTTCTTTCCTATTTTTGGATTCTCAGAATCTGTCATAAGGCATAGGTTTCCAACCCGTGTCAATTAAACAATTAAACAATCAACAATCAAACAATTAATATGCTTAAATTCAAATCATTACTCCTATCCGCTCTTTTGCTCATCGGCCTGAACACGATGGCACAAGACGAAAACGAACGCCTTGTCGGCGCTAACTGCACGAGCATTATGGTGGGCAAGAATGCCTCCACCGACGGCTCCGTCATCACCTCACACACCTGCGACGGCCGCTACCGCACCTGGATGCGCTGGGAACCTGCCGCCGACCACGAAAAAGGCGAAATGCACAAGGTCTACAAAGGTACGATGCACACCGAAGACCCCTTTGACAATCGTAATGTGGAACTGGCTGGCGAAATACCGCAAGTTGCACACACCTATGCTTACCTCAACACGGCTTATCCCTGCCTCAACGAGAAACAATTGGCCATCGGCGAGACCACTTTCTCAGGACCCGACACGTTGGTCAACAAAAAAGGCATGTTCATGATTGAGGAGCTGGAGCGCGTGGCCCTAATGCGTTGCGACAATGCCCGCGATGCCATCCAACTCATTGGCAAACTGGTGAAGGATTATGGCTATGGCGACGGCGGCGAATGCATCACCATTGCCGACAAAAACGAAGTCTGGCAGATGGAAATCCTCGGCGAAGGCCCTGACAAAGTCGGAGGCGTATGGGCAGCCAAGCGCATCCCCGATGACGAAGTGGGCGTTTCGGCCAATATCGCCCGTATAGGCAAGTTGGAACGCAAGAGCAAAGACTTTTATTGCTCTGACAATTGCGAGGCTGTAGCAAAGAAATATGGCCTTTGGGACGGCAAGGGTGACTTCATTTTCTGGAAGGCTTTCCGCGCTTCCTACGGCGGCGGCAAGAACTACAGCGACCGCGAGTTCTTCATCCTCAGCCAGCTCGCTCCCTCATTGAACCTCAACCGTGACATGCCCGAACTGCCCTTCTCGGTGAAACCCGACGAGAACGTCGACGTCCGCAAGGTGATGGAACTTTTCCGCAGTACTTACGAAGGCACAGACATGGACATGACACGCAACGTGAAGATGGTGAGCAAAAAACGCCAAGAAGACGGCTCTATGGTTGAAGACACCATCATCAGCCCTGTGGCCAACCCATGGGTGGGTAGTGCAATGATGAACACCATTAATTATTTGGCTCCCGGCACCATCAATTTCCAACGCACCGTAGCCGTAGCATGGAGCAGCTACCATCACATCATCCAATGCCGCAGTTGGATGCCTGATGAAATCGGCGCCATCTGCTGGATGGCTTGCGACAACCCAGGACAAAGCCCCCGTATTCCCATCTTCTCCGGCTCTACCTCCCTGCCCGAAGGCTTCGACAAATGCGGCCAACTGCGTTATCGCGATGAGGCTTGGATTTGGCATTACCGCAAGGCCAACAAGCTGGCCACCGTGCAATGGGGACGCACAAAACAGACCTTGTTGAGCACCGCGAACCGTTTCGAACAAAAGGCTTTCGACGAGATTCCTGCCATCGAAGAAAGAGCTAAGGCATTGCTTGCAGAAGACAAGAAAAAAGAAGCTACGGAAACTCTGAATCAATACACCTCCGACTTCGCTGCATCGACACGCCAAGCCTGGAAGGAAATGGAGAACAAGTTCTGGTACTGGTTCAGCTTCGGATTCTAACCCATCCTATGACAACAAAGAAGGGGAAAGCATGCTTTCCCCTTCTTTGTTAATACTGATTCACTGTGATGTCAACGCTCACCTCTTCACTACTTAACTTGATATGTCCCGTTCTTGGTCGGACACCTTCCTTGGCATCAACCTTGACAGTAAGGATTTTAGTGCCAAAATCACTCAAAGGATCACAGTGAATCCAACTCACATCAGTATTCACTTTCCAAAATAGGTTTGAGGACACCTGTATTTCGAAAGTGCCACCTTCGGGACGAACATCAAGTTCGGTTATGTCAGTTTCCAAGAAGCCACTCCAAGCTTCTTGAACGACAACCATTGTACCGATCACCTGTTCATTATGAGTAGCTCTCACATACCCTATCCTTTCATTTGGATTAGAATTGTTATCTACTACAATATCAAACGTGGCATCACCTTCGCCCGAACTGGTAATCAAAGTGATCCAACTGCTTGCCTGTAACTGCCATGTGGTGTTTGAGCTAATCTGTATTGTTTGTATGCTGCCTATATAATCGGCATACAAGGTATCAGGCTGAAAAACAGCCACAATTGGCTCATCACCTGGTGCTTGGCTTACAGTGAACTCAGCATTCAGGATTCCTGACTTGATACGGAAGTCCGCCATTCTTGCCTCAAAAAGCATATTGGGCTCTGCTGTAAGGACAACCGTAGCATTACCCGTCCCCGACCGTTGCGAGAGCGTCAGCCAATCGCAATACAATTCAAATTCCCAGAAAGTATCGCAACTCACATTAATTTCTTTCTCGCCACCTTCTTTTTCAAAATGGAACTCAAGAGGTGAAACCTCAAGAAAATGTGGGTCAGGAGAAGCTTCCTGACTGATGGCGAGAATGGCATGAGCACCAGTAGACGTTGTAAAGACTACACTGGTTTGACGCACTTCATAAATAGGGTTCTCGTCTACGGACACGATGACTTCAGCATTACCTTCACCTTCATTTTGACTCAACGTAACCCATTCCTCACCAACGGTTGCTGTCCAGCTGTCTTCAGTGGTCACCACAACTGTCTTGGACTCGCCAGTGCAAACAAAACCAAGGTTTTTGGGCATTACATGAATGTCTTGATTTGGATTCACTTCCTGAGCAACAAGAACCTTGGCAGAAATAGAATCAAGACCGCTAATGACAACCTCTCCCTCACGTGAGCCAGACATTTCGCTATTTATCGGGCTAATGGTTAAGGTAATCGTCGCATCCTTGACACCATTCACCATTGAGCTGGTCACCCACTGAGGTGTTACGACTTCCCATTCCATATCGGATGTAACATCAACTGTAAACTCGCCACCTTCAGGACCGCAGAGAATGCCCTTAGGATCAACATTGATATAATGCTGAGGCGCATCTTGAGTCAACTTCAAAACAGCAGTATTGTCCTTGGTATTGGCAGTGATTTCAGTTGAACGGCTCTCTCCTGTCGTATTCGGAGCAACGGTTAAGGTAAGTGTGGCATTGCCGTTGCCCGACATTGAAGAAACCATAATCCATCCCTCGGTTTGGGCAATGGTCCATTCGCCATTCGATTTCAAGGCAACTTCAATTAAGCCTCCTTGAGCACCAATCTCTTGCGATGCATTATCAAACGACACTTCTATAGGCTTACGGCAGCCGATTATGGCAAAAGCCATTGCTGCAACAATCAATAATGTAATTTTTTTCATTGTATTCTATATCTAATGATCATTCATTTTACGTAAAACGCGAATTACACCTGATTAGTATATCGAGGCAAAAAAGGTGCGCCGAAAAGCCGACGCACCTTTTTGTAATCAATAGACCTTTCCAGTTTAGAAAATCTCGGTTCTATTGTCCTTGATCTTAACATTGTTCCTCAAAGCGTTGTACACACCATTGTTCAACGCCCTATTGGTGAACTGGCTGGTCTTTTCCCTGATGATGTTGCTATAGTCGGTTGTCTCTTCAGGAGCCGTGAATTTCACGTTCTTGATGATGAAGGCACTGGAGTTACCGGCCACAGGACCTATTTCCTCACCTTCCTTCATACCCATAATCATACCTATGATGTCGCCCTCAACACCGAAGTTGCTCAGCACGCGCGATTCAATGTTGACATCGGAAACCGTAGTGGACTCAGCACCCAGTTCGTTCACCATTCTGTCGACATCGTTGCCACAAGCCTTCATCTTCTCAACGGCCATCTCACCCTTTTTCTTGTTGAGGATTTGGTACTTGGAACGTTCTGCGACAGTCTCCAAAGGAGCATAGCCTTCATGGATGATGCCCGTCAAAGCGGCCACCACCAACTGGTTGTTGTCAAGTTCAAAAATCTTGTCGGAAATGTCACCTTTCTTAGTCTTCTCGTTGAAAGCCCAGCGGACAATCTCACGCGGGTTTTCAAGGCCTGTGATTTGATAGGTCGACTTTTGGATACCAGGCATAGTACGCTTGGTGAGACCTTGCTCTTCGATAGCCTTGTTGAATTGGTCATAAGTCCTGTTTTCAGCAAAGAACTTGTTGGCCTCGGCATAAACATTCTGATAAGTCTTCGTGCTCCAATTGATTTTGTGGGTCAGATAGGCCAGACGCGCTTTGGGTTGAGGTTCTGTCTTATCTGTAACCTTTACAATATGATAGCCAAAGGGAGTCTCCACAATACCCAATGAACCCACGGGGTTATTGACCACGTATTCATTAAAAGTGGGAACCATTGTACCGTCAGTGAACCAATCAAGGTCACCGCCTTTGTCTTTCGTGCCGTCGGTGTTGTATTCGGTTGCCAATTCGGCAAACAGTTCATCTTTGTTTTTAGCGGCTTTCAGTTGAGCCAGCAGCTCATTGGCTTTGGCTTCAGCTTCCTCTTTGGTAGTAATCGTGTCTTGGCTGCCCATAGCACCCTTATAACCGAACAGGATGTGGCTGGCACGCAGTGAATCGGGGCGGTTTTGCATGTCAACAATGCGCACCAAGTTGAAGGCATCCTCGTTTTCATAAGGACCATACACATAACCCACGCCATTGCCATTGTCGAAGATGGCCTGTTCAATCTTCTCAGGAACGTCTTTGCGACCGAACCATGTACTGTCATAGCGCTGGTCGGAGTTGTAGCTGTCGTTCACGTAGTTGGCAGGGTTCTCAGCAGCCTCAAATTCGGCCTTTCTCTCTTGCACAAACTGCAAGGCTTCCTGACGGTCTTCCAACGAAGGCTTGATTTCAAACAAGACGTACTCAATGTCGCGTCTCTCATCGGTCTCATAGCGGAATTTGTTTTCCTCATAGAAAGCCTTGTTATCGGCATCGGTTACGGTCACGGTTGAATCCGGAATTGTAGTATAGCGCAAGGCGATAATGTCAGCCGAAGCCTTCAAATTCTTGTTTTCATAGTATTTCTTGGCCAAAGCAGTGGGAAGGAAATAGGAAGCCTTCACCAAATTGTCGAACTTGGTCTCCAAACGGTTTTGTTTCAAGGCTTTTTCAAAGTCGATCCAACGGTTATAATACTCAGGCGGAAGGTTGCTGAGGTTCTGAAGGTACTCAGTCACACGTTCTTTGTCAATATTGCCGTTACCATCGCCAAAGCTCTGAACAACCCACTGGTGAGGTTTGTCGCCAGTAATCTGGTCCATCAGTTCCTCCGTGGTGATGCCAATACCTGCGGCCTCATATTCCTTAGTCATAATGTTATCCTTGATCATCTCTTCCAAGGTGTTGTTGTAGATGCCGTAAGTCTCGGAGGAAGAAAGATTGTTGTTTGAAGACCTTCTGTTTTCAAGATTCTTTTCCTTGAGTGCTTCATAATCTCTCACCGAAATCTTGTCGCCATCAACGGTGGCCACGGTGGGACCCATGTTTCTTCCCTGACTCTGGAAAAGGTCTTGTAAGACAAACGCTAACAATGCGATACCAATGATTGCAATCAACAATCCTGAGCGTCTTCTGATTTTTTCAATTGCTGCCATAATTCTATTTTCTAATTACTATTAAACTTCAATTTTGAGCGTGCAAATTTAGTAAAGATTTCCTCTCGCTGGGAAAAATGTTTTATTTTTATTTTTCAAAAGCATCATTTTTTACTTATTTATACCAAAACGAACTGAAAATCAACTATTTATTTTGGATTTTCAGCTCCACTTCGTCCAATTTCATGTGTGAAGCTTTCAAGATTTTGACCCGATAATTGCCGATTTGGAGCACTTGACCCTGCTCAGGAATGCTCTCACAATAGTGCAAAATCATGCCCGCCAAGGTCTCATAGTCGTCGGAAACGGGCAAATCGAGCTTATAGGTATCATTTAGGTAATCGATTTCAAGACGGGCGGAGAAGACAAAGGTGTTGTCGTCCACCACCTTTTCCACTTCATCTTCCACATCATACTCGTCATCGATCTCGCCAAAGATTTCCTCCACCACATCTTCCATAGTGACAATACCAGCCGTGCCGCCAAACTCGTCGACAACAGCCGCCACACCTTGACGGTGCTGGATGAAATGTTTCAAAAGCCTATCGGCGGTATAGGTTTCGGGGAAAAAGTCAATCTTACGAATGATGTCGGCCAACGCCACTTCCTTATGCTCAGCCACAACACGTACCACGTCGTTCAAATGGACGTAGCCCACAATGTCGTCGATGCTTTCACCAATGACAATCAACTTTGAGTGTTTGGTTTCCTCAAAACGGGCTTTCACAGCCTCAATACTATCGGAAAACTTCACTGACTCAATCTCGTTGCGTGGTCCCATACACTCGCGGAGTTTCACTGAGCGAAACTCCATCACATTTTGGAACAGCTGTATCTCTTGCTGCATGTCTTCATCCGCTTCCTCAGGATCGGCATATTCAGCGATGTAATCATTGAGGTCGACGGTAGAAAATGTATATTCCTGTCGATCGACTTTAAGACGAAGAATGTAGCGGATGATGAACTCCGAAATGCCTGTGTAAATGAGAATCAGAGGATAGAGCAGACAATAGCAGATGAAAGTCGGCAAAGCGAAGAATGAAAGAATGGCATTGGGATTAATGCGGAACAGCACCTTGGGAAGAAACTCGGCCACCAACAAGACAAGCAAGGTGGCAAGGATAGTCTTCACCAGCAACACCATAAAAGCATTGTCGAAAGAGATATATTGCAGCCAATGGTTGACCGGTGCGTCAAGCAGCTGCGACATGCTCATGCCATAGATGATGAGGGCAATGTTGTTACCCAACAGCAGAGAAGTGAGGAAACGCGACTGGTCTTTCAAAAACAGCCTAATGATTTTAGCCGAGAAGGTGTTTTTCGTCAGTTCCACCTCAAGTTGAAGGCGATTAATGCTGTTGAAGGCAATCTCAAGTCCCGAACAAAGGGCTGAGAAAAACAAAATAACGACAACGATAATCCAACTATCCATAACTCAATCCTCCTCATCCACATCAAGCAAGGCACTGCCTGAATACATAGTGTATTCCGAAAAATCCTCACGAGCAACAAGACTGTCGGCTTCAATCTGTTTGTCAGGCGTAACGATCTTGACATGTGAACGGGTGTAGATCATCTTTGTATCCTGATACCAAAACAGTTTTTCGGAATACATGGTCTCGTTGCTTCCAAAGTTTTGCACAATTACATTGCCTTGCGCCTCAATTAATCCCATTTTGCCGTAGTTCTTGCCGTAGTCGGCATGAAGCTCTGTGATCTTTTCACCCTTGTCGTACATATACACGTCAAAACCAAGGGGAAATTCCATGATGTCGTCCTCAGTTTCCATGCGCACCATACGAGGTGTATGCAGCTCAAGATTAATCACACCCGAGTCGCTGCGATAGAAAACAACGCTATCAGCAATGATGCCCGACAGCGTGTCGTCCGATCCCATGGCTTGAACAATAGCATCGGGGTTTGAACACGAAAACAACATCACAGCCACGAAGGCTGTGATGTTGAGTATGATTCCTATTTTCAGGATACGTTTCAATTACTTTCTAGCTCTGATGGTGGTGGATTCACCAATCCAGCCGCCAACATTGAAGGACTGGCCTTCACTATAGTCATTGAAGAAGATGGTTTCTGCCTTCGGGAAGCCTGCGGTGTAAGAACTAATCATGCGGTTAGCTCTGTCGGCGATTGAGGAGTCGATGGACTTGGCTTTCTGGCACTTGTCGACAGCAGCCCAATACACAGCACCCTTTTCAATTTCATCGTTAAACTGTGAGGCACTTGAGGCATAGAGTTGGGCGATGATGAGGTAAGGCTCGCCAGCGGTCGGGTCAACCTGTGCAGCTCTTCTTGCGATATCGCGGGCCCTGCTGAAGCTACCCATGTTCTGGTAGCACATAGCCAGGTTGCGGTAGGCACGATACTTACGGTCATTGTTGTCGGTCTTCGTGGCTTGCTCGAAGAAGGTGGCAGCTTCGCTATACTTCTTGTCCTTGAAGAACTTGATACCTAAGCTGTAGGAAGCCTCGGGGCTGGGCTCCAGCTCATTCAGTTTGACAGCGGCATCGAGGAAGAGCTTCGAGTCGGTGCAATCCTTCTTATCGAGGATGGTGGTGATGCGCTTGAGCAGCGTCACATCATCAGGCGTCTCTTTCATCTTGGCGCTGAACACCTTGATCAGGTCGTCGCAAGAAGCGAAGGGAGAGAACAGGTTGTCGAGGTTGTTCTTCACACCTTTGTTGATGTTGATGTTCTTCTCGTTCTTCTCCAATTGCTTGTCAAAGCCGGCCACAGCATCGGAATCGCCACTTGCCAAAGCCTCTTCCTTGGCAGTCTCAAGTTCCGTCTCAGTCGTAGCCAAAGCACCGATGTTGTTATCAAGCACTTCGGAGAGCTCCTGATAGACATTGATGATGGTCATCTTCTCGGCCTTGTCGTTGTTCACCATATCGATAGTAGCCTTGAAGTAAGCATCGATGTAGGCGCCCTGCAACTGTGAGGCATCGAGGTCAACGGCGGATTTCAGCACGTTATAGGCCTCTTCATAGCGGTTCTTGTTGTAGGTGTAGATGAGCAAGCCTTTACGGCCCATAATGCCAGCCACCTGCGATTTGCCCGTCTTCGGGTCGACCGGGAAATACTGGGCTCTGTTGTCCATCATCATGCAGATGGTGTCGATATAAGCGTCCTTCTGGGCGGGGTTAGTGCGGATGAAGTAGTCCATGATCTTCTCGCCTCTCGTGTAGATAAGTTGGCTGGAACGGGGGCAGTTGAGGAAGACCTCTCTCCAGGCGTTGACCATTTCGGTGCTAATGGCTTCCGGCGCAAACTTGGCCGCTTCCCATTGCTTGTAAGCCTCACCATAGATGGACAGATTGGTCACGCAGGCCACGCTGTCGGTTCCATACTTCGACTCTGACACCTCTTGGGCGGATACGCTCATTGCCATTCCAAAGATAACGGCAATCATCATTAATCTTTTCGTTTTCATCTCTTCTTATTTTTAGTGTTAGACTTGTTTGCTCTTATTCAAATATCATTCCAAAATGTTTTCGCAAGATTTCCTTACTTGTACTTGCGCTTCATGAACCAATGCTCAAACACGGAAACGCCTACGCTCACCTTGGCATAGCGTTCCTGTATTAGGCCGCCTTCGCGAGTGCCATATTGACCGGCTTCGAGAGCCAGGTTGACCTTCGACAAGGTCTTGGGCAACGGCATCGATATACCTGCCGTGACACCCACCTTATTAATAGAATGGTCCAGTCCATCGTTACCCGGCAGGTTGATGAAACCATGTTCATAGAAGCCGCCAAAGCGATAGGTGACACGCGAAAAATATCCGGAAATAGATGTATGTCTTGGTGTAAATTCGGCACCTGCTGAAGCCCTCCATGAATCCTGCAATCTTTCCGTCTTTCCCTGACGCGCAAACTTTGACCATTGTGTCCAATTGAAGTCGGCGCCCACAGCCCAATCATCGCCCTTCTGCAAGGCCACACCAAAGCCAATGCCTTGAGGCATGGTGGTCTTGGAATCCTCAACAACGTATGTAATGGTGTCAATCAAATATTCCACGTCCGTCTCGATGTCTTCTTCAAACGAACGGATGAACAGAGTCTGATCACCTTTGAGATTAATCTTTTGCTTATAGGTGAGACCAAAACTCAATTGCATATCATCGCCAACACCGGTGTTGAGCAACATGCCATAGTCGAACATGAAGGAACGTACCATCACATCGACACTACGACGCGAACCGATGTAATAGGCCGAGTCAGGAAAATAGAGTGAGGTCTCAGCTTGGCTGTTGCCAAACACATAATAGGCATTGGCACCCACGGCAAAGTGTTTGCCGATCTTGAAGGCATTGCCCCAGAAAGCTTGGTTGAGGCCGCCACTACCCTTAAAGCGCGTGGTGGTCTTGCCAATGCCAGGCTCGATATCATCAACGAGCATATTGTAGCCCGAAGTGCTATAAGGCTGTACGCCTAATGCCATCTTCCACCAAGGCATCACGCCAAAGGCCATCGAAACATAATCGAACGAGGCGTTGTTCGCCTTCTCCGAAAGAGAGGCCGTGCTGAAGGTCGAAGTCTTGAAATAGAAACCGGCGTCAAAAAGGAAGGCCAGCGAGTCAATCTTGGCATAGGAAGCGGGATTCTCAGCATTAATGATGCCACCACCAAACATGGCGTTGGCCGCACCTCCCATACCTTTCAGTCTCACGTTCATCGAACGTCCATTCACCTGTCCGATGCCGAACAAGGAATATGGCGAATCCACATCCGCCTGAGCATTGGCGCCAAGGCCAAAACCAGCTAACAGGCAAACGAGTATGATGCTTTTCAAAAAAAGTGTTCTCATAACCATAACATCTTACGCACGCTCTACCCCACCTTCCCCCCTTTAGGGGGGACTGAGGGGGGTAAGAGCGTGCAAATATCCGATTTTTTAACTCGTTGAGCAAGTTTTTATTGTTTTAATTGTGAGCACTATTTGCTATATCATTGAAAACCAATGTAAAACATTTCAAAAAACAAAAATTTCTCAGTTTTTGATGTTTTTTTCTTGCCAATTGAGAAAAATGTCGTATTTTTGCAGCCACAAACGGAGGTACCGTAGCTCAGTTGGTAGAGCAGAGGACTGAAAATCCTCGTGTCACTGGTTCGATTCCCGTCGGTACCACCCATATAGAGACGCATTGAATGCGTCTCTTTTTTTGTTTGTATCATTCAAGATGAACCCATAAAACTGTTCAACCGTTATTGTGATACAGCAGCCAAACAAGCCAAACCAGACATAAAAAAAGCACCTCCCAAAGGGAAGTGCTTTTTCATTTTAATTACTCCAAAATGGATTAGAGGTTGGTAATGTTTCCAGGAACAACGTGTACCGTACCAGGATTAATCATCAAGCCAGTGTAATTGGAAAGATTCACATCTGCAGTAGTGTTATCATCAAAGGTCACGATGATGTGGAAACCTTGACTCAAAGCCAAAGGACGCAACACGATGTTGAGTTCAGGAGTGTCATCGTAATTGTCTCTCAATTGCACACCACCAGGGATGTTCAAAGTCATTCTGTTACCCTTTACGTAATGAGTGTCGGTATTGTCGACAGGATTATGAATGATCTCATCAGTTACATTGTAACCAACTCTGGCCTTGTATTCATTCAAACGTTGAACATAAGCCGGATTGCTCAGATCATACTGATCGAAGAGAGCTTGCATTTCAGCAGGATCTACCTCGGGGATGATCAATTCAACCAAACCGCTCAAGCTGAAACCATTGTCAACGATTTCAACCTTCGTAATGGTTCTTTCATTTTCATCCTTCAGCTTCAGTTGAAGAACACCATTGATGGGCTTGAACAGGAAATAAGTGTCACCCATCAAATGACTACCGTCAGAAGCCTTGGCTGCTGCATACAAAGCGTTGGCGGGGACCATACCCTCACGATACTCTTGCTCAGGAGCCACATAGAACTTGCACTTGTTCTCACCTTGGTAAAGATAAGTAACGGTACGACCAGGGCCACCAGGATAGAAGGCATAGTAACCATCCAGCATATCCTCAGCGACTTCACCGTAATCGATGTTTAAGAAATGCACGTTAGTGACACCATCTTCAACGGCGCCATACAGAGCGGCGTGGCTCTTGGTAGGAGTCGTTTCATCAATGTTGAACACCATGCACACATCACCTTGCTGGAAATGGAATTTGCTATCGGTATCGACATAGGCTCTGTCTTCACTCACGTTCTCAATACGGAGTGCTGCACCAGAAGCATAGAAAGAGCGCTTTGTATCTTCATTCTTCTTGCATGAGGTAAAGGCTAAAGCAACCAATGCCATCATGCCCATACATTTCAATACTTTTTTCATTTTGTCTTTTAAACTTTTTTGTTTAATAATTACCTTCACATTAATTGATCGGGAGTTCCGGTTCATTGATTACCGGGACAGAGGCACCATTCCAGTTGCCATTATTCATGAAGCCACTGTTCACGTTCAGCTCAACCACTTCAGCTTTGGGAGCTTGGTACATTTTGTTCATTTTTTTCATTTTGTTTACGTTTTAATTTGTTAGACTTTTGTTGTTTAGTTATTTGTTCGTGTTCCTTTTCACACTGTTTGACGCTGCAAAAATAAACATTTAATTCATACGCTGTGCAAAAATTCTACTTTTTTTTTGATTTTTTTCCAAAACTGATTCGGATTGTATTGCTCATTTCATGAAAAGCCTGTGCAGGAAACACACCCACATGATGGAAAAAATCCACAAAAACGCCAACAAAAGCGTGCATTCTGTGCCAAAAACGGCGTTTCGGATTCTTACGTTTGAAACCATTGTTACGCTTAAAATTGCCTTCCTCCATGATTTGGCGATAGAGTTTCTGTGCCCGCTTCCGACACGAAGCATCATAGAAAGGCATCTCCGCTTCTGGCAGGCCGAGATACTCTACCAACAGAAAACCGAAGGTCTGCCATGGCTTCATGACGCCCATGGTGTCGATCCATTGCCGCAACTTATCAAGGTCAAGTTGTCCACGATAGGAATGAAGGGCCAATGTAATGTCACTGAGTTGTCGCCACCCCACACCCGTCTCTAAATAATGGTGCCAGGCATGGTAAAAGGTGAAAAACACCATAAATTCTTTGGAAGGGATGGATATCTCGAAGCCTCCATAGTCGACGCGCTGCGGATGGTCGACCAAACCTTCCTTCTCCATGGCAACATAATGGGGAAGCAGCTTAACATCCTCAATATCTGCACTCACTCGGTGCACCTCCAAAGGGATGTTCCCAAACTCAATGTTGTAATGCCTGCCTGAATCAATTTCCTCCCCCCAGTTGTAGCTGCCGGGCAAGGTACGTAGCAAGGTACAAGCCTTATGAAAACTATCAATTCCGATGAAAAGGTCTATATCGCCAATTTGGCGCAGGGAAGGATTGGGATAAAGCAAGGCCAATCCAAAACCTTTCAGCACCACCGGTTCAATATCATGTTCACGCAACAGCTTCACCGATGAAACCAAAACCTGCTTCAACTGCATCAGGTGGAACAAGTTGCTGCGCATGAGCGATTGCATCTTGGCCAGCATCTCGGGCGAAGGCTTGCTGCCTTCGGTCATTCGCGAAGCCACATCGGCAATCAGCACATTATTGCTATGGAACCCAGCCATCTGCATAACAGCTTTCCAATCGATTTCACCATCGATGGAAACCGATGTGTCCCAAAGGGCGGCACGAAGCAATGCAAAATATTGTTGTTCGACAGTCGACACGACCTACACCTTATTAATATTAATAATCATTCCTCAATGAGGCCAACAGCCGACCACGACTCTAACAATGCGGCCACATCGTTCTGAGCCGTCTCGCGGGTGATGTCATAATTGTCCATCAAAAGCGCGGTCATCATTTCGGCATCAAAATCTTTGCCTTCCACTTCTTTCCAAAGGAATGCAGCACTTTCATTCATCGAAATCATGCGGCTAAAGTCGACCGCATCCAGTCCTTCGGCAACAAGGATAAACTCCTGGCCTAAAGAACGAAGTCTATAACCTTTTTTTAACTTCATATTAAATTGTATTATATTTGTCTATTTTTCAACTTATTCCATTTTCTATACACCTTCAACAGGTATTTCCTGAGAAACAATGTGTGTCGCCACAACCATGCCTTCCCCGGCTTGTGTTGACAATGGTCGGGCGTTATGATTTCAACCACCTTACCAACCACATCCGAGCGTTCTCCTTGCTCGTTACCCTTCAAATTGCCATCACCCATCAAAGTTATCTCATCCCCATTAATGGCAATAATACGATGCAGCACATAGCGATTTTCAAAATAGGCCAACACGATGTTGCCCTCCTTCAAACAGTCAGGATGACGTAGCTTAACCTGATCGACATCACCGCGAATGAATGGGAGCATACTCCTGCCTTTGGGGGTGATAACCACTTCGCGACCTTCACCAAGCAATTGGGCGACTTCGTTCAGAAGCACATCATTAGGCAGGACAATCCTATCCATATTAATTATAGCGTCACTGTTTTATAGCACAAGAAAGCCGCTTCAGCATTAGGCAGGCAATCCAGCGAATAGCATGGCACAGTGCAGACTATCTTCTCAGTAGTGACATGCATTCCATCCGCCAAGTCCTTCAAGAACCTAATGCCGGATGAAGACACATACATCATAGCATAAGCCTCAGCGACAGACAGCCTCCGAATCTTGTTCTCTTTAGCCTGATGAAGGTCAACGATAGCGCCCACAGGATAATCCAAATTACGATAGCAAGGCGTCTTACCGCTCCACGGGGAGCCATAAACACGTATCTTTCCATCTTCTTCGATCCGAATCACAGGGTTGTCATCATTCAACAGTTCACATCCTTCCAGATTATTAATCCACAATTGGGTGTGTGTACTCTTGCCCGTACCGCTCTTGCCCAAAAACAGATAGCCTTTTCCATCCTTTACCACGACGGAAGAATGCATCATAAGCGTGTTTTTACGTTCCGTCGCAAAAGCATACAACAGCATAATCACCGAATTGAGCGAGAACCTCGTGCTGCCAAGTATGCGAAACTTCGCCTTAGTGAAGGCCTTGTCCACTATCAAATAGAACCGCACTGGAGCTTCAAAACTAGGAGCCCCCTCAAACAACCACTGACCTTCCCAGTCATAAAGATCAAAACGAGGGAACTCAGGCCCTTCACAATTTGTCGTCACTTTTTGCTTGTCAGTTGTGTCCGGCATCGCTTCAATCAGCTCGACGGTAAAAACACAGTTACCCGAATCCTCTATCAAGAACGGCTCATAACTTTGCATCGCCTCCCAAGCTCTATCATCATCAGGCATAACAACAGCAAAATTATGACCCGCAACTTTATATACTCTCTTCATTTTGCGAAAATTTGTGCAAAAATAGTTGTTTTTTTGATATAAAGGCTTGTTTTGGAGAAAAAAAGCGATTGCATGAACGTTACGGACAAAAAATCGTACCTTTGCCCGATTTTTTGAAAAAACTATGAAGAAAAAGACAAATAACAAAGGGACAGCGACCCTTCGACAGACGCAAGGGCCGCGGACACGCAATATAATCTTAGCTATTCTGACTGGAGGTTTGCTCACAGCAGCTTGGCCTATTTGGGGCATCGCTCCTTTCATCTTCATTGCCTTTGTCCCGCTGCTGCTGCTCGAAGGCTTTGTCGCGGAAGGCGAACGAGGCAGGATGTTTTGGCTTTCGTTTCTCGCCTTCTTCGTATGGAATGTGGCTACAACCTGGTGGGTGTGGAACGCCACGCCCGCTGCCACGCTAGCTTGGCTACTGAACGCACTCTTTATGGCCACCGTGTTTTGGCTGTTCCACCTCACAAAAAAGAAAGTGTGCAACAATCCTTGGGGCAATTTCATCCTCATCCCCTACTGGATGGCTTTCGAACTGCTCACCTATCATTGGGCCATTAAATGGCCTTGGCTTAATCTTGGGCACGTTTTTTCAAGCCAAGTCAGCTGGGTGCAGTGGTACGAATACACGGGCGTAGCCGGCGGAACCCTATGGGTATTGATAGTCAACATATTGATAGCCAATATCCTTCAGTTCTTCAAGACCAAAAAGGCAAAACCCATCTTAATCAGCATCGGCCTCGAAGCGGTTATTCTCCTCGTACCTATCATTCTCAGCACACGAGTTTACAAACACTATGAAGACCAAGGCATCGACACGGAAGTCATCGTTGTGCAGCAGAACTGCGACCCATGGAACGAACAATTCGATAACAATTTCTATGACCAAGTCATCCAAAACAACATTAATCTGTCGTTGCCTTTGGTGACACCTAACACCCGTTTCATCGTTAGTAGTGAGTCGGCCATACAGGAAGGCATCTGGCTGCATGAGACCGAAAAGGCCAAGGCGCTCAAAACCTTGCACGACTATGTTTCACGATTTTCACAACTGTCCTTTGTCATTGGTGGTACCACCAACGAGTGGGTGCCTAAAGGCATGGAAGACGATTTCCCCGCACGCCATATTGACGGCACAGACAAATACTACTATTGCCACAACTCGGCTTTACTCATCAGTGGCGACGGCTTGCAGCACCGCAACAAATCGCAGCTCACACCAGTCGTGGAGGCCATTCCCGAGT
>JAEEGF011444241.1_pt1 | contig 20424 bp, 20 predicted proteins | sample 9134171 | NCBI WGS metagenome assembly JAEEGF01 (sample SAMN16246542, study PRJNA631951) | gut metagenome | biome: gut microbiome; feature: rumen; material: AP-attached | host: Bos | place: Iran: Karaj | collected 2018-10
GCTGGCAGAAGCCTTCTGGCCCGGGCCGATGACCATCATCCTCCCCAAAAAAGACTGCATTCCCGACCTATGCACGAGCGGGCTGCCCTCGGTGGCGGTAAGGTTCCCGAGCCACCCCGTAGCGCAGGCGATTATCAAGGAATCAGGGCTCCCGCTGGCCGCCCCGAGCGCAAACCTCTTCAAGCACGTAAGCCCCACGACCGCAGAGCACGTGGCTGCACAGCTTGCGGACCGCATCGCGGGAATCGTTGACGGAGGCCCGTGCTCCGTAGGGGTCGAAAGCGCCATCATCTCGCTTGCCGGGGACGTGCCGACAGTGCTTCGCCCGGGGGCGATTACGCCCGAGATGTTCAAGGCGGTGCTCGGCGAAGTCGCCGTCAAGGAATCCACAAGCAAGCCCGGGCAGGCCATGCAGGCGCCGGGCCAGTGCGATACGCATTACCGCCCGCAGGTGCCGCTCTATTTCGGAGAAGTGCCCGCAGGCTACAAATTGCCGGAGCATACCGCACGCATCGCGTTCGGCAAGCAGTCCGGGGCAATTCCTGCCACAGTGAACTTGTCTGCAACGGGTGACATGACCGAGGCGACCGCAAGGCTATACGCCTACATGCACGACCTGGATACGCCCGATTACGACTTGATTCTCGTGGACCCTATACCCAACAAGGGAATCGGCATCGCCCTGAACGACCGCCTGAAGCGCGCCAGCATCAAGACGCTGCCGTAAAAAAGCCCCGAATAGGAGCCCTAGTCTTTGAGGCAACGAACAGAAAACCCGTAGTCCTTGTGGCGGTCGACCAGGCCCTCATCATCGTCGCCGTCGTAATACAAGTCCATGTAGTACGCGCGGTTGCTAAGGAACTCTGTAGAACTCCAGAAGTGCACGCTGTAGCCCTCGCCGGCGTAATCCCCGAGGCTGTTCCTGACGCCGGCAGGGAGCGCGGAGAAGGCGAAGGCATCCTCGTTGGTGATGCCGCTATACGCCGTCCAGCCAGTCGCGGACTTGAGCATCTTGCCAGCGGTTAAATAACCGCCGACTGCAGAGAATAAAGTTTCAAATTCCTCTTTTGTTGGCAGGCGCCAGCCACTCGGGCAAGCCGTCATCGCGGCCGTCCATGCGTAAAGGCGACCGTACTTGGAGCAGTATTTAGCGGAGTCGTTGTAGCAATAGCTGCTGTCTGTCTCAAAGTTCAGATTCTCCGCCATCCAGGTCTGCGTGCCGATTGTTACAAACCTATAAATCGTACTATCTCGAAAGTCGCAGAAATGCGTTGCCGGGTTATAAGGGGTTTCTCCGCACATGCCTTTAAATATTTTCATTATAGAGGCATTTTCGCCTTCACCACAGGTTACCAAGGCAAAGCCATCTCCAGTATCCTCTACAGAGCAGCCTGTTCCATCTTCGCCATCGTTACCATCGTCCCCTTTCAGGCCCTGTTCACCCTGTTTTCCTTGGTCACCTTTCTCCCCTTGCTTACCTTGTTCACCTTGGTCGCCCTTTTCCCCTTTCGCACCGTCCTTCCCGTCGGCGCCATCCTTGCCGTCTTGGCCGTCCTTACCGTTAAGCGAGGTCCATTCCCTGTTGACGCAGGCATACGCCGTGGCAGAATCCAGCGCATACACAAGAGCGCCCTCGTTTTCCGAAGTGCACTTGGGCATGTCCTCGCCCTTTTCGATAACCTTCATGCCCGTTTCGTTCACATCGGTGATTTCGGTGACCTCATCGCCGCAGGCGACAAGCAGCAGAACGGAAACTGCCGCAACAACAAAAGAAAGTCCAAGCCTCATTTTTCGCATAATCACTCCTCTACCAAAAAAACGCTTTTAGATAATCTATATAATTTTCCTGCTTCTACATCGGGAACAGCGGGTAGTGTTCCTTGGTATACGCACGTGTATAGGCGTTGAAATGCCACCATTCGCTCGGTAGCGTCACCCAGCCCGCACGTTTCATGATATTGCGGAACAGGTTGCGGTTGTCAATCTGCTGCTGCGTGAGGCGTCCGCTTTCAAGCGCGGCTGCCTCGCCCACCTCGCCCGCGCATTTCTCGAACGAGTCAAAGTCCGTTCCCATGTCGAGGAGGGCGCCCGTAGAATCGGCGAGCCCGATGTCGAGCGCAAGTCCGTAGTTGTGCAGCCCGCCAGTCTTACCCGACGAAACGTAGTTCGTATAGGGCGTCCCCGCCACCGTACGTTTGAGGGCGGCCTGCGCATACATCGGCCGAGCCGCGTCAAAGACGACAATGCTGTAGCCGGGCAGTTCCTTGGCAATAAGCGCAAGGGCGCGTTTGAGCTTGGGCAGGGCATCGCGATGCAAGAACGCACGCTGGATTCCGCAATACAGGTCATGGCCGGTGACGTTATTGAACGTACCGTACCGCAAGTCCATGCGGACTCCCTTCATGTTCGTGATTTCAACAAGGTTAGAATCATGGGTCGCGTAATCAATCCACTGCTTGGCGGCGGTGCAAAAGCGCAACGGTTTCGCAGGCTTCGGCGGAACAAACGCACTGTCCGCGCCCTGCGCAAAAACAGACGTCAAAAGACCTACGACAAGAATAAGAAAGAACCCCGCTCCACAGCGGGGATGTCCATCAGAATATTTTCTCTCGTCTTTCGTCTTTCGTCTCTCGTCTAATTAAAGCCCCAGCTGAACTTCCACGCCGAACTGCAGGTAGAGTCCCATGCCCTTCGCCATGAACGGCACAAGGTCGTAGCCGTTTACAGAATTTTCGTCGGCGTCCTCGGTAACCCAAGAGCGTTCGCGCGCGTTCTGCGCTCCGAGGAACTTCAGGACGTCCACGTCAAGCTTCGAGAGGAAGTTATCCAACTCCAGGTAGAACCGCGCATCGCGAAATAGTCCCTTGTCGCGGTGCAAGTCCAGGTTCACGCGGACATCCGTACGGAACAAATCGGTAAACTCGTTCATGTCCTTGAGTCGGCGCGTACCGTTTTCGCGGGTCGCCGGATCAGACGGAGTGATGTGGTAGCCGTACAGCGGCCTATGCCATGCGGCATGGTGCGTGAGGATAACCGAAATCAGGGAATCCTTGCGCGGGTAGTAGCGGAAGTGCGAAACGATATCCAGGCGGGAGTTCGCTTCCCACGGGAGGGAGCCGTCGCCTTCCAGTTCGTATTCACCGTACACGGAGCTCACGTTCGAAGAAAGCGAGAAGTGGTGCGAAGTCTTCCATTCCACCTTGACGTTCGCGCCCGAGACCCAGGCATAATCAATCGGAGTCACGTCCTTGTACTGGGCGTAAGCCTTGGGCATCGGCAACAGCGGGTCAAAGTAGTAACGTCCAAAACCGCTCGCCTGGCCGTCAAAGTACTTGGAGCGGAAACCAAAGCCGAGCTTGCCCGACGTTCCCGTCTCGAGGCGGCCCGTAAGGTCGCCGTCGTCGTAATAAGGTTTCCAGTCACTGCGGTAGGCAACATTACCGAACACGCGCCAGAAGGTCGTATCCTTCTTGGAGAGATTGCGTTCCACGTCCACGGACGCCGTCGGCTGGGCGCTATGGTCCACGGCGTCGGCAACACCGCCCACGGAGAGGATGTATTCGGAGTAATCCTGCTTCCAGTCAAAACGTCCCGTTCCCGAAAGAACGCCCGTCTTGTAGTCGTCGGATTGCGTACCGCCAAAGTCGGGGTATTCGCGTTCCACAAGGTGCTGTTCGTACAGCACGGCACCGCTCAAGCCTGCACCGAGAATTTTGCCCTTGAAATTCTTGTCGAGGCCGCCGCTGATGGTCGTGTGCGTATAGTCGTAACCGTCAATGAACGCGGAGCCTTCCTTGGTGCTGGCCGTACTGCGGAACCCCGTGGTGTCGCGGAGGGTATCGCCCAGATGCTCGCGGACAAATCCCGCATGGGCGCTCGTACCGAACTTGCTCATGTATTCGGCACCCACCACCAAGTACTGCTGTTCACCCTCGATAATGTCAATAGAATTCACCTCGTTGTAAATCCTCGAGGTATCCTGCTTAATAGAATACTCGTCGGAGCTGTACAACGTGCGCAGCGCCCAGGCGTTGCCCATGGAATCGGAACCGTTCAACTGGGCGTACACGTCGAAGGCCGAAAGGTCGAACGGATCCATGGACTTGACACGGCAATCGTCGGAGCATTCACCGTCGCGCTTCTTGAATTCGGTAAAGAACTTCTCGCCCAGGTTCTTGAGCATCTCGTCGTCGAGGCGACGGAACGAGAAGCGGAAGCTGTCCCATATAAAGAACGGAGCGTCAACGACGACTTCCTGCACGGTAAGGCCCGCGGCGCCCTTGAGCCCCCACTTGCCATCCGTCTGTTCCGGAATGTACTGGACCGAGGTGGCAAGTCCCTGCCCTATCGGGCCGCTGCCGTAATGGTCATGGAATTCAATGCCGCTCAAAATGTGCGGGTTCACTACTGAGAGGTTGCCAGGGAAACCAACGTCCAAGTGGCGCATGTTCGGGATGCGCAAACGGCCCAGGTGGTAGGCGACGTCGCCCGCGCGGGAACCTTCATAATAGAGAGCGCTGCTAAAATCTTTCTGTCCCGAAATACCGGGCATTTGGCTCAAGTGCTCCGTCAAGTCAAAGCGCATGCCCGCGGCATCTTCAAGCTTGTCGAGCGCCACCGTCTTTTGCGGTTCCCACTTCTCGGGTTCGCCACCGCCAATAACGGTACTGGAACCGAGGTCGCGCAAGTTCGTAGAAAGCGTCACCACCATGTCGAACAAGTCGGCAAAATCCTGCAGCTCCACCACCACGCTGTCGTAGCCTTCCTTGTAGAACACCAGCGCGGCACTCTTGGAATCCACGGTCAGTTCGAAGCGTCCGTCCGAACCGGTCTTTCCGAGGTTCTTCCCGGAACGGTACGTAATGGAAACGCCGTCCAGCGGCAAGTCGGACTCCGACTCCAACACGACACCCATAATGTCGGTGGGAGTTGCAGCAAAGGCCAACGTAGCGCAAAGAGACAGTATCCAGATAATCCGAGAACTCATATTCCATAATTTAGAAAACTGCAGCCGCGAAAAGGTTTTAGCGGCACCAAAAATATTATACTAGATTTGAAGAGTGCTCAAGATATACCTTGTACAAATGGAATCATTACCCGGTGCAAAGCCGGAGAATCTCGCCAAGGCGCGCGAGATGACTCTTGCGGCACGTCCCGACCCCAATTCCCTCGTGTTGTTCCCGGAAATGTTCGCGACAGGGTACGGTACGGGCACGGAATCGCCCGAAGTTCCCGGATTTCTCCAGCAACTGGCCAACGATACCGGCTGTATTATGATCGGAGGCGGAATGGTTAAGGCTGGCGGGATTATAACGAATCACGTGGGCATCCATGCACCCGGCCAAACCAACGAAATCGCGGGTTACAACAAGATGCATCCGTTCTTTCCCGAGCAGGGAACATTCACCGCGGGTCAAGACATTACTTTGTACAAAATATCCAACTTTGTTGTTTCGCCCACCATCTGTTTCGACCTGCGTTTCCCGGAACTCTACCGCGAAGCGACAGCCCGCGGCGCACAACTTTTTACCGTGCACGCTTCATGGCCGGCCAAGCGCAGCGCCCATTGGGAAACGCTTCTCAAGGCGCGCGCCATCGAGAACCAGGCGTACATCGCCGCCGTCAACAACGTCTCCGCCGACGGCACGTATACCGGTGATTCGCAAGTCATCGATCCGCAAGGCAACATTGTCGTGAAAGCGGAACCCGGAAAGGAATGTGTCGTGAGCGCAAGCGTCGACATCGATTTCTTGAACACGTACCGCAAAGATTTTCCGGTGCTTCCGGAACATTTTATAAAGTAACGTTAACATACCCGTAATACATTTGCAAAAGGCGCGTTTGCATGTGATTTAAGTCACATTGCACGTAATTCTTTATTCATCAATAAAATAACCACTTGTCAACAAAATTTCCCATGTGAGGCAAACAACACATATCCGACGAGATGAAAATTTTTAGTCACTTTTGTCCAAAAAAATTCTACTTTAGTAACGTAAAGATTAAACAACCAAACTCAACCGAGGTTCCAATGACATCGCCTTACATGAATAGGATCAATTATGCCAGGGCCCTCATCAGAGCAGGGCTAACACAAGAACTGGTATTGAAGATTACGGCCATATCGCATTACCAGTACGCACAGATACAGCGTGAGCTCCTGGCTGCATAAGGCCCGTCAGGTGCAATTGATTCTCGACATTCCTGCACAGCCCGCCACCCAAATGAAGGATCGGCGGGCTGCGCTTTTTTCGTGCTTCAAGGACGGCACGCTCCTGCTCGACGCCCGCGACAACCAGAAGCCGGCACGATTCTACCTCGCGCCCGGCGACACCTTCCCGTGGGAAGCTTTTTTCGCGAAAATGCTTGCCGCCTGGCAGCTGTGCGATTACACCGATGTACCGAATCAATTCAAGCCCCTCAAACGCATCCCGCAGTTCGTCATTGACGGTTTCACCGCCGAACCGCTGCAAAACAAGTTCAAGATTCTCGCGACGCTCCGCAAGCAGGGGTATTTTTCCGCACTGTCTGCGCGAAAATAGCTAATATTCTCTACATGGAAAGCATGCAGGATATCGCCCAAAAACGCTGGTTTATGGGCAAAGGACGCAAGATCGATTCCATCGAGACCGTAGACCGCGTCGCCATCGGGGAAACATATCTCTCCATAGTCCGCGTGAACTTTGCCGCAAGCGAAAATTGCGAGCCCGACCTCTACGCCATCATTGAAGACGAAACCCGCACGGCAGTTTTTTTCTACGACGTGTTTTCGTGTGAAAAGGCAAGATACGGCACCAAGACCGGCGAATTCATGTTCATGCAAACCGGGCATTTCCCCGTAAACGTTTCCCTGCACGAACTTTTCGATGTCGCCCCGCTCGATGCCGAGCAGAGCAATTCCGCATTCGCTTCCAGGCACTTTTTCTTCAAACTGTACCGCAGGCTTTTGCCGGGCATCCACCCCGAAGTCGAAATCATGGAGCACCTTGACCACGAGCGCTCCGACGTGAGTCCGCGACTCTACGGCACCTGCTACTACGCAGATGCCACCGGAAAGCGTTACACCCTCGGGCTTCTCGAGGAACGTGCAACCGGCATGCAAGACGCGTGGGCGCTCTTTACGCAGGGTGCGCAAGATTCGGAATCGCTCGCGCAAATTGCCGAAAGACTCGGCCAAACTACCGCAAAAATGCACTGCGCCTTGAAGGGGCTCCCGGGCACCCCCGCGCAAAGTCCCGAAATTCCCTTCGACAAGCTGGAACATCTTTTGAACAGCGCGACGAGAACAGCAGACGCCACAAGTTTCGCGGGCAGCGAAACGCGCGAGCTCGCCGAAAAAGTGAAAGCCGTATTGCCGAAACTCCGGCGCATGGCGGCAGATGCATTCGGAGCACAAACCTGTAGCGAGCCGCTTGCACCGCAGCGCATCCACGGGGATTACCACCTCGGGCAAGTGTTGGCGTCCGTTGCAAAAGCCGCGCAGAATTCCGTTGCAAAAAATGCGCCAGCCTTCAAGATTCTCGACTTCGAAGGCGAACCGTCCCGCACGCTCGAATACCGCAGGGCGCTCCGCTCCCCCGCCGTCGATATCGCAGGCATGCTCCGCAGTTTCCAATATGCGGGTGCGGTTTCCGGCCAAAACAGCGCCGCATGCGAGCGCGCATTCCTCGAAGGCTACGCGCAAGCCGCGCGTGTCGACCTCGATACCCTCGAGCGTACAGCCACCCCGTATATCCTCGCAAAGGCCGTTTACGAGGCCTGCTACGAGCTCGAATTCAGGCCCGACTGGTTCCACATCCCGGCCCGCGCGCTCCTTGAAATTGCCGGCTAGGCCGCAACCGCCACAATTTTCTATATTTGCGGGCGTTATGAACGTCGATGAAATGGAAAAACGCCTCCGCGACGAGGCAATGGAACTAGCCGCCAAGGAACCGCTCTCGAAGCTCATGCTCGAGGAGCAGGTTTTGAACCGCAAGAACTTTGCCGACATGCTTTCCGTAACGCTCGCCTGCCAGCTGGCCGGCGAAGTCATCGACCGCGCGGAACTCGAGAAGATGTTCGGGGCGCTTTACGTCAAGTACCCCGAGTTGCTCGTTTCCGCCTGCAAGGATTTGAACGCGACCGTCCTCCGTGACCCCGCCTGCACCAGCTACCTCGAGCCGCTCCTGCTGTTCAAGGGGTTCCAGGGCCTGCAGGCCTACCGCGTGGCGCACGCCCTCTGGACCGAGAACCGTTCCTTCCCGGCCAAGATGCTCCAGAACATCGTGAGCCGCAAGTTCGGCATGGACATCCATCCGGCGGCAAGAATCGGTCATGGCCTGCTGATTGACCATGCGACGAACATCGTCATCGGCGAAACGGCCGTAGTCGGCAACAACGTGAGCTTTTTGCACGGCGTGACGCTCGGCGGTACCGGAAACGAAGTCGGCGACCGTCACCCGAAAATCGGCAACGGCGTGATGCTCGGTGCGCACGCCCAGCTGCTCGGCAACATCCACATCGGTGATTGCGCGAAGATTGGCGCCGGCGCCGTAGTGCTCTGCGATGTTCCGCCGCACACGACCTACGCGGGCGTCCCCGCCGTCGAAGTCGGCCACCCGACCGACGACATGCCCAGCTTCAACATGCAGCAGGACTTCACCCGAGACTGCGACTAGCAACGCATAATTGATAATGTATAATGGATAATGTATGATGGTCAATCATCATTTATCAATTATCCATTCAGTTGGTGAACATGAATAAAAAGGATAAGATTCAGTTCATAAGTACAAAGCTGGACGAGTTGTTCCCCGACCCGCCTATTCCGCTCGATTACACGAGCCCCTTCACGCTGCTCGTCGCCGTCGTATTGAGTGCGCAATGCACCGACATCCGCGTAAACCAGGTCACCAAGGTCCTCTACAAAAAGGCAAAGACGCCTGCCGCCATGGTAAAGCTCGGAGTCGAACGCATCGCCGAAATCATCAAGCCCTGTGGGTTCTTCAACACAAAGAGCAAGAACATCTTCAACCTCTCCAAGACGCTCGTAGAAAAATACGGCGGAGAAGTCCCCCGCACCTTCGAAGAACTCGAAGCATTGCCCGGCGTAGGCCACAAGACGGCTAGCGTCATGATGATTCACGCCTTCAAGACGCCCGCCTTCCCTGTCGATACGCACATCCACCGCCTTGCCAAGCGCTGGGGCCTTTCGGACGGCAGTTCCGTAGAGCAAACCGAGGCCGATCTCAAGAAGATTTTCCCCAAAGAGGAATGGGAAAAACGTCACTTGCAAATCATCTACTTTGGCCGCACATACTGCAAGGCCATGGGCCACAAACCCGAGAATTGCCCCATTTGCAAGTTTGTTTTTACAAACAAGTGATTCAAGACGTCTACCACGTTCACATGTACTAAATTTTTGTGATAAATTATCTAAATTTGGTGCATGCCGGATTATCAAAGAAAACAAAAATTAACCTCCCGCCAAGAGGAAGTTTTGAGTCTTGTGCGCAAGGGTCTCACCAATGGCGAAATATGCAGAGCCCTGAACATCTCGGAAAACACCGTAAAGGTCCACTTGGCGAACATCTACAAGATCCTAGAAGTCACCAACCGCACCGAAGCCGTATCGGCGAATCCATCAAAGGAAATCGAGTCCGTTCCGCAAAAACAGAACGTCAACGTCGTGTTTGAACCGGACCCCGACCTGAAGAATCATCCCCTGGCACACAGCCTCTACCTTTCCGTTGTCGAAGCCCTTTACCATTACCACCTTTTTTCCATCAGTACGCAAGAAGATGACGGCGTCAAAAACGACGTAACGTACAGAATCAAGTTCTCCGTGGCACAGAGCAGGGCCGAAATGATGTTTGTCTCTCTCTGCTACCGGAAATCGAAAGAAATCCTATGGTCTACGCAGCAAAAAGTGAACCCGGACGATGACATTTCGACGCTCGCGGGCGCACTCACAAGTGCCCTGTTCCGGAACATGACGCTTTCTGCGACAAAGAAATTCGAGGAAAAGCAGAACGTTTCGCCCTTATGGTGGTACGCCTCGTGCTACACCATCGCGAGGATGATGAACCGCAACAAGGAAGCCTTCACCAACTGCGAGACCCTCCTCACCCCCCTGGCCGAACGCGACGGAAACCTCTACGCCACCTACAGCTTGGTGTTGGCTTACTACATCAGCGTTGTCGAGAACTGGGGTTCTACAGAAAAGTACCTCCAAAAAATGGGGCAATACGCCTGTACGGCCATCCGCAACAATCCCTACTCCATCTACTCGCAATTCATGATGGCGCTGTACAACATCCTTATCGGGAACAAGATCGACGCTATCGGCTACTTCAAGCAGATTATCAAAGCGAACCCCTACGACACACTTGCACGCCGCCTGCTTGTACAGATTTATCTGCTAGTCGGGCAAGAAGACGAGGCCTTGCGGCAGCTCGAAGCGTTCAAATGCTTTTCACCGCAATCCGACGACACGCCCTACCTATTCGTAGTCAGGGCGTTCATCTATTTTCTGCAGGGGAATTACGACGAGTGCGAAAAACTTGCAAAACAGGCTCTCCTGGTTTATCCCGAAGCCCCCTTCGCACGGCTTTTCTTGGTGGCATGCAACAACAAGAAGGAGCTCTTTGACGAAAGTCAACGTCACATCAACCTATTTTTCGAGTACCATCCCAATTTTACCAAGGCTGATTTGGACAAGTTAATGGAAGGTATTGCCCCCACACGCAAGAAAATCTTTGCCGACAGCCTCAAGAACATGTTCCCGTAGGTATTACGCGCTCTCGAATTAATACCCGAAAAATAATCCTTTCGGGCTATAGCGCAATAGTACCATCTTAGTTTATCTTTGGACTACAAACAAAGGAAACTAACGATGGAAAACAACACACAACCTAAAGACCCTAACGAATACTACACCAAAGTCCTGACGCTTGCAGACCTGCAGCCAGGAGATATCCTCACGTTCGAAGGGGAAGATCACGGCATCTCGTCGTTAATCATGATGTTCACGAATTCCAAGGTGACACACGGGGCACTGTATTACCAGAGCGCACCCGTCCCTGCCCTTGCCGACGCGGGGCAGTCCGGTATTTTCGCGCATAAAGTCGAAATCAAAGAGGGGGCGCGAAATGTATATGTCAGCAGGCTAACAAAGAAGGAGGGCCTGCTGAAACCGGACGCCCCCTTCGCGCCGGATGCCCTGAGCCCTGTCCTTAACGCGGCCCATTTTTACGTCTCCGAAGGACTCAAGTACCCGTATTCCGACTTGGTCCTCCTGGCATTAATCCTGATTTACAAGGACATTACCGCTTCGGGCATCAAGCAAGCCATCATCGTCACCCTTCTCGAAGTGCTTGCCGCCAAAATCAAGAAGCTGATCGACGACAAGTTCCATGATGGCGAACACACGATGGTATGCTCTTCTTTTGTCTACCAGTGCTACCTCGATGCCTCCAAGGAGAACAAGGACTTGGAAATCCAGCTGAACAGGGATGCCGACCTCCGCCCCGGCCTTCGTCAAGTGGGCGTCAAGCGTTCAAACACCCTCTTCGACCTGTATGCGGAACACGCCGCCGAATACAACTACAATACCGAAAGTTTCAGGACGTTCAAGGATTCCTTGACCGACGTAACCTTGGAAAGCCTCATCGACGAAATCCTGAAGCAGCCTAGGGAAAACCGCGTCACGCTGCTCAAGAGCAACGAACTGAGCAACGCCATCGAGTCCTTGCTGAAGACTTTGATGGAGCTCTTCAAGATGCCCTTTAAAAACATCGAAGATCTTATCAAGAATGCGGAAAATCTAAAATCCATGTTCGTCACGCCGAACGACCTTTGCTTCAATATCAAGAACGCAGAAAAGGTCGGCAGAATTCCGCTGGACAGGCACGACGAAAACCTCCAAGTTTAACTGCAACAAAGCAGTTAATGCACACACCACACTCACCTAAGAAGGAGAAATAACAAATGGCAAGTTCAATTGCTCAACAGTTCACAGGACTTCCGATGGGAGACCTCATCGGAGGCCCGCTCATGGCTGTCGCCGAAGCCAATGGAAACATGGCTAAGACGCAGACGAAGTTCATTCTCGACACCTGCTTCAACCCCAAAGATGACAAGGGCGACATTATTGAGCCCATCATGATCAAGATGGAGATGAGGCGCGGAGTTCTGTCTTTCGACGCAAATGGTAAGCCGACGACAACCTACGTTGATTCTCAGATCAACCTTCCGCTTCTGACCATCCTCCCCCTCAACAACCTTGGTGTTGACTCCGCATCTGTCAACTTTGAAATGGAAGTCAAGTCCTCCAGTTCTGAAGACATCAAGGAAGAATCGCACAGCAAGACGGAAGCCAGCGCGACTCTTACTGGAAAGGCCGGCTGGGGTCCGTTCTCCGTATCGATTTCCGGTACGGTCAGCTACGCCTCGGAAGACTCCCGTTCCCATGACACGCATTACGAGAACAGCAACACTGCCAAGTATACCGTGAACGTGCATGCAGGCCAGCTTCCCATGCCCAAGGGCGTGAACGTCATCATCGACGCCTTCGCCAAGAGCATCCAGCCCGAAGTACTCCAACCTAAGCAGTAAAAAACGTTAAGGGGCAAATATGGCAGTACTGGAAAAGAGCAATCTGAATTATCTCTCATCGTTGTCGACAGGGAATAGTCTCGAAGCGCTCATCAGCGCTCCACTGACCGCAATATCAAAGGCAAACGCCATGATGCTCAGCGGCCAGGCACAATTCATCCTTGATTTCTGTTTCAGGAATAATGGCGACTCCTACAGCCCGGTCCTGATAAAAATGGAATACACCAAAGATGGCGAGAAATCGTATTTCCACTTGCCACTTCTGACCATCTTGCCCCTCAACAACCTTGCCGTCGATAAGGTGGATGTCAACTTCTGCGTTGAAGTGACATCCACCACGACGCACGTTCCTTCCAATCCCGTGCGCGGCAATCCCGCAAAATCGAAGGTCCTCAGAAAAAAAACCAGACTCGGAGCAAAACTCGCCCCGAAAGAAAACGGCAAGTATAAAGACAATCCATCAAAGAATGGAATATCTGTTGCAATCGAGGCGAAACAGATCCCACTTGCTAGGGGCATCACAACGCTTATCGACGTCTACTCAAAAAACATCATCACCTCAGAGGAGTAAAAAATGAACACGACAAGTATTATCGCCTGCCCCGCTTGCGGCAACCCCATTTCGTTTGACATCTACGGACTCCTTGCAGGGAAAAGGTTTTGCTGTTCCCATTGTTCGGCAGCATTAGCACTCTCTTCCGAAAGCTACGGAGTTGTTGGAAACACCATGCAAAAGTTTGAAGCGCTCAAGGCTAGCGCAGGACGGTAAAGATGAAACTGAACGAGCTCCTGACAGAACTTCGCAAGGCCGTAAACGAGGCCAGCAACGTTTTGCAAGAAAAAAACTTGGAAACGCTCAGCAAGTATTTTGTACAAAAAAAGATTTCCGAATCGGAGACGGTATGCATGCCCAAGACCATCCGCATGGACTATCCCGTAGCAACGGAAGATGGCAAAGTCGCCATCAAGCGCGTAGACGTTCCGCTAATCTCGCTTATTCCTGTAACTAATTCCAAGGTGGAGAAGGCAACCTTTTCCATTGACTTCCAGATGGATGACGAAGACGGCGATGTAAAGGTATCCTTCCCCAAGAAGCGCTTTGGCGAAGTGCAGCACATGAGCCACCTGGAACTTACGATTACCCCCGATGAAGTCCCGGAAGGAATCGTCTCCATCGTCAGCAAATACAATTCAATGATTCAAAACCAGATCGAGGAATAAGGAGAGAGAAATGAACGTGCAACAAACTATAAATCATGCTTATGGGGGCACCTTACCTGAAAGGGGAATTTACACAGGCATGCTAGCAGAACAAAACACTCTTGCACCAGGCACAGACTTCATTAACATTTTCCAGCCACCTCAAAATTGTCACTGTTTTTATGGAATACAAAATATTGCCAACTCACAAATTTGCATTATCCCAGCAAACTTGACAAATACTATTGTGACTACAAATGGAATGAATGGTTGCTCAATTTATATCTATAGAGCAAATAATCACTTTATTTTCTTCCACAATTGGAACGACAACCAAATTCGTAATCCACAGGACATTCAAACTTTTCGAAATATGGTAAATGCAAAAGCATTACAAGAACATATTCCGAATTGGATAGAATGGAATGGGCCAATTATACCCAAATACACCATAAAATGGAATAATTATTCTTCACAAATGCAAAATAGAGCCGGAAATGAGAACATATTCTGTTTTATTCCATTACTATTTCCTATAGGAAACAATCACTTTCGCGCCTGGTTTCTTTTTTTCGAAAGAAATTTTCATCTCCCTCAGCAAGCTGAAAATCCAAACGCACTTTGGACTTATGACAGACATCAGTCCAAACTAATGGATTTATAAACAATTGGGAAACTACCCCTTAAGCAGTTCCTCGAAGTAGACAATCGTCTTCTCAAGGCCCTGGCGCAGCGGGATAGTCGGTTCCCAACCGAGAGCTGACTTGGCAAGGTCAATATTCGGGCGGCGCATCTTCGGATCGTCGCCCGGAAGCGGTTTATAGACAATCTTGCTCTTGGAACCCGTCAGGTCAAGCACTTCTTTCGCGAGTTCAAGCATCGTGAATTCACCGGGGTTACCGATGTTCACGGGGCCGATAATCTTATCCTGGTTCATCATGCGCACGAATCCCTCGATGAGGTCGTCCACGTAACAGAAACTGCGCGTCTGGCTGCCGTCACCGTAAATCGTGATGTCGTCGCCCTTGAGCGCCTGCACAATAAAGTTCGATACCACGCGGCCGTCGTTCATGAGCATGCGCGGGCCGTAAGTATTGAAAATGCGCACGATGCGGATGTCCACGTTGTTCTGGCGGTGGTAATCCATAAAGAGCGTCTCAGCCACGCGCTTGCCTTCGTCGTAGCAACTGCGGATGCCGATGGGGTTCACGTTTCCCCAGTAGTCTTCCGTTTGCGGGTGCACCGCCGGGTCGCCGTAGACTTCGCTGGTGCTCGCCTGCAGAATGCGGGCCTTCACGCGTTTGGCCATGCCGAGCATGTTGATGGCGCCCATCACGCTCGTCTTGATGGTCTTCACCGGGTTGAACTGGTAATGGATGGGGCTCGCGGGGCACGCGAGATTGAAGATGCGGTCCACTTCCAGCAAAATCGGTTCCGTCACGTCGTGGCGGATAAGCTCGAAGCAGCGGTTATCGCGCAAGTGCGCGACGTTCGCCATGCGGCCCGTAAAGTAGTTGTCAAGGCAAATCACCTCGTGACCGTCGTTCAGCAGACGTTCACACAAGTGACTTCCCAAAAATCCTGCACCACCGGTAACTAAGCAACGCATACTGAACTCCAAAAAAGAGTGGGCCCTAAATCACTTCGTATAATATAGAATTATTCTTTTCACCAGAAAAAACTGTATCTAGTATTTCTACTAATTTCTGATGAAGATTTCTTTTTGGCCTTCTATCTTCAGAATTACCGGGTAGTGGGGCAAGGGCATGTTTTGCTCTAGCAAGCCGCTCCGGAGTACGCAGCCGTTTAGGTCCAGAAGGCTATACGGGCTACCGACAAGGGACGCCGGAGCCACAAGGCGACCATCGATCACCTGAATGCTTGGACTGTTTCGCTGCAACATTACGGAAACGCCGGCCGATTCGTAATCTTCGTCGGCAATCGGAAGCGGGAAATTGTTATTGGGAACATAATCATACCTATCCAAATACAAGCAATCTGCGGTAGAGTCGTTTTTAAATGTCGTATTCAGGCAAAGACTTTCATAACGGAGCACTCTTCCGGCATGCTCCGAAACCTCATTAGACCAAATTTTTCCAGCCTTTTGTTGAATCCTGTTGACCAGAGAATCAACCTGTGATTCAGTTAAACGCAAGAAACCACAGCGGCTCCATCCCACCAAATGGTCACGAATAACTTCAAAGGGCGTATGTTCGGCTCCGTACTTGCCAAAAAACTCAAAAACCAATTCACCATCATAGTCTACATGACCAAGATGCGGATGATAATCGTCTGGAAAATTTACATAATAGTTTGAATCCAACACCGACTCGCAAGCATTGTCGACACAAATGCTAAAATTTTCCCAGCTTTTTTGCTGTCTGTACCCAAAGTATTTCTTACATAGCGGAGAAAGCGTATCTTGTTTGTATTCTGAAATTCCCAACAAATCCGTATAATCTTCAATATACACACTCATGTAGACGTCTACATCACTTATGTATAAAGAATCACTTTGCGCATTCGCAACCAAGCTTGTCAAAAGAAATAAAAATACAATTAACTTTTTCATAAAGCCCCCTCATACAAAGCCACATCCATTTGATTTTCTTTTGTAAGCGGATCAAAAAGTACATAAAAAATTGTTGAATATTGGTGAACCGTAATCCCATTACCCAAAAACTGCCCATACAGGACCTTGCTTTTCTCACCCTGTCCCAAAACAATCTTTGCATAAGGAGCGATTAGGCTCCCCGCCCACTCTCCGGCAATGTCAAGCCTGGATGTTCCATGATAAGTCAAACGAAAACCCTTCGCTATCGTACTTCCAATAGAAAAAACAGTTTGTTTTGCATTCCATAGTAAAGTTTCTTTGACATGTAAATCCGTCCTGTAGCCAGGCTCCGAGAATTTGACCTTGGAACCGGCATCCAATTGTAATGTTCCCACATGCATTGTTCCAGACTCTATCTGCAAAGTTCCGCCAAATTCCACTTTCAGTAATCTATATACACTTTCGTCTTTTAGTGTGAAAACTTCACCATTTTTCACAATTTTCTCAACAGAACCTACGTCAAAGGAAGATAGTTGATGAGGCAAAGTCCAAGGCCAAGATTCCTTTGGCATGTTCACATCAAAGCCTATTTTTGCATTGTCCTGCAGTTCCGTGTTAAAAATTTTATCAGGAGCACCATAGTAATGAACTTGCTCAGCGGATGCGTAGTTCCTCAACCAAGCCCTATTTTTTGCATAAATGTCTTTTACACTAGCTCTGACGCCCAAACGAACTCCATAGGGGCCAACAACATTTTCCGAAGCTATTGAAGAGCCGGCTTTTCGAACCTGAATTTTACTTCCATCATTAATCATTACATAGTCAAAGGAATACAGAGCTATACTCCTTGGCACAGCAACCGTTTCAAGACTTGCATCATCGGCAACGTACGGATCCGTTTCTCCCTCATCCACAATACCATTATGATTCAAGTCTTCATCCCCATCTAAAATTCCATCGCCATCCGAGTCAGAATCGAGTTCCGCCCGATAGCCGTCTCCATCTATATCCGCTAAAGGACTTGGAAATAACCCACCCTCGCTAAAAAAGAACCACATATAGGGGTACCCATCTTCGTTCCTATGGTCTTCCACGACCTGTGGAACTTTTGTATTGGGAACATGCGTTCGAACTGTGTAGGAATAGATTTCAACCTTATCTTCTATGCCGTCTCCATCAGAATCCCGAGGGTTTATCCCAACACAATAGTCTGGATCATAGGTGGTTATTCCAGAACAGGTATGGAATCTATAGATTTCGTCATAATCGACCAAACCATCGCCATCCGAGTCTGTATGCACAAGAGGATTCGTCAACAGCACACTCCTAGGAGTCTCAACAGCTATATATGTATCAAGATTCCTAGAAGATTCCTGCAAAACAGTTTTCCATTCAATCCAATCTACGGTCCCGTAATTATCGGCGTTCAATCGTTTTAAATAGAAATTTCCATTGGAAAATTCCTGAAAGCCACACACAACCATAACATGCCTCGTTCCTGAAGATGCAATAAATACAGGCATTCTATTTTGGATAAAAAATTTTATGCGTTCTTTATGGTTAGATAAATTGTCTTCACCTATTTTATGCAAATGGATATCATCTTCAGATAGGTTTAGAGCCCATTTCAAGCCTTTTTTATCTTCTTCAACGAGTCCCCCATCATACAATTGGAAGGGCTCATAAATATTATCGTTTTCCGCTTTGACATACATGGCGATTTCGTCCTGCGTCAAATCGCCATCGTCATTTATCCCCGTAAGTTTCTTTTTATAATAGCGATACATCATTTGAATGGCGATGGCCCAGCACCTTGCTCCAACAACTTCCTCCGGATTGAAAAAAAATTGTTTCATCAACATGGTCCCAATTCCTATATGGAGTATACTCGCCATAATTCATATAAAGTAATGGTGTATCCTTTGCGCCACGTAAGGTTTCCACATCAAAAGAATCTACGGCAACAGGCTCATACTCCTCCGTTATGTAACTTATTACATTAAGTTCACCCGGTTTTATTGTCGGACTCGGAGCGTCTGGCAAAGGCATGTAACGATTCCCGCTTTCAACTTTCCAATAATACGTTCCTGTATCCAAGGCTACAGGAACCATATTCCTCGACGTTTCCGTTTCGTACACCATATTTGTATCTTTGTCATAAACAACAAGACGATACATCTCTGCATATCCAACCTGATTCCAGACAAAGTGGATGACATTATCTGAATCTTTTAAAATTTTCGTACCCGAAGGATACGTATTCGAACTTGCATTGGGTAAAACTTCTGGTTCAGCAAAATCAACCGGTAATCCGTAAACAAGGGAATCCTCCACATATACGGCCACATTTGTATTGGATTTGAAATTTTCGCTGCCTACATAACTATAGTTTGCAAATTTGTCATACGAGCCCCAATCTCTCCTATAAATGCCAAAGCACATTCCGGCTTCGTAGGGGAATAATCCCACGGGGAGTTCGCCTACTGCTATCGTCAGAGCAATAATTTCTGAATTTATGGTATCGATGGTTATCGTTTTTCCTGCATCATCATATATATCAACATTCAGGTCATTGTTATTTTGCAAATAGTACTTGATTCTTACATTTTTCAAGTTCTGATGTTCATTATTTGTTATGCGCAAACGAAGGACCATCATATTATTTAAACTAATTTGCTCGTCTTTCGTCTCCACAGAAAGAGCGAAAGACATGTTCACAAAGAACAAGACGATAGCGAGGATAAAACGCCTTCCAAACAAAATAAGTAACCTCATGCAAATGACGTTACTTTGAATATATATATATATGTATGTAGAATTGCATGTAAAATGTCAGTTTACACAATTCAAACTCTTACACATGGTTTCTTCGTAAAAGTATCCCTCGGCGATACCGGGCGAATATACTCTTAAAAAAGCCATTTTTTTGATAAAATAATCAATTTCTCTGCAATGTTATATATAACAGAAGTTGTCAATAGCTTTATTCTTCTTCAGTATCTCGTTCCAGTTCTGCGGCGGAGTTGCCATGGAGAGCCACCAGGCGCACACCGTTCAGAGTCAGGTACGGATCGTAAGTATCAATCACCTTGCTGTGGCCCATCACCATGCGGCCCCAGCCACCCGTTGCAAATACGGGAACTTTCTTCTTGCCCATCTCGGCCTTGATCTTTTCGACAAGCGTCTCGAGCTCCGCCATAAAGCCGTACAAGAGGCCCGCGCGGATGGCATCGTCGGTATTGTTCGCAATCACGTGTTCCGGCCATTCGATGCTCACCGGCAAGAGTCGTGCCGCCTTCTCGGTCAGCACATCCAAGCTCGCGCTGATGCCCGGGATAATGAGGCCACCGGCAAAACCGCCGTCCTTCATCACGTCGAACGTAGTCGCCGTGCCCATGTCCACCACGATGGCGTCTTTGTAGCCACGGTCGCGGAGTGCGATAATGTTGCAGAGTCGGTCGGAACCGAGCGATGCCGGGTTCGGGTACGAAATCGGGCAGCCGAGGCAGTTCTTGGAACTCACCACCTGCACCGGGCGCTTCAAAAGGGTCTGCAAGGCCTTGATCCAGGGGCGTTCATGCGCAGGCACCACCGTCGAGAGGCCCACATGCGTAATCGCCGAGGGTTTGATCTCGGAAAAACGAACGAGGCCGCCAATGCGGTTCATCACCTCGTCACTTGTGGTTTCCTTGCGGGTCGTGAGCCTCCAGTGGTCCACCACCTTGTCGCCTTTAAAAATACCCAAAACCGTGTGGGAGTTGCCCACATCTACCACAAACGAGAACGTATCCGACTTTTTCAAATTCTTTTTCATGTGCAAATCACTGTTTGCTCAAAAAAATAGCAAATTCGGCCTACCGCAGTTTCTTCTTGACGAGCAGAGCACCCCCGACAATCAGCGCAAGGCCTATGGCGAGCGAAAGTATCGCGCTCCTCGTGAATCCCGCCACGATATAGCAGACAAAGCTCACGCAGGCCACCGAAAGCGCATAGGGCAACTGCGTATTCACGTGGTTCACATGGTTACAGTCCGCACCGGCACTCGCCATAATCGTCGTGTCCGAAATCGGTGAAAT
>JAEEGF010433689.1_pt1 | contig 20421 bp, 14 predicted proteins | sample 9134171 | NCBI WGS metagenome assembly JAEEGF01 (sample SAMN16246542, study PRJNA631951) | gut metagenome | biome: gut microbiome; feature: rumen; material: AP-attached | host: Bos | place: Iran: Karaj | collected 2018-10
TCTTGTGTATATTCAGAATATTCTACCACATCTTTTTGTCACTCTTTTACTGCAAAATTTCAGATATTTTTAATTCTGACCTCATTTCACTTTGTTTCTAAAATTATAGTTTTGCTATTATCTAATTTCATTAACGTATCAATATATTTTTTATTGTTATCATCAAATCCACGAGAAAGCGTGAGAGTAAACGCATCAACCATATTGATAATCTTACTCAAAACTGTTTCTTTTGCTAAAATTGGGCTAACGCTAGCGACAATCTTTGTAAAACGAAAGTTATTCATACCCACACATATTTATATAAAATAAAATACTACCCTATTTTATTTGTCATCAATTACCACAAATCATCTTCTTTCAATCGTTCTGACTTCATTTCTATCGTTAATTGCTACTACTCCATTTCTATCAGTTTGATATTTAATTAGGTTATCTCAAACTAGTAATGTTACCGTTGTTGATTCGTAGCCATTTGGGAAAGCTATAAAAAGCTGACCTCATTTTTTTCATCCACTGATATCTGTTTTTACGTCTAATAATGGTAATTCATCAAATGTTTTAACTTTGATACTCATTCATAATGTTTTTTCTAATTCTGTAATCGCTGCTCATCATTTTCAGATTATTTTTCACTTAACGAATTCTGGAATATATAATTCAATTCCTGCTCATTTCATTTTCACTACGAAATCGCTATTCAAAATTGTTTTTAATTTTTTTTCGATTCACTCTTTAGCGAAGCTAGACATTCATCATTGAGTAGCAGCAGTTTTTTCTCTCATCTCTGCAGTAATTGGCATTACCACTACCTGTTCTCAGAATGTATAGATTTCATATAAATCTTGTTTACTAATGAATGAATTTACAATGATAACTGGTCTAGAAAGGTCTTCACTCTGCATTCACTCAGGCACTTTAGCTGTAAGAGTAAGCTGAAGGATTTCTCAGATTTTTCATTTATCTATGAATATCACTGTGTCGATTACTTGTGGGATAATTCACATTTCAATACAACCAATGAAACGCTGGATACTATCCACTGGTTTAGTTGCATGAATCACTCCGAGCATTCCAATTCATGTAAGTCTTAGATCTTTGTACAATTCAAAGTCTGGTGTATTTCTCACTTCATCATAAACTGTATAATCAGGTCTAGATAGTAATAAGATATCTCTTACCTCATCATGTGTTCAGTGCGTAAAACTATACTGAACTACATCTTCATCTACCATCAAATCACGTGGGGATTCAATAGTTTTGATGATATGATGATTGGCGTGATAAACCTGGACTAAGGCTTGAACAAATGTTGATTTACCACTACCAGGAGCTCATGAAATTAGGATTCACTTTGAATGATTTGTAAGCAAATCCATCACTTCAGGAGATAAATCATAATCTTCGATTGTTGTTTTTTTGACTGGGCGTACTGCTGTAATTTCAGTCGCATCAGACAATGGCGGATAAACTATTACAATTCTATATGGTCCAAGTTGTAAGACTTTGCTTAGTTTTCTATCTATTTCCAAATAATTTCATTTTTCATTAGTTGCTTCATCGAAAATCTGCTGAATCAAAGCATCCATTTCATCCTGGGTAATAATTTTTTCATCCATTACTGGGTTTCGGTTTCATGGAGTTCATTTTTTTCTCAAAATTGGACGATCAGCCTTGAGGTGCAATGACATTGTCGTTTCATCAAAATAGTTATCTAGAACATACGTTTTCTCGCTTTTTATGGTTTCTGACATTTTTTAGCATAAACGAATTAAAACTAGATAAGTATATTCCAAATTCACAAAAACGCAAATTTTGATACAAAAATCTGATTTTTTTACTTCCCTTTTCCACAAAAAATTATATAGATTTATTAATTCAATTCTATTATCTCCTAAAACTTCTCAAAATTTTTTGTATCGTAAAATCATTCAAATTTCGGCCACCTTATATATTGATTTTTTTTCAAATTTCAATATAAACTTTATTATTGGGTGAGGGTTATTTAGTTATTACCTGCTTTCTAGAATATGTATTTTCATCTAATTTGAATCAAAGAAAAAAATTGAATAAAATATGATTTAAACCTTTTGTTACAATGATGAGATGAGGATTTCATCAGAAAGTTTTTGGCGAATCGATGAGTTGTAATTGTTTCAATTAATGAATATAATGAAGATCCAAAAAGCTTTTGAAATATTATTATTGATATAACGTATGAATCAACAAATATTCAGCTAATAATGCCTTGAGATAACCTGTCCGAAGGAATAGCTTTTATCATTTCTTTGTGATTGAGACCATCACGTATGAATTTGATAGAGAATCCTATTTCTGATGAACAAATGCTGAATATAATTAATTCTACGATCTCGAAAGTTGAGGAAGAAGAGGAAAAAATAAAAAAACAAGAAGAATTTGAGGACATAAAAGAAAGAAAAAAATATGAAGAAAGAGGAATAAAAGATTGATTAAAGGTACTTAATGCAACCATTGATCATATAGAACAACTACTAAAAGCTGGTGTTTGAGTTTTATGATGAAGCGAAATAAAAGAATTAGAAAATTATTCATCTGAGATGAAAAAAATCAGACTTTGAACAAATTTCAATAAAATGGCTTCTTTAGTTTTAGAAGCTAACAATTCAATAAAACATGCTGAGAAAGAAATACTCGATGCAAATGCTGAAAATAAGTTTTTGATAGATAAGAATAGTGCAGTTACAAATATTGATATTTTGAAAGAATATTTTTATTCTAATAACGTTATGTGAAGAGCTAAGCTTCTACCAGCTTCCTTGACTACAACTGAACTTATTATCAATATCATATGACTAAAATCAGTATTATTCAAATTATTAAGACGTGATTTATCACACTCCTTTGAAAAATATTCTTTTGATTATTTTTTTGGTATAACAATAAAACTGCTTGAATTTATTGTTGCTGTAGCTATCGTAACTATAACATTGTTCTGGCTTATTGGACCGTTGTTTTGAATGAAAACATCTTTGTATTTATTGCCTGCTATGTGATGGTTATGATTATTACTTTATCTACTCCAAAGTTTAAGGTTAAAATGAATTATAACTAGCATTGTATGATTTTTAATACTAGCGTTAATTTATTGGCAATGATTAAAATTATTGCTTAATACTTTTGCTTTATAAACTATTAAATATTGAGCTTAAAATATTTTTTAATCTTCGTTTTCTAATTCATCTTTAATTTTTGCGAGAAATTGAATTGCCTGAATTGGAGTCATATTATTCAAATCTGCTTGTGTAATAATTCTCTGAATTTTTTTATATTTTTCTTGATATTTTGAATCATTATTCTGAATTTCAAAAAGCGGTGTAGATATTATTTGAGTATGGGAATTATTATTCTGTTTAGATTCAAATCATTTCAAAATTTCACGAGATAACTTTAAAATCTCATCTGGAATTCAAGCAATCTTTGCTACATCGATTCCGTAACTCTTACTAGCTCAGCCTTTTACTATTTTTTTCATAAATAGAACCTCTTTGTCTGTTTCATATACACTTACTGAATAATTTTTCACTTCTGGATACATTTTTTCAAGTTTAATGAGTTCGTGATAATGAGTAGCAATCAGCGTTTTTGCTTTAACATGTTTGAGAACATATTGCAAAATTGCGCTTGTTAGAGCTAATCAATCGTATGTGCTAGTTCCACGACCAAGTTCATCAAAAATTATAAAACTCTGAGATGTGGCATTATTGAGAATATTTGAAACTTCTATCATTTCAGTCATAAACGTGGATTGATTTTTGGCTATTACATCGCCACTTCCCACTCTAGCGAATATTCCATCAACCAATCAGATTTTTGCACTTGTAGCTGGGACAAATAGTCCACAGTGAGCGAGCAGAACGATTAAAGCTGATTGACGCAAAAATGTAGATTTTCATCACATGTTAGGTCATGTAATAATATGTATCATCTCTTTTTCTTGATTCTCCTTTTCTCAGATTGATAAATCGTTTGGAATAAACTGCTGGTCAGTTGGTAAATATGCTTCAATTACAGGATGCCTTCATCATACGATTTCAATCAGATTTTTGTTATTCATTTCTGGCTGGATGTATCTATTTTCAAATGCAAAAACTGCGTGAGAACAAAACACATCCAATTCTGCGACTTTTTGTGCGAATGAAGATATTTCTGCATTTTTATCTCAGATTTTTTCTCACATTTCTTTGAGCAGACTATTTTCTAGTTTTGTAAGTTTTTCACGAGCTGTTAGAATATTTTCTTGAAGTTTTTCTAAGTAAGTAGAAGAGTAACGCTGATTTCATTTGAGAGTATTCCTACGATAAAGATTCAGTTTTTCATCTTCTTGGTTTCAATTTCAGATTCAAAGTTTTTCTTCAAATTGAATAGAATCTTTAGTTGTAAGTTCGATAAAATATCACTGATTCATTACAAATTTTAGTTTTACATTTTGTACTCAACTTCTTTGAACGAGAAATTGTTGATATTGTAAAAGCAAATCATCGCTATGAAAAGCTATTTTTCTGAGTTCATCTACTTCATCATTCCATCCATCTGCTATAAAATATTCTCAGTCCATCACTTCTTGGTCAGATTTTAGCATTTTTTTCAAAGTTTCGTGTAATGATTTTAACTGTGTTTCTTCATCTGATTGAAGTCAGAGTAATTTTAGTTCATTAAGTAGAATTTCAGATTCTTCATTTCATCAAAAAAATAGATTTAATGTGGATCTAAGTTTGAGAAATGGAATTGGACTAAGCTTTTTATAAAGAATTGAAGATGTAAGTTTCTGTAAATCGTAAGACTCACCCAACTTTTTGAGAACAAATTTTGAATAATCTATCTCCTGATAATGAGAAATCAGATTTTGTCTTCTCTGAATTTCTGATAATGAATTGATTGGATTCGCTAAATAATAATGCAAAAGTCTGGCTCATGCACTTGTTTTGGTCTGGTCTAAAATTCAGAATAATGAATATTGCTGATTATTTTCGTAACTAGAACTGAAAATTTCCAGATTTTTGATGGTAATTTCATCCATGAGGACGAATCATGTCTGAGCATGATATGAGATTTTAGAAATATTTGCAATATTTTGCTGCTGAACGTGTCTAATGTAATGAAGTAATAATGCAATGGCTTGGAGTCTTCACTCTCCTATTGCTTGTCAAAAACTAGATAATGTTTGGACTTTTGCCATATTACAGAGGAAACTTTCAGGATCTACTGGCACTTCGTAAACAGAAATCAAACACTGTAAATATTGCTGAATCGGAGTAGAAATACTATCTTTTTCAGGGAAATCAACATCAATTATTATTTCAGTTGGCGAAAGAGTCAGAATTCGTTTCTGTGCATCTCAAAAATTTGAAAAACTTTTGGTCTGATACTCCCCTAACGTAAAATCTCACCAAGCTAAATGGTAAATCTCTCACGAACTAAGCTCTTTCCTGGTGATAGCAAGCATATAATTGAAATTTTTGGTTCATTCCTGGATATACGTTCATGGTGTAATAATCTGAGTGATTTCACGTTGGACTAACTTTCATGGTTTGGGATCTGTAATCTGCTCTGCAATTGCAACTTTGTATCAATGCTGAATCAATTTTGGGATATATTTATCTATACTGTGATGTGGAATTCATGCCATAGGAATTGGATTTTCAGCTCACTTATTTTTGGATGTAAGAACTAGGTCAAGAACATTATGACAAATATTCGCATCTTCGAAAAAAACTTCATAAAAATCTCCAATACGAAAAAATAGAATACAATCAGGATTCTGCTTTTTCATTTCTTGATACTGTCTCATTGCAGGAGTTAATTCCATGTATTTTATATAAGAGATAATTGGTCTTCGGTAGTTAAATTTAATATTTTTGGTTTTAAATACAAGAATTTTATCGTTCTTGATTTAATATTTAATATTGATATAATTAGATGGATAAACTTTTTATTATATAAAGTTTATAAATGAGAAAAAATCTGATTATAGTTTGAATTTTTCTTGGAATATTTTCATCTGGAATAGTTTTTTGATGAGAAGTTTTTTATTTTATGAATAATCAATCTATTATTCCTCGAATATATAATCCGATTTCCTGATTTTATGAGCAAAAGAAAGAAGAAGAAATACAAAAAGATGTAGCTGCGAATATGGATTTTTATTCAGATATATCATTTCAAAAATTTCTGGATGACAATCATCCATTATCGCAGAATTATGAAGCAAGCGATATAGTAAAAATCAATTCAGACTTTACTTCAAATAGATCTTCAAACTTTATGTTGCGTGAAGAGGCTGCTGAAATGTTTGAATGAATGGCTCGAGCATTTTCAAATGCGTTTGAATTTAAAGCAAAGTTAACTATCAATTCAGCTCGAAGATCTCAATCGTTTCAGCGTCAATTATCAAAGAATTGTTCAAATGCCCGTTGTGCAAATCCATGAACAAGTGAACATGAGGCTGGATTAGCTCTTGATTTAGGGGTAAATGGATGAAATATTAAAGCATGAAGCTGAAAATATTATCAATGGTTGATAGATAATGCTCATTTATATGGATTTCATAATAGTTATCAGAAATGAATGGAAATAGATGGGAAGATGGTTGAACCGTGGCATTGGAGATATGTTTGAACATGATTAGCCACACTTCTACATGATAGATGACAGACTTTTGCAGAATATTTTTATGAAAATATAGAAAATAAATCAAATTTTTAGTTGTTATAAACATATAAACATGATTAAGAAACATGACAATCAAGCGGTTATTCAAGATGATCAGGATATGAAGGATTTAGAAGATATGTTAGAAGATGTAAAATCTGACAAGGATAATGAAGAAATGATTGAGCAATTGAAGGCTGAAATTAAGAAACTACAAGCTCAATTGGCTGAGAAAGATGAAATTGTGAAGAATGCTCAGTTAGCATACCTTCGTGCTAAAAATGATATGGAAATGATTCAGCGTCAATCTGTCATGAAAGCTGAATCTATGCATCAAGATTTGTTGATAAAAATCGTGAAAAAACTTTTACCGTTTGTGGAGGATTTGCGTAAATCTTTGGAAAATTTGTCTGATGAAGATAAAAAATCTGCAATGTGAAAATGAGTTCAGATGGTACATGATAGGTTTATCAAAGCTTTGGAATGATTTGATATTTTTCCTATACCATCATTGCATGAGACTCCTGATACATTAATGCATGAACCAATTTGAATGCAACCAACTGATGATAAAAAATTGAAATGAAAAATTATTCAGGTTTTTGAGCAAGGATTTTATTATCAGAAAGAAAATGGGGATAAGGTTACAATTTTCCCTAGTAAGGTTGTGATTGGTCAGTAAACAATTGAATAATATATGACAGAGAAATCTAGCAAAAAAGTGCTAGATTTTTTGACAAAAAAATAAATTTTGAGTATAATTGTATATGATTTATAAATAATAAAAATTATATGAAAAAAATAGTGAATATAGTATGCCGAATCTTTATCTTTTGTTTTACTTTTGAAAATATTTGTTTTGTGTATGCTCAAAGTGAAGATCAAGAAAACCCTATTATGAATGAAATAACAGAGATAAACCAAGCTGAAATAACCAATCAAATAGAAACACAACAAGAAGAAAATCTAAACTCATATCCTATGTCTGCACAAATTTCTGAACCTGAAGTCAAACAAGTTGCACAACCAATAAATACTTCAAATTATGGAATAATTAGAATAAAAGATCCAAATAATCCATGAAAAGGTATCACAATACATGATAGAAACCTATGAGCAAATACTACATGAGCATGAATAGATGAATCTAGGCAATCTTTCGGATATTACTTTCAGTGGTGAAACAACTACTGATTTTCTTCTGATCCAAATGCAAATATAATTACTGATTATACACAAGTAGATGCAAGTGCGTACTGACCAAATACGTCAAATGGATATTATTCAAGTAATACTTTTATTGTATGAAATTATGATTGGAGTCATATAAGTAATGATAATTTGCGATGATGATCATGAGATAAAAATGATAATGGACGATGATATCCAATTAGAGACGCAGAGAATAGACGTGGACCATGTCCAAAAAACTATCATGTGCCTAGTATATGAGAATGGAATAAATTACTAGAATTTTGGGCATCAAAATATGTTGGAGTATCAATCACTGAGTATAATGGGCTCTATAAGATTACTAGTAATAATACTATTATAGATTCGTTTTATCACGAACTTTATATACCTTTTGTAGATCAGCGTGATAGCAATTCTAATATATTAAATATTAGTAATAAATGGAGTTTCCTTTGGTCATCTTCTCCGAGTCCTAATAAATCTTTTCGTTTGTTCTGAAATTCAAATGATATAATTGTACAAGTTGGGGACTATCGTAGTTATGCTCTTCCTGTGCGCTGTTTCTATAATTCATATCGATTACCTGTGAAGATTACTTATGACGTAAACTGATGATATCGAACTGAAAATGAAAGTACTGAAAACAAAATTATTACCTATACAAAAAGTGATGATGATTCAGATTTCTCTGGAGATGCTGTATTATGAAAAGTAAAAAGAGGAGATACTTGCTGAAAAAATGAAAATAAAAAATGTATTTTTGGATGATGGTATACTTTAACTAGTGATGAAATGCGAACATGAAATATATCTGAAGATATTACACTGTATGCAAAATGGTTAGAATATGATATGAAAGATATATCATATTCTGGTATAAATTTCATTATAATGGATAGGAATTTATGAGCGGAAGCTTCCTGAACTGATGAAAATGCATATGGATATTATATCACCTGATGAGAAAATGATATTATGTGCCCGGAATGATATCATATTCCAAGTACTGGAGAATGGCTATGAATCAAAAATTTATTAAGTGAAAATTTTAATTCTGATTCTGTAAAAGATTTATTGAATTTACCTTTTGCGGGTAAGATTTTGGATAACGAAGCTATAGAAACTGGAGAAAATGCGTATTATTTAGCTAAGAATGGTGACGAAATACTGTATGCAAAAATTAGTGATTCTGATATTGAAATTAAAAACTTAGAAGATTGAGAAAGAGTCTCAGTTCGCTGTTTCAAGGATTACAATACATGAACGATAAAATTTCATCCAAATGGTTGAGATGAAATTAATGATATTATTGCTGTAAATCGACGAGAAGATGGTCAATCTTTGGAAGATGTAACAAGGGACAATAGTAATTTCTTGTGATGGTATATTACATCAGATTTTCAGGAATGAAGTAATCTAGAAAAAAATATTAATTATAAAAATGAAGAGAAAATAAATCTATATGCAAAATGGGTGTGTAATGAATGATATCAAGAAAAAGAAAACAAATGTGAAAAAATTGAAAAGAATTCTGGATGAAGTAGTGGATGATGAGGTGGATCAAGATGAAGCTCAAAAGATGTTATTTCTAATCCTGATAGTCGAGATAAAAAATCTACTGAATGACAAACATGAAACAAAGTGGATTCTATAATTTTATCTCAGAATGACAATAAGTTATCATCTTGAGCGATAGCTTATCCAACTAAGTTGGACAATGAACCAATAAATGTTACAACTATGAATTCTTCGACTTCGTCTCAGAATGACGATATAAAATATCCACAGGAATTTATAGATGCATATAATTTTGCGTATAAAAATTGAATCACTTCAAAATCATCAATAGAAGATGCAAAGATATTTTCTCCTCTCACAAGAATTCAGATGGCAAAAATGCTATCAACCTATGCGATAAATGTGCTATGAAAAGAGCCCGATGTTTCAAAATGAATGATAAAATTCGGTGACATATCAAATAAACTAAACAAAGAATATGATAATGCCGTCACTCTAGCATACCAACTGTGAATCATGTGACAAAATATAAAGAATAACAAATTCAGACCTTATGATGAAGTCACTAGAGCTGAATTTGCTACAGCATTGTCTAGATTATTGTATTGAACTATGGATTGAAAATGACAAATTAATTATTATGAACCACATATCTCAAAATTACATAATGAATGAATAATAAATAAAACTAACCCAACTATGAAAGAAAAAAGATGATATGTGATGATAATGCTTATGAAGAACTATAAATAGAACAAATTTTTACTGAATTATTACTAATACAATGTATTAAAAAAGTCTATCCCTCAAAGAAGATAGACTCCCCATATTTTAATATGTAATGATGTACCTAAGTTGTCCATCAGATTCATATCTACATGATCCATCGATTTGTTTTCAACAAGTTTCAGTTCCTTGTTTTTTACTAACTGATGTACATGGTACTATATTTTTTAAGTCTTCATTTTCAGTAATCTTTCATCCTGTCAAATTATCAGGACTTACAGCATTTCCAGTCTCACAATATACTCGATTTGATCATCATTCAACTTCTGTTTTCGCCATCAATATAAATCATCATTTTGGTGTTCAGTTTCTAGTTAACACCATATATCTATATTGTCATCCACTTCCATTTGCTCATAATCCTTTAACTACTGAATTTAATGGATCTTGTGGGACTCAATTCATTCATGCCGCTTCCAACTGTGATTTTATATCTATTATATCTAATCAACCAGTGGCGGCTTTATCAGTTAAACTTGTATTTTTTGGCATTCCTGGCCATGCTCACTTATCTCACTGTGATACTACAATTGCTGACTGTATCTGAGACAATGCTGTCTTACGAGATACGTCTCTCGCTCTTCACTGTGCTGCTTGCATCCTTGGCAATAATGCTGCAATAAGAATACCGATAATTACGATTACGATTAGCATTTCTACTAATGTAAATGCTTTAATTGTACCTTTTTTCATTAGTTTGTGTAAAAATATAAAAAGAATTTTTAATTAAGCCTAAATACCTTTACGATAATAAATTTTGTTATCACTATAAGTTGTTTTTCTAATTAATTTAGATTTCTGTTTATTGAATAATTTCATTATTTCCCCTTTCTAAAACTCAATTAATATGTTACAATATATCTCAATTGTTCATCTCTATTATATTTACATGATCCATCTTCTTGTTTTCAACAGTTGTCAGCATTATCGTCTTGTGACATTGAAGTACATGGTATTATAGTAATCAAGTCTGTATCATTAGTATTTCATCATCATTGGATATATCACTTGTCTAAAGAATTTGCATTGTCACAGATTACCCAGTTTGATCATCATTCAACTTCTGTTTTCGCCATTAATATAAATCATCATGCAGGAGTTCAATTTCTTGGTAAAACCATATATCTATACTGTCAATCAGCTGTTGCTGATGTTCACAATCCAGTAAGTGCTGCATTCAATGGATCTTCTGGTATCCCATTCAATCCTGCTGCTTCCAACTGTGGTTTTATATCTTTTATATCCATTCAATAAACTCACGAATCCACATCAAATCAATTATTATTTTTTTTCATTCCAGGCCAAGCTCACTTATCTCATTGAGATACTACAATAGCTGACTGTATCTGTGACAAAGCTGTCTTACGTGATACGTCTCTCGCTCTTCACTGTGCTGCTTGCATCCTTGGTAATAATGCTGCAATCAAGATACCGATAATTACGATTACGATTAGCATCTCTACTAATGTAAACGCTTTAATTGTTTTTTTCTTCATTAGTTAGCATAAAAAATAAATAAATTTAAATTAACCGTGTTTCATTATAAAAATATTTATCATTGTTGCAAGATTCTAATCCAACTTTACCTTGACAAAATAATTTCACGGAGTTTCTTGAATGACATATCATTTCATTTCTAAATCTGTAAGTTTGACCATAGCTTCTCAATAATCAGGAGAAATCTCGCACATCCACTGAGAAAAGTCTTGATTACAATGCTGTGATACAATTTTGAGCAAGTTTTTTTCTTCCTGAGTAAGGCTTTCTAATGATGATAAATTATCATATTGACAGTCTAATTTTATTTCTTCTTTTCAATTGTCTATTCTAAATAATTTCAAAATCTGACTAAAATCACTGAGTAGATTTGCTTTTCAGGATGTAACGAGATAATTGGATCAGATTCAATTTTCTGAGAAGATTGGGTTGGGTACTACAAAAATCGGTTTGTGATATTGATATGCAAAGTCTGCCGTAATCAAACTACCTGATCATTCGCGAGCTTCTGGCAGAAACAATGCATCAGTGAGTCCGGCTATCAATCTATTCCTCTGAGGAAAACTCCATGCAGTAGGTTTGAAATCCAGTTTAAATTCCGATAAAATCAGTCATCCATTTTGGATGATTTGCTCCATAAAACTGCGAGCCGAACTATTTCGATAATAACGAAGCCCTCAACCTAGAATCGCGATAGTCGGCAAATGATAGCCAATAGAAAGCTGATGACAAAGATGATCCACTCCCCTCGCCATTCATGATACAGTCACAATATTTGAATTTCAGATTTGAGTAAATAAAGCTTGCATGACTTGATTTGCGTATTCGGACATATCACGAGGTCAGACTATTCAGAGAATTTGACGATTCAGAATTTCTAGGTTTCACATTGCATATAGAATTGCTGGTGGATTCTTGATGGATGAGAATTGGTGTGGAAAATCTGAATCGTCATCCAGTAGTCATATAATATTATGTTGAGTCATCCATGTTTCTAATTTTTCAGCAGAATGCTGACTATCCGGATCTTCAAAGAAATCTGAAAAATCATCAGCTTTACGAATCTCTGATCCAGTCAGATTTTCACCAAGTGAATATGCTAATATTTTCTGCGTATTAATATCCATCCTCTATTGTGTCACAATAAATCATGACAATAAAATATGGATATATTTTTTAATTGCAAGATTAAATCAAAGAATTTTTTGACAAAACTAGAAACACTTATTTTTTCATATTCATTTCTGGACTGAAACAAGTCAAACTCCCACTCCATTCCATTTCAAAATTACAAAATTTCATTCATATTCTTTTAATCTTTCATCATTTAAATCTCTTTTCTCCATCAATAATTTCAACTGTTCATCATTTAATTCAAGTACATTTTGAATAGCTAAATGTCCAAAAATCTGAGCTATTCCTACGAGCGGAATTAACTTTTGAGAATTATTCTTTTTATCTTCAAGGATTTTGAATATCGGAAGTCAGATTTCTATATTTGAGATTTTATTTTCAAAATTGGATTGAATTAGTGATTTTGGAGCGATATTTACGGTATATTTTGAAATGGAAAAATCTAAATCTGGAATCGGAGAAATTCACCAAGAGGAAAGTTTTTCCCACATCTGTCATTCTGAGGCTTTAGCCGAAGAATCTTGTGTATTTTGCCTAAGATTCTTCACTTCATTTCATTTCGTTCAGAATGACGCAATCTTTCTAAACTTAGCAATAAAAAATCCACCAGTTCAATGAACATGAGGCCAAAGTCTGGCAACTTTTTTAGCATTTTCAGGTGATAATAATTCATTTCATCTCCAACTACAAATTCAGTCAGATTTTTCATCTAATGGAACTGGCAATAATTCAATCTTATCTCAATACTCTTTCAAAACTTCCGAAACTACATATTCATTTTCTAATACATTAGTCGTACAAGTAGAATAAACCAGTTCTCCTCAAATTTTCAAAGCTTTCAATCATGAAATAAGTAATTGAATCTGTAAATCTGAAAGTTTTTTTGATTTTTTTTCATCTCGCTGTCGGACTTTTTTATCAGATTTATATTGCATTCATTCTCATGAACAAGGAACATCTACCAAAGCTTTATCAAAAGTCTCAGGAAATTTATCTCATAAACAACATCAATCCTGTCCTATCACTCATACATTAAATATTCAACAACGATGAAGGTTCGCTTCTAAGGCTTTTCTTCTTCATTGATCTATTTCATTGGAAATTTGAGATCAACTTTCAAGTCTATCAGCGATTTGAACTGATTTTCCTCAGGGTGCAGAACACATATCCAAAACATAATCTCACGGCTGAACTCATAGAATTTGCACACTCAAACTTGCAGCCATTTCTTGTACGTATATTAGTCATGCTTGATGTAAATAATGACTTCATAAACTAGCAGATTTTAGATTCTCTTTCCTTGTCGCAAATAAAACATCGTTATACTTATTTCAATTATAAGAAAAATCTGGCTCAGACAAATCCCACTCTTTTGAAATTGTAGAATATATAATATTATATAAATCAGGTTTTTTATTTTTATATCCACGATGATTTAATATTTTTATACTTTTTTTAACTGGATTATTATAACATTTTTCAAACTCAAAAAATTCTGACTCATTCAAAATCTCTTTAACCATATCTAAATATGAAATACTTTTCATTGATTCGTTTGAATTAAAACGATATAATTTTATATAGATTTATATTTGAAAAAAAAGTCTGAATAGATAGATTGAAATGTAATGAACATTTATATTATCTTACGAACTAAAAAATGGCAGATATAACTAAATCTCAATCTTTAGCGAATAGATATCGTCCTCAGACTTTTGATGAAATGATAGGACAGCAACATATAATTTGAATTCTGAAGGCTAAGATGCAGTCAGATTCTTCTTCATTACAAAATTACTTATTATGTGGACCTCGCTGAACTTGAAAGACTACTTCTGCAAGGATTTTAGCAAAAGCGATAAACTGTTTGGATCCTCACGATGGAAATCCATGTAACAAATGTGCAAACTGTGAATTGATAAATAGCTGAAAAACGACTGATTATATAGAGATAGATGCCGCCTCAAATACATGAGTAGATAATGTTCGTGAAGTGATAATTGACCAAGCAGGTTATCAGCCTATTTCTTTGAAAAAGAAAATATATGTGATAGATGAAGTTCATATGCTTTCTACTGCAGCTTTCAATGCCTTACTCAAAACTATTGAGGAACCTAGTGGAAATGTATGTTTCATTTTAGCAACTACAGAATTACAAAAAGTACCTCAAACGATAGTTTCTCGTGTGCAGGTTTTCAATTTCAAGAAAATCCCTCAAGATGAAATGGTCGCTCATTTATGAAATATCTGTAAAACTGAATGATTTGAATTTGAGAATGAAGCTTTGGAACTAATCGCTACGATATCGGAGTGATGTGTTCGTGATGCTATCAAATATTTGGACCAGGTAAGTGTTTTAGGAAAGATTTCTACTGAAAATGTAAGTCAATTCTTATGAATTTCTACTGATGCTACGATTAAATCATTCTTTGAGATAGTTAAAACAAATGATAGAAATCAGATTTTTGAACAGATTGATAAATTAGCTCAATGAACTGATTTACAGCAATTCGCAAAACAATGTATTGGATATATTGATGCCCATATAATGGATGATACAGATTTTTATCTAAAAGTTTCTGAAACTTTTTCTGAAATCATGAGACAGGTAAGATTTTACCCATATCCTGCTGTACTTTATAAAATAGCTTTCAATAAGTTTTTGTGAGAAGGTTGAGAAGTTGTTCCTGTAAAAACAGAGAAAAAGGTTGAAAAGGAAGCTGAACCTAAAATAGAAAAGAAAGAAGAAATTGAAGAAAAGGAAGCAGAAGAAAAGAAGGTAGAAGAAACAGTTGAAAAAAAATCAGATTGAGATTTGTGGGAAAGAGTAATTAGTCAAATTCAATCCTCTACTACCAGACAAGTTTTTAAAGACCATATGACTATTGATAAAGTAACTGATAATGAAGTTTCTTTAATACACGATAACAATATGATAGCAAAGACTATGCTTGAGAAAGAATATAAAGAAATTGAAGGTTTATTGGAAAAAGAATTAGGTAAAAAAGTTACATTGAATATTCAGTGAATGAGCAAAGAAGAATACTTCCAAAGATTAATGTGAATGTAATTTTATTTCTCATAATATTTTTACGATCATGAAAAAATTCTGACTTTTGATTGTTGCATGAATCGCAATAATCATATCATGATGTACAAACGACAAAGAAGCTTGTACATGAGATGCCTGCACTTTGGATAACGAAACTCCCGTGGTTGCTGAGACTCAATTCTTTGGAAACAGAAAAAATTCAGCAAAATGGGCTGTAGCCATGCAAAAACCTTCAATTGATGAGATGGAAAACTATAATGCAATTTTAAGCGGTTACACAAAAGATTGGACAAAAGATTATACTCTAACAAGTGAAGATTTAAGAATCTTAAATCAATGTCTATGACAAGAATGGGCGAAAGATATGAAATGATTTACCGTAAATTGATGATATAGAGCCCACTCAGAATTTGTTAATAATTTTTCAAAGGATGAGTTAAAGGAATGAAATATCCTTACTCTTACATGAAGTTATAAATTTAACGATTCTAAATTAACTTTAACAAATGAAGATAAGGCTATTTTAGCTGAAAAAGGTTGGACTATCGTTCCTACTGATAGAATTGAAGGTTTAAGTGAAATGATGAGTAAAAATATGTTCCTTTCTTATAATGAAGAAAGTTCAGAAAATATTGTAAATAGTCCATATTGAAGCCCTGAAGAATGGACATATATTTATAACAAGATAGCATGAGATAATAACGAATTTGAAAGAAATCCTGCAAGTAGCATTTTGATTACAAATGATTTGCTTTTGCACTCTTATCACAAATTATTTGATAATACTTTGAAATTCTATGAACAAACTATTTCCAGAGATACAGTAAAAGAATTAAGTCAGAATTTATTTGAGAAATTTGCCAATTTAGCACAATCTGAATCTGACCCAGATTTGAAAAAAACTTACGAATTCTTAGCAGCTTATTGGTCTATTCCTGCTACGATTTTGGTAGAAAAAGAAGATTTAGAGATTGAGCCACATTTTGATGAAGCTAAATGAGAATGGATTGAATGAACTGTAAAAGATGATGAAGAACTTAGAAATCTGATTAGAGAAAATGCTAAAAAATACATTTCAAAGCTTGATAGTGCCGATCAAGAATTGATGAATAAAGTTTTGGAACAAATTTTCTCTGCTAAAGACATAATTCCTGACCCATTCTTGATGAGTTATAGTCCTGACTTTATCGCTATAAATGGAATAATGCAGGATTACACACAATTTACTCCTCGCTCTCATTATACTGATAATGCAGAATTGAAAACTTATTTCATGGCTATGAAATGGCTCATGAGAGAAAAATTCTATTTCTGAGATGATAAATTAACTAATGCTGCATTGGTTATGGTTAGTAATATTTCAGATGAAGATACTGCTAAACTTTGAGAATTATCAGAAAAGATTAAAAAACTGATTGGTTGAAATGACGATTTGACTTTGGAATCTTTGACTGCTTGGATGAAAGAGAATAATTTCACTTCTCCAGAATCAATTCTGAATATCTCAGAAGAAAAGAAATCTGAATTATTCAAACTCGTTCCACAAAAGATTCAATCTACTGATTATAGAACTACTGCACTAATGGAAAAAGATTCAGAGGAAGCAAAAGATATGACTGCAGGTTTCGTATTCTTTGGAGAGAAGTTCACAATTGATAGTTATTTATTTGATTTGACTACTGCAGGTAGTGCTGAAGAAGAATATGCTTATATGCCAAATATGCAAACTGCTCTGATCGTACCTGATGTGTTGGAAAACAATTCAGATGCTGCTGAAATGGTTGACCTTTGGATGAATGTCAGAATTGTAAAAGAAGATGTTTTGGAAGATAAAGACTTTACTCAATATTCAAGTTATAATAAAGTTAAACAAGATGCAATTGAACAACTAAGAAAAGAAGTAACCAATCCATGAATTATGAATACAATATATCATAAATGGATTGATATGCTTGGATATCTTATCAACGAAGCTGAAGAAAATGCTCCATATTTCAAACTTGACCCAGTTTATAGACTCAAAAATTTGGTTACTTATATGGGTTCTTATACTGAATTGAAACACGATACATTACTTTATGTAAAACAGAATTATGCTGAAATGTGATGAGGAGGTAGTGCAGATTGTAATATTGAAGTAGATCCTCCATTATTACCAGTACCAAAATGATATATTGAAGCAGATATTGATGTAGTAAATAAATTAATAGAATTAAACAATGAAACAAAATCTGATTTCTCTGAACTTGATAATTATGTTCTAAATAATTTCGTAGAATTTGATGCATTCTTGAATCATATCAAATCTATCCTTGTTCAACAAATGAATAATGAGATAATCAGTGATGAAGATTTTGAATGGATGAGAACTGCTTTTGATAAATTATCTCAAATCACATTCCCATTAGCTGATTGAGTAACACAGAAAGAAATGAGAGCAGCTTTAATTGCTGACATATTCACTTCTGAAGGATGAAATCCACTTTACGAAGCAGTTGGTCGCCCTGCATTAATGCTTGTAATGATTGATGATGCTAATGGAAAGAGAATCGCACGAGGTCCAATATTCACTCATTATGAATTCTATGATTCTGATGAAGTAGTAGATGCTAATGGAAGTAGATTAAATGATATTCAATGGCAAGCTGCTTATGACTGATTGACATGAAGTCAATTAAAAGCTGCATTATCTACTTTGAGTAAGAATTTGGATAGAAGATTAAAAACTCTAGAATAATATTTTATGAATGATTAAATATTTGTTATGGATAATTGAATAAGTAATATCAATTTAGATATAGACTTAATCAGTGTTTTTGTTCATAAACCATATAATTTCAAAAGAGATATGGTTTCTATTGAAGAGAGAAAGAAACAAATTAATAAAATTGAAAATGAAATCGGTTATAAATTTGGCAGAATAATAAGAGCAAAACAAACGCATTCGAATAATATAAGAGTGATAACTGAAAACAATATTGATGAAGAATTTGAAGAGATTGATGGATTGATAACTAATATTAAAGATGTTGCTTTAGTAACTTCTGTTGCTGACTGCCAATGAATTTTGCTTTATGACACTAAGAATAAAGTAATTGGTAATATTCATTCTGGTCGAAGATGAACGTTATCTAGAATTGGCACAATAGCAATTGATATATTTATAAAAGAATTTAACTCGGATCCTAAAGATATAAAAGTCTACATATCACCATCTATTCATCAATGTTGTTTTGAAGTGTGAGAACAAGTAAAAACTCTATTTGAAGATGAATTTACTGATATTCAAATGAATGATATCATAAAAATATGAGAATTTAAAGATAATGAGCAAAAATATTATATTGATACTATAGAACTTAATAGAAGAGTGTTATTAAATTTATGAATTAAAAGTGAAAACATCATAATATCTAATGAATGTTCGGTATGTAATAGCGAAAGAATTCATTCATATAGGAAAGATAAACCGAATGACTGAAGAAATATTCTTTTAGTTTCTTTAAAATAAGATTTTTCCAATATTAAAGCTTCATATTGATTTACTATTATAAAAAACATATAAATACGAAGAATATTTATTAATAGTTGATAACATCATGAAAATCACAAGGAAAACTATTAAAAATGATGAAGCATATTTAAGACAAATATCTAGCGAAGTATCATTTGATGATAAATCATATATCGATGATATAAAATTATTAGAAGAATTTTGTAACGAAACAGAATGTTTTGCTTTAGCTGCAGTTCAAATAGGTATTCCTAAAAGAATAGTTTATTTGAAAAATACAAAATTAGATGTTCCATTAGATGACATACATTATAATGAATCGAAAGTATTAATTAATCCAGTAATTCTCTCAAGAAAAGGAAAAACTAAATATTGGGAAGCTTGCCTGAGTTGTCTAGATAACATGGGGCTTGTTATTAGACCATATGAAATGCTAGTAAAATATTATGACATTGATGGATTGGAGCATGAGGAAAAATTTGAAGGATTTGAAGCGACTGTATTGTCGCATGAATTGGATCATTTAGATGGAATATTGCATATGGACATAGCAGAAGAAGTAATACGGATGGATAGAGAACAGAGAAAAGAATTTAGAAAAGATCATCCATATGAAATCATTTCTAAAACTTGTGAATATAATCCTAAAAAAATTTAGATAAATATGTTGCAATTAAATAATTAAATATATCGAAAGATTTTATATTTAATCATACAATAAAATGCACGAATACATTAACCTAACCGCAGAAAATATTGATAACGAGCATATTTGCTGTGCTATCTGAGACCCAAAACATCAATGCTGAGTAGATAAAAAGAAACAGCGAATTAAAAGTAAGTTAAAAGACTGACATGTTTTCAGGAAACTAAATGATAGAGGGAAAATTTTTATTGAATATGAACCTATTGAAACTGCACGAGTTCCAATTATTGGTAAAAATTATGAATATATATACTGTCTATGGGTTGCTGGAAGTTTGAAAGGAAAATGAATATGAAAAGAATTATTGGAATATGCGATAAATGATGCAGA
>JAEEGF011752287.1_pt1 | contig 20419 bp, 13 predicted proteins | sample 9134171 | NCBI WGS metagenome assembly JAEEGF01 (sample SAMN16246542, study PRJNA631951) | gut metagenome | biome: gut microbiome; feature: rumen; material: AP-attached | host: Bos | place: Iran: Karaj | collected 2018-10
CAAGGTGGACCCGAGGAAGACCATGCTGTTCGACCCCAGCGAGTCCATCGACTTCAACGGCAACACAGGTCCCTTCATCCAATATACCTATGCCCGCATCCAGTCGGTGCTGCGCAAGTGCTGTGAAGACTATAAGGCCGTGGATATCAGTGCAGTGGCTCCCAACGAGAAGGAGACCTCGCTGATCCAGCGTCTGGCGGACTTCGCCTCGGTAGTTGCCGATGCTGGCCGCAACTACAGCCCCGCGCTCATCGCCAACTATGTTTATGACCTGGCCAAGGAATACAACCAGTTCTATCACGACTGCAGCATCCTCAAGGAGCAGGACGAAAAGGTGCGCTGCTTCCGCCAGCTGCTGAGCGAGACTGTTGCCGACGTCATCAAGCGCGGCATGTCGCTGCTGGGCATTGAGATGCCGAACCGCATGTAACATGATGTGTCGGTGTCGCTGTTGGCATGGTTTTTGCTACTGAAAACAGAAAGACCTAAAACCGAAAATTAGAAACAATGGACAATTGGAATAATTACAATCAGAACGGCTATCAGACCGCCGTTCAAGCCGAGAATGAATGGGCGCTGCAGCGTTATGTCTCTAGCGTGATGCGTCGTGTGTATGGCAAGATGTCGCTGGGCCTGCTGGTAACAGCCATCTGCTCTTTCCTGATGTTGCTGAGTCCAACCCTGTTGAATCTCTTGTTCAGCTCAAACATAACGATTTTCATCTTGTTTGCTGTTGAGATTGGCCTGGTGATCTACTTGAGTGCCCGCATCGAGAAGATGAGCAATGCGACGGCGAGTGCCATGTTCTACCTTTATAGTGCGTTGAACGGTGTTGCCTTGACTCCTATCTTCCTCGCCTATACCGGTAGCTCAATCGCTATGACGTTTGCCATCACTGCAGGCACCTTCGGCGCGATGACGATAGCAGGCTATGTGACCAAGAAGGACTTGACTAAGTTTGGTACTTTCCTTTTCATGGGACTGATTGGACTTATTATCTGCTCATTGGTGAACCTGTTCCTGCGCAACTCAATGATGGACTGGTGCATCAGCATCGCCGGCGTAGTCATCTTTGTAGGACTGACGGCATGGGATACCCAAATGATCAAGCGTATGTGTGCCGAGTCTGATTCGACCATGGTCAGCAAGGTCGCTACACTGGGCGCCTTGAGGCTCTACCTCGACTTCATCAACCTGTTCCTGCATCTGTTGCGCATCCTCGGGAACCGCAACTGATAGATTCAGGCAACACAGATAACCTGATAAAGACAACCCCCGACAACCTAACGCGTTGCCGGGGTTGTTTTTGTCGGTATAGTCCGTCAAGTGACCCTGCGGGGAATTTTTTTGTTGTTTATGGATAAAGTACTATCTTTGTGGCAAGTATATTTCCAAGTTTTCAAGCAGTTGCCTTATGATGAGGAAGGTGTTATTGGTATTGATGATGTTGCTCACGGCAAGCATGGCTATAGCTATGGAGCAGACTCCTGCACCTGGAATTGTTGTGCAAGAGGGGGACGATGATTATGAGGATCCACCCATAATCCCTGTTTTGCCTGATTTTGATCTGGTTGTCACCGAAGAATATGCTTATCTGGAGTTCGACAGTGGCGAGGATTATGGCATTACGGTTTATGTAAATGGTTGTCTGATGGAGCCCCCCTATGTGTTTCAACGTTGGGAAGAGGATTATTTAGTTGATATAAATGTATGTTTTTCCGAAGAAGGGTTCAATGATATTAATGTGGGGCGTGATTATTTAGTGCCGGCATTGGAGGGCGCCCCTCATGATATGAACAGTGATGGCAGGATTAACATCGATGACGTGACGGCATTGATTCAGTATCTCCTCACACTCAATACCGATGGATTTAACGTGGAGAAAGCTGATGTTGACGACAATGACCGAATCAGTATTGATGACGTGACCGAACTGATCAACCGTCTGCTGAATATTCCAACATGGTATTAAGGTGGAACAATAATGTGATGAACCAATAATTAGAGTATTATAAAGATGAAACGGATTTTTAGTATTGTAATGTGGATGATGCTGCCCTTGATGATGCTCGGGCAGGGATGGCCCGCCAATTATGGCGGCGTGATGCTGCAGGCGTTCTATTGGGACTCCTACACTGACAGCAAGTGGACAAACCTGGAGCCACAGGCCGACGAACTGGCTGAGTTCTTCCAGCTCGTGTGGGTGCCCCAGAGCGCCAGCTGTGGCGGCTATGTCTCGATGGGCTATGACCCCGAGTACTGGTTCAACAATTATACCAGTTCCTTCGGTACCAAGGCTCAACTGCTGTCAATGATCAACACCTTCAATAGCAAGGGCATCGGTACCATTGCCGATGTGGTCATCAACCATCGCAAGAGCATGAACGACTGGGTGACTTTCCCTGGCGAAACCTATAGAGGTGTGAGCTACAAACTGCTGCCTACCGACATCTGCCGTGATGACGACGGCGGAGCCACGTTGGCATGGGCAAACCAGAACGGCAAGACGTTGAGTGCCAACAATGACAGCGGTGAGGACTGGAGCGGCCTGCGTGACCTGGACCACTCCAGCAGCAATGTGCAGTTTGTTGTTAAGGGCTACTTGAACATGCTGCTCAACGACATGCACTATGCAGGTTTCCGCTACGACATGACCAGGGGTTATGCGCCAAGTTATACGGGTATATATAACACTGCGGCCAATCCCACCTACTCTGTGGGTGAATATTGGGACGGCAACCTGGGTGCCGTCAAGGCATGGATTGACGGTACCAAGGTGAATGGCGTCATCCAGAGTGCTGCTTTTGACTTCCCGTTCCGCTACACCCTTCGCGACGCGGTCAACAACAACTCGTGGACCACGCTGTCGGGCAGCGGCAGGGGTCTGAACATGGAGTCCAACTACAAACGCTATTCAGTGACCTTTGTCGAAAACCATGACACGCAATATCGCGATGACAATGACCAGCAGGATCCTATCCGGCAGAATGTTGAAGCGGCTAACGCCTACATGCTCGCTATGCCTGGCACGCCCTGTGTCTTCCTCAAGCACTGGCAGAGTTACAAGGAGAGCATCAAGCAGATGATTTATGCGCGCCAGCTGGCAGGAATTACCAATACCAGCGCTACAGCCCAGCAGGCTTACAATTCTTCAGCCAATTATTATGCCCAGCGCACTACTGGCACCCGTGGCATGCTGATTGCCGCGATGGGTAGCACCAACTATACTATTCCCTCGACCTATGTCACGGTATTGAGCGGTACCAACTACCGCTTGGCGCTGAGCAAGAGCACCGAGACGGCCTGGGCCAGCGTGCCCAGTGGCACCCGTCAAGACCCGTTCAACGTCACGCTGACCGCCGTGAGCCAGAACAGCGGAGCCCAGATTGTCTATACCCTTGACGGCAGCGAGCCCACCGCTACTAACGGTGCTGTGATTGCCAGCGGTGGCACAGCCCGTATCAGCAAGAGTTTGACGCTCAAGGCCGGCTTGTTGGTTAACGGCACGGTAACAGGTGTCATCACCCGCAATTATACGGTCGTGAACGAGGATTATGACAGTTACGAGATTACTGTCTATCTCAAGGATCCGACCACGTCGCCCAATAACTGGCCGCAGGTAGCCTATTACTGCTGGGACAGCGACGATGCCCAGCAGTGTGGAAATTGGCCCGGTGTCGTAGTGACCGATACCAAGATGGTCAAGGGCGAGAAGTTCTACTACAAGACCTTCACAGTCATCGGTGATCAGTACTCCTTGAACTTTGTGTTCAGCCAGGGAGGCAGTACAGCCGGCAGCCATCAGACGGTGGACGTGACAGGAGTGCGTGAGACGGCCTTCTTTGAGGTGACGACCCAAACCAACAAATATCAGGTGAGGAACATCACCGCCGACTATCTGCCTTACCTGGATGTCGTTCCCGGTGATGTGAATGCCGACGGCCGTGTCACCATCAAGGACGTGACCGACCTGATTAATTACCTGTTGAGTGGTGATGACTCATCGATAGACCTGGGCGCTGCCGACGTGAACAGCAGTGGCGGTGTCTCCATCGCCGATGTGACCGCCTTGATCAATCTGCTGCTTGCAGGCCGATGATAGACGTTAATCATGATGAAAATGAATCGTGTGGACGCCTCCTCCTGGGGGCGTTTCACATGATTCTTGCAGGTTCATACAATAAAAAGGCCGTTTCTTAGTTAATAAGGTAAAAGACAAATCCATTATATCTGATTGAAGAAATGAAATTGTTCAAGTCAATACTAGCCATCACCATGATGGCTGCCGCCCTGTCCGCCGCCGCTCAGGATGACATCAAGGATGCCGAGTTCAACCCCCTCACCACGGGTGTGACCTCGCTGAGTATCACCCCTGATGCACGTGGAGCATCGATGGGTGACCTGGGTGCAGCAACCGAGGCTGACGCCAACTCACAGTTCTGGAACCCGTCGAAGTATGCCTTTGCCTACAGCCGCGCCGGTGTGTCCTTGTCTTATACACCGTGGTTGCGCAAGATCGTCAATGACATCTATCTGGCTAACTTGGCCGGTTACTACAAGATTGGTGGCAGCGACAACCAGGCTATCAGTGCCTCGTTGCGCTATTTCTCACTGGGTGAGGTTCAGGCTACCGACGGTGATGGTGCCATGATTTCCACCATTAACCCGTTTGAGATGGCCGTTGATGCCGGTTATAGCCGCAAGTTGAGTGAGAAATTCGCGATGGGTGTGACCCTGCGCTTTATCTATAGTGACCTAGGCTACGGATCGATGATGAACACGGGCGAGTCGTCAAGTGCCACGGCATTTGCCGCCGATATCTCGGGTTATTACACCACGTTCCCCGTCATCGGTCGCAACGAGTGCCAGTGGTCGCTGGGTTTCAACCTGTCGAACATCGGTTCTAAAGTGAACTATAACAAGGGAAATGATCCTGCCTACCTGCCTGCCAACATCAAGTTGGGTACGGCGTTCACCTTCCCGCTGGCCGATTACAATAACCTGACGCTGGCCTTTGATGCCAACCGTATGCTCGTTCCCGCAAAGCCGCGACTCAACGACTTTGATGACAACCTGGCCTATGATGACGCCTTGGAGGAATGGAAAAATAAGTCTTCCATCACTGGTATCTTTGACAGTTTCAAGGATAACTTTGCCAAGCGCATCACCTATTCGGTGGGTGCTGAGTATGCCTATAACCAGCAGTTCTTCCTGCGCGGTGGTTACTACTATGAGAGCAAGTATGCTGGTAACCGTCAGTACTTCGGTCTGGGTGCCGGATTCTCGCTCAACGTCATCAAGATTGATGCCAGCTACATGATTGCAACGGCTCAGAACAGCCCTCTGGACCAGACGCTGCGCTTCACCTTGTCATTTGACTTGGACGGTATCAAGGACCTCTTCGGTCGCAACTAAGATTATAGATTCTATAGTTGCTATAGTGACTATAGGTTTTTATAAGAGAAAACAGAAGAATTATGATGCGCGTGGGAATGGGATTTGATGTTCACCGCCTGGTCGAGGGCCGAGCCCTGTGGCTGGGTGGTGTCAATATTCCATGGGAACGTGGCTTGCTGGGGCACAGCGATGCCGATGTAGCGATCCATGCCCTGTGCGACGCCCTGCTGGGTGCTGCAGCCCTGCGCGACATCGGTTATCATTTTCCCGACAGTGACCCGCGTTACAAAGGCATCGACAGCCGCTTGCTGTTGCGCCACGTGATGCGGTTGCTTGATGAAAAGGGCTACCGACTAGGTAACTGCGACATCACCATCTGTGCCGAGCAGCCCAAACTCAACCCGCATATCCCCGCCATGCAGCAAGAACTTGCCGCCTGCATGGACTGTGACCTAGACCAGGTCTCCATTAAAGCGACTACAACCGAGAAATTGGGCTATACCGGTCGTGGAGAAGGCATTGCCGCCTATGCCGTGGCATTGATTGAATCTAAACCTACCCAGCCATGATAAGCGAGGCAAGATTGCAGCGGCGCGTTCCCTATCTGGACATCCTGCGCGTGCTGGCGTGCCTGCTGGTCATCCTCATCCACACGCCCATCCGCCAGTATGACACCTATTACAACACGCCGTCGCTGGCAGGTGCTATCTATACTGTGCTGGTGGCAGTGAACTGCAACCTTTTCTTCATGATTACCGGTGCCTTGTTGTTGCCGGTCAAGGGCTCTGGCAGGCGCTTCATCAAGCGCCGTCTGCGTGTTGTGTTGCCGCCGCTGGTGGTGTGGACAGTGGTTTATCTGCTGGAACATGCTTTTTTGCTTCACAATTTTACGCCCAGGCTGCTGACCTCCGTCTTGTTTCATCCGGTTGAGGGACTGCTGTGGTATGTCTATGTGCTGCTGGTCATCTATGTGACGTTGCCGCTGGTGAGCAAGTGTATTGAAGCCATCGGAAGACGCGGGGTAGAGGTCGTGTTGGCGCTTTGGGTGCTGTCATCGTTCATTCCCTATCAGCACGGCATCTTCATCGAGGCGTCACAATATAGCCACAATATGTTTGGCGCTTTTGCCAACTATTATGGCTACGTCCTGTTGGGGTATTATCTTCACACCTACGGGCTGCCCAACTTGGGGCGCGGCAATCGCTTGATTTGGCCTGTGCTGCTGGCCTTCGGCATCGTGTTGATGCCCTTGTTTGAGTTCCTGGTGCAGGGACAGTTCGGCATTACCTGGCAGCAACACATTGATACCGTGACTAACGACATCAGCATCAATAACGTGGCGATGGCGACCTTGTTGTTTGTCCTGGTCCAACGTTTTGCCCCTCAACACTATGACCGGAAATTACATCCCCGCGCTGCCCTGTGGTGGCCCCTGCTGAGCAAGTGTACCTTCGGCATTTATCTGTCGCAGATGATTGTGCTGCGGCAGGTGGTTTGGCCCGCGACCGCATCGTGGTTGGGTCGGGTGCATTGGGCCGTTGACAGCCTTGTGAGTGGTGTGTTGGCCTTTGCCGTGTGCCTGCTACTCGTGTTCTTGCTGCGCATGCTCCCTTTCCGCAGGTATATCGTCGGCAAGTGAGATTTATTGGTCAGATAATGCAACAGTCTCGTTATCTTGCATTATCTTTGCACCATATAAACTATTAAATCTCACAAGAAGATGAAAAAATCACTACTCCTGTTTCTTTTAACTTTGATTCTAGGTGCTTTCTCGCTTGAGGCCGACATTGTCATTGATGGAAAATCATACCGTGCCGACACACTGGTTTACCGTCAGATTGGACCAGGCATGATCAACGCGATTGTGCGCCTTCCTGATTTCCCGCTCAATGTGTATGTGGTGACCGTTGATTTGAATGATCCCAACAACCGCATTGAGACCACTTTCGGTCGCGGTATCATCGGCAAGACCGAACTGCTGTCTGACGCCGTAAAACGTCATCGCACACCCACCAAGCGCCCGATTGCCGCCTGTAACGCCAACTTTTGGATCGTCGGCGGTAGTGGATACCCTTTCAATGCGTATGGATTGGGCTCGCCCAATGGCGGTGTAGTGTGCAACGATACCACACTCGTGAACGACAACAACACAAGTGACATGTGGTGCGGTGGCCCAACAGAAACGGGCGTTGCTGCCATCACCAGCGACAAGACCCTCGTGATGGGGCGTGTGAGATGGGATGGCATTATCAATTCAAGCAAACTGCCACAATGGATAATTTACCACAACATCAACCGTCGTGCTGTGACGGGCGAAATCTGTTTGTGGAGCCCTGCCTATACCCGCACCCGCCAGTTTGAGGATGACTGGGTATCTTTTGATACCCGTGGTGACAACGCGAGTGACAACTACTACCTGATGTTTGCCGAGGGTGAAGATTGGTGTACCAACAAGCCGATGACATTTGTCGTTGCCAATATCGTCCCGGGCATGGACAAACAGACGCTGGGTGACTATGACGCCTGCCTGACGGTTACTGGCGACGCCAACAAGGCTGCCATGGCTGTCCATGCTGTGGGTGACACGATTCAGTTGTCATCGTACTGGAGCAATCTTGATGCTGACGCCGCCACTGTTCTCACCGATGTCGAGAACCTGGTGACCGGTAATGCGACCATCATGCACAACGGCGAACTTACCTATCGCAATTATGGCGACAGCTACAATTCAATAGATTATTCTCGCACATGCTACGGCACCAGTGCCGATGGCAAGCACCTCTATCTGCTGGTGATTGACAAGTCGGTAAGTCCGCTTTATGGCAAGTCCATCGGTTGTACCACTGGTCATGCCTGCCAGATTCTGCAACAGATGTGCCCCGATGTCAATGACATGGTGAATATGGATGCTGGCGGCTCGGCCGAGATGCTGGTGCGAGGCGAAATCATCAACAGGACGATGGAGGGAACTCCCCGTGGCGTAGCGACCGGATGGATGGTCGAGGCCATCGGCGAGGAAGACAACGAGTTGGCGAGCATCGCCTTTGACAAGCATCGCGTCGAAATGCCCAGTTACGCCACGATGACACCGCGCATTTTGGGCTATAACAAAATCGGTGAACTTATTGATGAGGACGTGAAGGGCTTTACCCTGTCCTGTGACGAGGCCATCGGTACTGCCGACGGTGAAGTGTTCGTCGCTGGCAGTGAGGATGCGACAGGATTACTTACCGTCACATTGGGTGAGATGACCGCCACAATGCCCGTTCACGTGTTGGCCGCCGAGCCGGGCCTTGTTCTCAAGCCCATCGTTATCGACAAGCGTGAATATCCTATTGAGGTGTCGGCTCAGGTTCTGGATAATACCTATTTCTTTGACCCTGCAACGCTCAATTGGGCGTTCGCTGATGACGGTATCGCTACTGTTACCGATGGCGTACTGCGTGGACAGTGTAATGGAGAGACTCAGTTGAGTTGTGCACTGGGAACCTTCAATGACACGACTCTGGTACAGGTTCAGTTGGCACCTTCGGCCTACCTGTATGAAGGGTGGGACGGCTGGACACTGAAGGGTATTGGAGCCAAGAATATGGTCCTTGACGAGGCTACAGGTGACATTACCTACAACTACGTGACCAACCGTTCACCGTCGCTGACGTTGTCCAAGGACCTAACTTTCTACGGCCTGCCCGACACGATTGGCATGGTATTTAATTCGTCACTGCCTATTGATTACATTCAGATTGACACGCGTAACCGATTCAAGACCAAGACCAATTATATCAAGTATTATCCCGAAGATGGTTCAGAGTATTTCCTTCCCGGCAAGGATTACCGCGTCGTGATGGATCTGGCTTCGCTGGGTGGTACCGATTATGTGGGCACCTATCCCATATCCATCAAGTTGATCAAGTTCTCTATCAATAAGGATGCCGAGGCCGGTGACCAGACCATGTCCATCAAGTCGCTGTACTGCCACTATCCCTTGACGGGGCTTGAACACCTCCCAGGTGACGTGAATATTGACAATGAGGTTAATATTGCCGACGTCAACGCCATCATCAGCAATATCCTGGCCTCAGAACCTTATGACGTCCTGACTGACGTCAACAGCGACGGTGAGGTGAACATTGCTGATATTAACTTTGTTCTTGACCTCATCCTTGCTGACTGATTAAGGACTGGGGTTTCCCGCTACGCTCTACAAGAGACTTTTTTCTTAAAACATCATGCATTCTCCTTGTAATATGTATATTACAGGGAGAAATGTTGTATATTTGCAGAATGAAATGAATACCATATTATTAACTAATTAACAATCAAACTATTAACGATTCAAGAGGAGCCGTGAAGAAATCATTGCAAACCCTTGTGCTGTTGCTGGTGGCATTGCTGCCGGTGACAGTGAGTGCCCGTGATATTTTGGGCGATGTAAACCATGATGACCGTGTGAACATCAGCGACGTGACATCATTAATCTCCATTCTGCTGAACAGTGATGCAGAAACATCTGGCAACCCTAATGCCGACACCAACCGTGATGGTGTCATCACCATTGCCGACGTGACCGAATTGATTAACTATCTGTTGGGTGATGTTGACCTGAACCAGCCAGTGACCGAGACCTTTGAGGTCAACGGCGTGAAGTTCACGATGGTAGAGGTTGAGGGTGGCACCTTCACGATGGGTGCGACTGCCGAGCAGGGCGACGAATATGAACCTGATGAGTTGCCGACCCATCAGGTGACGCTGTCGACCTACAGCATCGGTCAGACCGAGGTGACGCAGGAACTGTGGCAGGCTGTGATGGGCTATAACCATAGCATGATCGGCAGCGAAGACGAGGACTGGAAGCAGTTGCCCGTAGATAATGTTTCATGGAAAGAATGTCAGTTGTTTATTATCAAGCTGAACGAATTGACAGGAAGGCATTTCCGTCTTCCCACCGAGGCTGAGTGGGAATTTGCTGCCCGTGGCGGTAACCGCAGCCAGGGCTACAAGTATGCTGGCAGTAATACGCTGGAAGATGTGGCATGGTACAGTGACAATTCAATGATTGATGGCGAGAGGAGCAGAGCTGGAGTTCCGGATCCTGGTATGAGAACCAGAGGTGTTGCGAAGAAACAACCCAACGAATTGGGTCTGTATGACTTGATTGGCAATGTGAAAGAATTGTGCCAGGACATGTACGGAGACTATGCCAGCATGGCTCAAACCAATCCTGTTGGCCCCACTACGGAATCTGAATTAGTACATCGTGGCGGAGGCTGTACCACCGAACCGCAGTATTGTCGTATTTCATGTCGATTCCGCACATATAGTACTGATTTCTGGGCCTATGGTTTACGTCTTGCACTTGAAGAGGAAAATAGTCCTAAATTCCGCATGTCTGAAATGGCAGTGCCGTTAGTTATCGGCGGGAGCAAGTCGGTTGATCTACTCAATGGTAGTGGGGATTATACCATCTCTATTGGAAAGTATGGAGATTATTATTATGATTATCAACTGGATGGAGATCATCTGAGCGTGACTGGAAGGGCTGTAGGTAATTCTGCTCTTTATGTCACAGATAATTCTACAGGCATGACGACTGTTCTCAATATTATTGTTGATCTGGATAGTGTGATCATGTCGGGTATCACGATGGTTTCAGTCAAGGGTGGCACATTCATGATGGGTGCAACTGCCGAGCAGGGTGACGAATACAATGAGGACGAACGGCCTGTACACCAGGTGACCGTGTCAGACTTCTACATCTCTCCGACCGAGGTGCCGCAAATGCTGTGGTGGGAAATGATGTGGAGGACAGATATAAGCGACCCAAGCTATTTCCATTATGAACCTATCTATGAGATGCCCGCGAAGGGTGATAAACTGCGTGACAACCCCGATATCGATAGCTATGGAACAGATAACCCTGTGGAACAAGTCACTTGGTATGACTGCCAGAGGTTTATTGCCAAGCTGAATAAGGAGACAGGTAAACATTTCAGATTGCCGACTGAGGCTGAGTGGGAATTTGCTGCCCGAGGTGGTAACCTGAGCCGAGGCTACAAGTATTCAGGTAGTGACTCAATCGAGGATTTAGCGCACTTCAGCCAAGAATGGGGTCCGATACACATTCCTCGCAAGATGCCTAACGAGTTAGGATTGTATAACATGAGTGGCAATGTGTGGGAATGGTGCCAGGATTGGTACAGTAATTACGGCAGCACGGCCCAGACAGACCCGAGAGGTACAGCAACAGGCTATGAACGCGTGGCGCGAGGCGGTGGCTGGAACAACACTCCCAGTGATTGTCGAGTGTCGAGACGTGACTGTTATCACCCAGGTTATTCTTCCTACAACTTGGGTCTGCGCCTTGCCCATGACGCGGAGAACAGCCCTAAGTTCCGCTTGAGCGAGACGGCCATGGAACTTGAGCAAGGTGAGAGCCTGCTAGTTGATATCCTCAACGGCAGTGGTAGTTATACCTTCAGCGTGACTGAAGGCGAAGGCTGCGTTAATTGCAGCCTGAACGGCAACACGTTGAACGTGAAGACTGTTGAGGAAGGCTTAGCCATCATCCGAGTCACCGATAACACTACTGGCGCTTTCACTGAACTTATCGTCGTAGTGGTCGACATGCAATTTGAGACCAAGACTTTTACTGTCAATGGCGTGTCGTTTAAGATGCATGCAGTCATGGGCGGCAAGTTCAGAATGGGTGCAACTTCACATCAGGCCTCCCAAGCCAACGAAAATGAGAACCCTGTCCATGAGGTGACACTCTCGAATTACCGAATCGGCGAGACCGAGGTCACGCAAGCCTTGTGGCAGGCGGTGATGGGTAGCAACCCGAGCTATTTTATGGGAGACATGAACCGTCCTGTGGAGAGTGTGTCGTGGAAAGATTGCCAAACGTTTATCGCCAAGCTGAACGAACTGACCGGCAGGAAGTTCCGCTTGCCCACCGAGGCTGAATGGGAATATGCAGCTCGTGGCAAGAACGACTGGGATGAATACCTATATGCGGGTAGCTGGAATATCGACAATGTGGCTTGGTATTATGATAACAGTTATGTCGTTGGCATGTGTAACTCTGATTATGGCACTCATCCTGTGGAAACCAAATCTTCCAATCAGATTAGAATTTACGATATGTCAGGCAATGTGTGGGAGTGGTGCCAGGACTGGTATGGCGCTTACAGCAGCGAGCCGCAGACCGACCCGACGGGCCCTGCCACAGGTTCTTATCGTGTGATGCGTGGCGGCAGCTGGTGCAACTCTGCCAAGTATTGCCGTGTGGCTTGCCGCAACTACAACGACCCGGACTATGCCGAGTACCATGTCGGCCTCCGATTGGCGCTCTAAGTTCTCTCTTAAGAAGAGAATGAATCAATAAGAAGCGAGGGTGGATGACGAGTCCCCCTCGTTTTCTTTATGCGAGTCAAACTCAAGATGGACCAACTATTAATAATAACAGCCCAACAATTAGGTTAATAACGGGATTTTTTTGTAATTTTGCGGGTTCAAACCGTAGAGGTAACCATTAATAACTCATGAAAGAGACCGAGAAACCCGAGAAAGGGAATCAGATTATAGAAGAAGCGGCACAAGCCGAGTACAAGTACGGCTTTGTGACCGATATCGAGACCGAGGTCATCCCCAAGGGACTTGACGAGGATGTGGTGCGCCGCATCTCGGCCTTGAAAGGTGAGCCCGAGTGGCTGCTGGAGTTCCGCCTGAAGGCCTATCGCCACTGGCTGACGCTTAAGGCTCCCACTTGGGGCCATGTCCATGTACCCGAAATTGACTATCAGGCTATCAGTTACTATGCTGCCCCGCGCCAGCTGAAGAAAGGTGGTGTCGAGGACATTGACCCTGAGTTGAAGAAGACCTTCGACAAGTTGGGTATCCCTCTGGAGGAACAGTTGCGCCTGAGCGGCATGGCTGTTGATGCCGTGATGGACAGCGTGAGCGTCAAGACGACCTATCGCGAGCGCCTGGCCGAGCTGGGTGTCATCTTCTGCTCCATCAGCGAGGCCGTGAAGGACTACCCCGACCTGGTGCGTAAGTACCTGGGTAAGGTGGTGCCCTATACTGATAATTTCTACGCAGCGCTGAACTCGGCAGTCTTCAGTGACGGCTCGTTCGTCTATATCCCCAAGGGCGTGCGTTGCCCGATGGAACTGTCCACCTACTTCCGCATCAATGCGGCACAGACAGGCCAGTTTGAGCGAACGCTCATCGTGGCCGACGACGATGCCTACGTTTCCTATCTGGAAGGCTGTACTGCCCCCATGCGTGACGAGAACCAGTTGCACGCCGCCATCGTCGAAATCATCGTCGAGGACCGTGCCGAGGTCAAGTACAGCACCGTCCAGAACTGGTATCCCGGCGACAAGGACGGCAAGGGCGGCATCTACAACCTGGTGACCAAGCGCGCATTGTGCCGAGGCGACCACAGCAAGGTGTCATGGACCCAGGTCGAGACCGGAAGTGCCATCACATGGAAATATCCGAGCTGTGTGCTCAAGGGTGACCATTCGGTAGGTGAATTCTACAGTGTGGCCCTGACCAACAACTGGCAGGAGGCCGATACCGGCACCAAGATGATCCACCTGGGCAAGAACAGCACGAGCACCATCGTGAGCAAGGGTATCAGTGCCGGACATAGCCAGAACAGCTATCGCGGTATGGTCAAGATTGCCCCCAAGGCGACCGGTTGCCGCAACTTCACCCAGTGCGACAGCCTGCTGCTGAGCGACACCAGCGGAGCACATACCTTCCCCGTTATTGAGGTGGGTAACGACACGTCGGTGGTCGAGCACGAGGCAACGACGAGCAAAATCAACGAGGACCAGATTTTCTACTGCAACCAGCGCGGCATCCCGACCGAGGACGCTGTGGGGCTCATCGTCAACGGCTATGCCAAGGAAGTGATGGCCAAGTTGCCGATGGAGTTTGCTGTCGAAGCCCAGAAACTGCTCAGCATCTCGCTCGAGGGCAGCGTGGGATGATTTTTAGTTAGAAGTTAGGAGTTGAAATAACAAAAACGAGATATAACAAATTATGTTAATAATTAAGGATTTACGGGCATCAATAGAGGATAAACAGATTTTGAAGGGCATCAACTTGACCGTTAAGCCCGGTGAGGTGCATGCAATCATGGGACCTAACGGCTCGGGCAAGAGCACCCTGAGCGCCGTGCTCACAGGCAATCCCGCCTATACCGTGACTGGCGGCAGCGTGGAATTTTACGGCAAGGACTTGCTGGCTCTCTCTCCCGAGGACCGCGCCCACGAAGGTCTGTTCTTGAGTTTCCAGTATCCCGTCGAGATTCCCGGCGTGTCGATGGTTAACTTCATGCGTACCGCCTTGAACGAGAAGCGCAAATACTTCGGTCAAGAACCGCTGAGTGCCGCCGACTTCCTGAAGTTGATGCGTGAGAAGCGCAGCATCGTGCAGCTTGACAACAAGCTTGCCTCGCGTGCTGTCAATGAGGGCTTTTCGGGTGGCGAGAAGAAGCGCAACGAGATTTTCCAGATGGCGATGCTTGAGCCCAAGCTGAGCATTCTCGACGAGACCGACAGCGGCCTTGATATCGATGCCTTGCGCATCGTTGCCAGCGGTGTAAATACGCTCAAGAGCAAGGACAACGCCACTATCGTCATTACCCACTACCAGCGTCTGCTGGACTACATCAAGCCCGACTTCGTGCATGTGCTCTACAAGGGACGCATCGTCATGAGTGCCGGTCCCGAATTGGCGCTTGAACTTGAGGAGAAGGGTTATGACTGGATCAAGGAACAAGTCGATTCACAGCAATAAGGACAGATGAACGCGCTCAAGCAATATATCGACCTGTATGATGAGAACCGTGAGCTCATCGAGCAACAGTCTCCCGCGCTGCTGAATAAGCTGCGCCAGGAGGCTCGCACTCAGTTGAATGACGCCCGCCTGCCACGCAAGGGCAGCGAGGATTATGAGGCGACCGATCTGGAGGCGGTGTTCTCTCATGACTATGGCGTGAACGTGAACAGGTTACCCTTTGACGCCGACCCTGGCGAGACGTTCCACTGTGATGTTCCCAACATGAGCACTTGCCTGTACTATAGCAGCAACGATGCTTTCCACAGCAGCCCAACCGCCGAGCGCAACATCGGCCAGGTGGTGGTATTGCCCTTCAGCATGGCAGCCGTGGATTATCCTGAGCTGATGTCGGCCTACTATGGCAAGTTGGCACATCTGAAAGATCCTACCGTTGCGCTCAACAGCCTGTTGGTGCAGGATGGTCTTTTCATCTATGTTCCTGATGGGGTCATTCCCGAACGTCCCATCCAGCTGGTGAACATCTTCAATGCAGCCCTCGACATGATGGTGCAGCGTCGCCTGCTCATTGTCGTGGGCAAGAATGCCGCCCTCAAGCTGCTCTCGTGTGACCACACCCAGAGTCCCGACTATCGCTACCTGAACAATCAGGTGGTGGAAATTGTCGCTATGCAGGGCAGTACTGTCGATTACTATGATATGGAAGAGAGCACACCGCAGACCAACCGCGTGTCGTCTATCTATGTGGAACAGCATGAGGGAAGCAATGTGCTCATCGACGGCATCACGCTTATCAATGGAATTACCCGCAACAATTACCATGTTGAGGTCAATGGCGAGCATGCCGAGACCCACCTGCTGGGCATGACCATTGCCAGTGGTGAGCAGCATGTGGACAGCCACACCTTCATCAGCCACAATGCACCCCGTTGCCACAGCAACGAGATGTTCAAGTATGTACTCAACGACAATGCTGTTGGCGCTTTCGCTGGTAAAATCCTGGTGCAGCCCAACTGTCCTCGTGTCGAGGCCTATCAGGGCAACCGCAACCTGTGTGGAGCTCCGACTGCCAAGATGTATACCAAGCCGCAGCTTGAGATTTACACCGACGATGTGATGTGTTCGCACGGTTCGGCTGTAGGTCAGCTTGACGAGGATGCGCTGTTCTATATGCGTACCCGCGGCATCGGTATTGACGAGGCGCGTCGCCTGTTGATGCAGGCCTTTGTCGCCGATGTCATCGACGGTGTGCGTCTTGACGCCCTCAAGGACCGACTGCACTTCTTGGTAGAGAAACGCTTCGCAGGAACGTTGAGTAATTGCGCCGGCTGCATGGCTGCCTGCAAGAAGAACTAGAAATTCTAGACTATCCTAGAATATCTAGACTTTCTAGATAATCTAGAGCATCTAGAAACTAGGAACAAATAACTGGAAACAAAGAAATATGGACATCAACAAGATACGTGAGGATTATCCCATCCTGCAACGCCAGATTGAGGGCCGCCCGCTCATTTATCTCGACAATGCCGCGACGTCCCAAACGCCTCGTCCCGTTGTGGAGGCCATCGACCGGATGTACTACCACTACAAGGCCAATGTGCACCGTGGCGTCCACACCCTCTCGCAGGAAGCGACCGACCTCGTGGAGCAGACGCGTGAAAAGGTGCGAGGCTTCATCAACGCCGGCAGCATCGAGGAGGTGATTTTCACTCGTGGCACTACCGAGGGTATAAACCTTGTGGCATCGTCTTTCGGCCAAATGTTGGAGAACGGTGATGAAATTATCGTCACTGTGATGGAGCATCACAGCAATATCGTGCCCTGGCAACTCATCGGGCAGCGCAAGCGAGTGACCCTGCGTGTCGTGCCCATCGACGATAGCGGTCAGGTGGATATGCAGTCCTATGAGGACCTCTTCAGCGATAGCACACGCTTTGTCGCCCTTGCCCATGTGTCTAATGTGTTGGGGACAGTCAATCCCGTCAAGGAGATGATTGCCATTGCCCATCGTCATGGCGTTCCCGTGCTTATTGACGGTGCCCAAGCCGCTCCCCACGTCAAGGTTGATGTGAAGGATTTGGATTGCGACTTCTATGCTTTCTCGAGCCACAAGATGTATGGCCCTGCTGGAGTGGGCATCCTCTACGGCAAACGTTACTGGCTGGACAAGATGCCACCCTATCAAGGCGGTGGCGAGATGATCGGGCAGGTATCCTTTGAACGCACCACCTTTGCAGCCTTGCCTTTTAAGTTCGAGGCGGGCACACCTGACTTTGTTGATATAGCCGCCTTCGGAGCAGCCATTGACTATATCCAGGGCTTGGGAATCGACAATATCGCTGCCCATGAGCACGAACTGCTCACGGCTGCCGTCGATGGCTTGAAGACGATTGACGGCATTCGTCTGTTCGGCACCGCACCCGGCAAGAGTGGGGTGGTGTCATTCCTGGTAGGAAATATCAGCAGCTATGACATGGGTCTGCTGCTTGACAAGTTGGGCATCGCCGTTCGTACGGGTCACCACTGTGCTCAACCGCTGATGGCGCGCTATGGCGTGACCGGCATGGTAAGAGCATCGTTTGCGGTCTATAACACGCTCGACGAGGTTGCCGCCTTTGTCGCTGCCACTCGTCGTGTCGCCACCATGCTGCAATAGATCGCGCAGGACATATATCATAACAAAACGAAAAGACAGGGTTCACATCCTGTCTTTTCCTGTCTAAGTGTTCTGAAGCCTATAGAAACTTTTAACTAAACCCAAATGCTCATGGTATAGATTGATGAAATCCTATCATAATTATTAACTATAAAACCTTGATTCATTTTGTGTGAAGGCAAAGTTAAATCAATATACCGAACAATCCAATTATTTTCTACTAATCGGCATTATTTATCGGTAAAACAGAAAAACGATGAAGGAATTCAACTAAGGGCGGTAGGGGTGTGTTGGATTACGGTCGTGGTTGGTAATTACGGCCGATAACAGAACAGAGGACATTGCGCCCCATGAATGACGCGATGATGCCATATTTGTTCTTGCGTCTGACGTTCTTGTCTATCAGGCAACCCCAGCGCAGTCGTTTGATGCCCCGCCAGCACCGGTCTTGTAATTGCTGGTGGTCGCTCGCCTTGTCTTGGCTGCTCAACAGCAGGATGTTGAAGTAGGCGCTCAACAGGCGACTGCGTACGGCCTTGAGGTACTTCGGGTCGCGCTGTTCCATGGTTTTTTCCAAGTCTTCACAGATGTCAAGCACATCGGCTCTCTTGGGTGAGAACGCACCCAGGATACTGCTCTGGCGCTGGCGGTAACCATAGAGTGTGTAGTTGATTTTAGCCACCCGTCCGCACTTGAGCATTAACGGGTAGATGATGGCAAGGTCTTCATAATTCTGTCCGACAGGATAGCGGATTTCCTCGAACAAAGATGCCTCATAGAGGCGCCCCCATGCCGAGTGGGTGAGCCCTTGCTGATAAAAGATCCTGAACAATGCATGATGCTGTGGAATGCGTATTGGCGATGGCTGATCCGATTGTTGGGGCCATGCCGGTTCCCCGTCCTCGTCAAATGGGGTGTAATTGCCCACAACAATGCTGGCTTGGCTCTTGCCTATGGCTTCTTTCATTACCTTGATGGCCGAGGGGTGCAGCACGTCGTCGCTGTCCACCATCGTCACCATTTCGCCCTGCATCACGTCAAGTGCAGCGTTGCGGGCTGCAGAAAGGCCACCGTTGGGCTGATGGATGACGCGGATGCGTTTATCACGTTCAGCCCAACGGTCGCACATCTCGCCACTGCCGTCGGTGCTGCCGTCGTCCACAACGAGGATTTCAAGATTGCGGTAACTCTGGCCCACAATGCTATCCAAGCATTGGTCCAGATACCTCTCCACGTTATAGACAGGCACGATGACCGATATCAGCGGCTCAGTAATCATTCTCTCATATAGAAGCGATAGCAACTATAGTATCTATAGTGTCTATAGTATCTATAGTTGCTATATCTCAGATTATTTCACTTTCCACTCAAAGCCGTCCTTGGTGTCCTTGACTTCGAAGCCGAATTCGGCGAGTTTGTCGCGGATCAGGTCGCTGGTGGCCCAGTCCTTGGCAGCCTTGGCGTTACGGCGCATCTCCAGTAGCAGGTCAACGGCCTGGCGGTAGGGCTCCAAGTTCACGCTGTCGCCACCGGCAGCGTCGTCGCGGATGCCCAGCACGTCGAACAGGTAGGTCTGGAAGACACCCTTCATCTCGTCGATGTCAGCCTGACTGAGGGTGGCATTGCCGTCGTTGGCCTGGTTGATGACTTTGCAGGCATCGAACAGGGTGGCGATGACGGTCGGCGTATTCAGGTCGTCGTTCATCGCGTCGGCGCAACGCTGGCGGTAATTGTCGAGCGTTACCGACGATTGCGGTGCTGCAGTGAGGGCGTTCAGGCGATGCCAGCCGTCGAGAATGCGCTCCAGGGCTTTCTCGGCAGCCTGTAGTGCCTCGTTGCTGAAATCGACGGTGCCGCGGTAGTGGGCCTGCAGGATGAAGAAGCGGATGGTCATCGGTGAATAGGCCTGGGTGAGGGCAGGGTGGTCACCCGTGAAGAACTGCTCCAGGGTGATGAAGTTGCCCAGGGACTTACCCATCTTCTGACCATTGATGGTGATCATGTTGTTGTGCATCCAGTAGTGCACCATCTCGTCACCCTGGCTGGCGACAGCCTGGGCAATCTCGCACTCGTGGTGCGGGAACACGAGGTCCATGCCACCACCGTGGATGTCGAAGTGCTTGCCCAGGTACTTGCGTCCCATGGCGGTGCACTCGCAGTGCCAACCGGGGAAACCATCGCTCCAGGGCGAGGGCCAACGCATGATGTGCTCGGGCAGAGCCTTCTTCCACAGGGCAAAGTCGGCTTGGTTGTGCTTTTCGCCGATGCCTTCCAGCTCACGGCTGGCATTGAGGATGTCGTCGAGGTTGCGTCCCGAGAGGATGCCGTAGCGATGGTCACGGTTATAGGCCTCGATGTCAAAATAGACGCTGCCATTGCTCTCGTAGGCATAGCCGTTCTCCATAATCTGTTTGACCAGCTCTTCCTGCTCGATGATGTGCCCCGTGGCATGGGGCTCGATGCTGGGAGGCAGCACGGTGAGCGCCTGCATGGCAGCATGGTAGCGATTGGTGTAATACTGCGCCACCGCCATGGGCTCCAACTGTTCGAGGC
>JAEEGF010596974.1_pt1 | contig 20406 bp, 17 predicted proteins | sample 9134171 | NCBI WGS metagenome assembly JAEEGF01 (sample SAMN16246542, study PRJNA631951) | gut metagenome | biome: gut microbiome; feature: rumen; material: AP-attached | host: Bos | place: Iran: Karaj | collected 2018-10
ATTGCACACGACAAGGTGCAGGTAGTGGATGGTCGTGCAGTGGTGTCCGAATCATAAGAAAAAGATTACTTAGAAATATTGTAAAAAAAGAGGAAAAACATGAAAGTATTAGTCATTGGAAGCGGCGGAAGAGAGCATGCCATTTGTCAGGCAGTAGCCAAGTCCTCCCGCGTGGATGAGATTATTTGCGCACCGGGCAATGCGGGAATTGCAACCATGCAGGTTCCCGGCAAGAAGATTTCCTGCGCCCCAATCGGCGCCATGGAATTCGAGAAGCTTGTAGCGTTCGCCAAGGAGCAGGGCGTGGATTTTACCATTGTTGGAATGGACGATCCGCTGGTTGGCGGCATTGTAGACGCCTTCGAAGCAGAAGGATTGAAGGTCTTTGGACCACGTAAGAATGCGGCAATCTTAGAGGGCAGCAAGGCTTTTTCTAAGGATTTGATGAAGAAGTACAACATTCCGACGGCAGCATATGAGAACTTCGATGATCCACAGAAGGCCCTTGCATACTTAGAGTCGGCCAAGATGCCAATCGTATTGAAGGCAGATGGTCTGGCGCTGGGTAAGGGTGTATTGATTTGCAACACCTTGGAAGAGGCCAAGGCCGGCGTGAAGGAAATCATGGAAGACAAGAAGTTCGGCGATGCCGGCAACCATATGGTCATTGAGGAGTTTATGACCGGTCGCGAGGTCTCCGTTCTTTCTTTTGTGGATGGTAAGTCCATTCAGATTATGAGCTCGGCCCAGGATCACAAGCGTGCAGGAGACGGGGATACCGGCTTAAATACCGGCGGTATGGGAACCTTCTCACCAAGTCCGTTCTACACTCCGGAAGTGGATGCATTCTGCAAGGAGCACATCTACCAGAAGACCGTGGACGCTATGGCTGCAGAAGGCAGAGAGTTCAAGGGCGTAATTTTCTTCGGCTTGATGTTAACCCAGGACGGCCCGAAGGTCTTAGAGTACAATGCTCGCTTCGGTGATCCGGAAGCCCAGGTAGTGCTTCCGCGCATGAAAAATGATATTATAGACGTAATGGAAGCTTGCGTAGATGGCAAGTTGGATTCCCTGAAGTTGGAGTTCGAGGATAATGCGGCAGTATGTGTAGTACTTGCTTCCGAGGGTTATCCGGTATCTTACAAGAAGGGATATCCGATTACCGGTTTTGAGAAGTTTGATAACGAGAATTTCTTCTGTTTCCATGCAGGAACAGCTCTGAATGAAGCGGGAGAAATCGTGACCAACGGTGGTCGTGTGCTTGGCGTAACTGCCAAGGGTGCTGACCTGAAGACCGCTCGTGCCAAGGCCTACGAAGCTACCGAATGGATTGACTTTGCCAACAAGTACATGCGACATGACATCGGCAAAGCCATCGATGAAGTATAAGTAGTAAGGACCGATGTATTTATGAATTTACCTTTGGACCCGGTGATGTTACTCAGTGTTGTGAACATGAATCTTCGTGATCGTTATTCCAGTTTGACGGATTTTTGTAAGAGCAACAATGTCGATGAAGAGGACATCAAGAAGCGGCTGGCAGCAATCGACTACTATTATGTAGAAGAGAAGAATCAATTTACCTAATGAAAAGAATACGGAACTCATATCAAAAATTCATACCAACGATTATGCGATATCAGATTCCAACCAAGGCAGTGCTATGTTTATTACTCGGCGTTCCGATTTCCGGAGTGCCGGCACTGTCTTTTTTCGTTCTTCTGATGCTGGTGCTGGTGCTGCTGGACTTGCGCGCCATTCGTATCATGACCAGGGAACTGTTGTATCCTAGCAACCGGGATGTGTTGGAATTAGCACGAGAAGTGTTGGATATTTTTCATCCACGGAAGAGCCGGTTCAATCTGCGGAATGCCGGACTGATCCTGTTGGCGGGAATCATGGCGGTCATTATGGCGGCGATTCTTTTTGCCAACGGCATTCATCTGCCGGCACCCATACGTGTCTTCGTTTATAAGCGCACCAGGAATCTGTTGATCTTCCTGGGTGTGGTTCTGGTGATTTTTTTAATTTCCTTCTACCACATGATGCTCCTACAGATGAAGTCCCACGTGCGGGGCGTGATTACCTATCGTCAGATGCTGCGGTATTTTTTGCCGAAGTACTTGGGATACGTTGGGGGCTATTGGCTCATTTTGATTATGTCTGTTGTAATTCCAACAGTTATCATTGGACAGTGGAATCTATCCTCCGGCGTGATGCGTTTTTTGAATATCCTAATCTTCGTGATTGGCCTCGGTAACGTGATTGTGGCGACACTGGTGTTGGTGCCGTTTTTGTATCTGGAGCTGAATGGAATTATTCATCATCTGGAAGTGGTTGCGGGCAATCCTGCAATTATGGAATGGGATTATAAGAAGTCCAGACGCTACCCGCGCCATGTGACCATGCGAATCATTGCTTCTTTTGCATTGTTAATTGTACTTCTGACGACGATTTTGTATAATTTCGGGCATCTTTTTCCGGAGAAGGAGGATGCGCTGGTGATTTCCCACCGCGGTGGCGGCATTATGGCGGGAGAGAATACCTTAGCCGGCTTGGAAGAAGCCATTTCCCTTGGGGCCGGTGGAAGCGAGATTGATATTCAGCGTACCCGGGACGGACATTATATCGTTAACCACGATCGTACCTTCCAGCGGGTGGCCGGCATAAATCGCACCGCCCAGGATATGACCCTAGAGGAAGTGAAGCACCTTCGCGTCCTTGGTCCGGACGGCAAGATGTATCCGGTGGCCACCTTAGAGGAGATGCTGGAAGCGTCCAAAGGTCGCATTCATTTGTTCATCGAACTGAAGGGCTCTTCCGCCAATCGGAAGATGGTGCGGGATGTGGTGCGCATGATTGAAGATTATGACATGGTGGAAGAGTGCTCCATCATTTCCATGAATTACAACATGGTGGAATATGCGGAGGAAACCTATCCAACCATCGACACCGGCTATGTGTGCTATTTTTCCTATGGCAATGTTGCGGCGTTGGATTGCGACTTCTTAGTGCTGCAGGACAAGGGTGCAACGGCTTCCACCGTAATTTTGTCCCAGCTGGCCAACAAGAAGACCTACATCTGGACCATCAACGACAAGCGGTCCATGCATTATTACCTGAACGGAATTGCCGACGGTATCATTACGGACCGGCCGAAGAAGGCACTTTCCATTTATGAAGAGCTGAACAAATAAAAGTCAGATAAAATACAATATTTTCTGTCAACATGGGGTATAATAGAGATGGCGTAATTGTATTCTTGGAACCGAACATCGGGCGTAACAGGAGGAATATATGAGAAAACCACATGTGAACATGAGAAAAATTGCGATGATTGGATGCGGATTCGTAGGTAGTGCATCGGTGTATTCCCTGATGCAGAGCGGACTCTTTTCCGAAATCGTATTGATTGATGCCAATATGGAGAAGGCAGAGGGCGAAGCATTGGATATTAGCCACGGCCTTCCCTTTGCCAAGCCGATGAGCATCTATGCCGGCGATTATGATGATATCGAAGATGCAGCCATCATCATTATTTCCGCAGGTGCAGCCCAGAAGCCGGGCGAGACCAGATTGGATCTTGTGAAGAAGAATGTTGGTATTTTTAAAACCATTATTCCGGAGATTGCCAAGCGGGATTGCCAGGGAATTCTCCTTATCGTTGCCAACCCGGTGGATGTGCTTACCTATGCGGCTTTGAAGATGAGCCACTTCCCGGCCAACCGTGTCATCGGTTCCGGAACCGTGTTGGATTCCGCTAGATTTAAATACTTGTTGGGCGAGCATTTGCAGGTGGATAGCCGAAGCATCCATGCGTTTATCATCGGTGAGCACGGCGATAGTGAGATTGCCACCTGGAGTAGCGCCAACGTATCCGGTATCCCGATTCATAAGATTTGCGAGATGCGCGGATTTATTGACCATGATTATGAGACCAGCCGCATTGCGGACGAGGTGAAGAACAGCGCCTACGAGATCATCGAGAAGAAGGGTGCAACCTATTACGGCATTGGTATGGCAGTTCGTCGTATCTGCGAAGCCATCATTCGTGACGAGGAGAGCGTGCTCCCGGTTTCTACCTTAATGACCGGCCAGTTCGGTATCGAGGGCGTTTGTCTTTCCATGCCGGCCATTGTCGGAGCCAACGGTGTAGATACCTTGCTTCCGATTCCGCTGGATGAAAAAGAGCAAGCCGCATTGCAGGAATCTGCAGCAACTTTGCGGAAAGTCATTGAGGAATCCATTGATTTCTAAGCGTTACTTTTTTAACGAGTCATGTACCTGATTTAGTCCACAAATGTCGTGGTATTGCCCTTTGCAAAAAAATGTTAGGGTGCTATGATAAATATTGTCAAAATTGTATACAAAACAGGACGAGCCTTGGGATAACCAAGGTTCGTTCAATGATTAAATTGATTTATAGAAAAGGAGATTTATTATGTTTGGTTTTGGCGACATGATCGAAAAGTTAAAGAAAGATCCTAAGACAATCGTTTTTACTGAGGGTAACGATCCTCGTATCTTAGAGGCTTCTTCCCGTTTATTGGCTAGCAGCTTCTTGCATCCGATTCTCTTAGGTAACCCGGAAGAGATTGAAGCAGTTGCTGAGAAGGAAGGCTTCAACATCCGTGGTGCAGAGATCATCGATCCTGCTAATTATGATCGTATGGACGAGATGGTTGAGATGTTCTGCGAGCTTCGTAAGTCTAAGGGCGTTACTCCGGAAGAGGCTAAGAAGATTCTTTCCGGCGCTAACTACTTCGGAACCATGCTTGTTAAGATGGGTGTTGCTGATTCCTTACTTGGTGGAGCTACCTATTCTACCGCTGATACCGTTCGTCCTGCATTGCAGTTGATTAAGACCAAGCCGGGTAACAGCATCGTATCTTCTTGCTTCATCTTGGTTCGTCCATCCGCTACCGGTGAGAACGAAGTACTTGCTATGGCTGACTGCGCAATCAACATCAAGCCTACCGCTGATGAGTTGGTAGAGATCGCTGGTGAGACTGCTGAGTGTGCGAAGATCTTCGGTATCGATCCTAAGGTTGCATTCTTAAGCTACTCTACTCTTGGATCCGGTAAGGGTGAGGACGTTGATAAGATGCGTGAAGCTACTGAGAAGGCTAAGGCAAAGTATCCAAACCTTGCAATCGACGGCGAGTTACAGTTCGATGCAGCAGTTGCTCCTCGTGTAGCACGTACCAAGTGCCCGAACTCTGAGGTTGCTGGCCATGCCAACACCTTCATCTTCCCTGACATCAACGCAGGTAACATCGGATACAAGGTTGCTCAGCGTATGGGTAACTTCGAAGCTTACGGACCAATCCTTCTTGGACTGAACGCTTCCATCAATGATTTGTCCCGTGGATGCAACGGCTTAGAGGTTTACTCCATGGCAATCATTACTGCAGCACTTGCATAATTCATATGAATTGTCTATCCCGGCAGGAATCTGCCGGGATTTTTTTGTGCTTCTGATGATGCCCCTATCCGCGATTGTAGCCATGGCGCATTGGGACTCAAGGGCAAGCCGCTTTGCGGTGCTTTGCACCCTTGATTCCCGGCGCGCCACGGCAGAGATGTTGACAGGGGGCATAAGAGATATTACCCGCCAGACCGGGGCGGGCATAGGGAATGGGCGAAATCAGCAATCCCTATGCCTGCAGCCCGGATTTGGAGCAGTGAAATCGCCCTTACGGCATAGGGAATGGGCGAAATCAGGAATCCCTATGCCTGTAGCCCGGATATGAGGCTGTGAAATCGCCCTTACGGCATAGGGAATAGGCGAAAGCAGGAATCCCTATGCTTGTGGCCCGGATTTAGAGCAGTGAAATCGCTCTTACGGCATAGGGAATGTGCGAAATCGGGAATCCCTATGCCTGTGGCCCGGATTTGTGGTAGTAAAATCGCCCTTACGGCATAGGGAATGGGCAAAAGCAGGAATCCCTATGCCGCGCAGGTCTGAAGGAGTGCAGATTTCAGTATCTCATCTCCCAGACTGCGCAAATACTGAAAATCACGCACCTCCCGTGCCCATGAATGCATGCTATATCAGTATCTGCCGCTCCACAGTAGGAGAATACTGATGGCAGAAAGCCTGCAGAGCCAGCGGGAAGTCCTAGAATCAGTATCCTACCTCCCAGACAGCGAAAATACTGAAAATCACGCACCTCTCGTACTCCTGAACGCACGCCATATCAGTATTTGCCACTCCACGGCAGGAGAATACTGAAATGCGCCCCTTTAGCGTACGGTGAATCTTCCTCTCATGCCCCCTGCCAACCACGAATTGAGGCGAACTGGGGTGTCAAGGGTGCGAAGCACCGCTGCGCGGCCAAGGCCCTTGACTCCCCAAGCGCCTCAATAGAATAAAATCCTCCCGGGGCATGAGCCCATCAAAATTTCTACACCGGTTTCGGAAAGGTTTCGCTTCCGGTGGGGGCTGGTTATGGTATGCTTAATTTTGGGTGAGAGAAAATAATACCAGGGGGTAATGATATGAAACAACGAACATTGCATGGGCTGTTGGCCATGACCATGTGTATAACCATGGCAGTGGGGCTGGTGGGCTGTGGAAAAGCAGCACCAGAGCCGGAGACGGAAGCAGTAACCGAAGAGGAGCCATCAGAAGAAGCAGAAGAAGCATCGGAGGTCGGAACAAATCTTCTGGAGAATGGCGACTTCTCCAATGGTACCGACCAATGGTTCACCTATTGCTCTGACGGCGAGGCTGCATTGTCCGTAACGGAAGAGGGCGAATTGGACGTTAACATCTCCAACTTAGGTTCTGTGGAGTATGGCGTGCAGCTCTACCATGACGGCTTCGGACTGGATGAAGGCTGTGATTATCAGTTGTCCTTCGACGCATACGCAACAGTGAAGCGCCCGGCAGAGATGCGCTTCCAGATAAACGGCGGCGACTATCACGCATACTATTCCGAGAAGCCTACGCTTATGTTGGAAAAGCAACATTATGACTTTTACTTTACCATGAACGAGACTTCGGACCCGGCGCCGCGATTCTGCTTCAACATTGGAAAAATGGCCGGTGTAAGCGAAGAACAGCAGCACATCTATTTCGATAACTTTGTGCTGACCTTAGCAGACGATTCCAATCGTGTTGCCGGTAGCGGAACCCAGGAAGTATCGGATATTGCAGTGGACCAGATTGGCTACCTGCCAAAAGCATATAAGTCCGCAACCCTGCGTGGAGCCGCATTGAATCAGACGGCCAAGCTTGTTGATGAGAGCACCGGTAAGTCTGTTTTAGAAGCTAAAATTGACGGCGGTACCGATGATCCGGACACCGGAGAGAAGGAAGCTGCCTTTGACTTTACCAAGGTTACGGCAGAAGGCACCTACCATGTGGAAGCAGGAGATATTGTATCTCCAACATTCAAGATTTCTAAGGACGTATATAATGATGCTTTAAAAGCATCCTTAAAGATGTTCTATTATCAGCGCTGTGGCGAGGAACTGCCTGCAGAATACGCGGGAGACTGGGCGCATCCGGCTTGCCATGTGAATAATTCTGTTTTGTACGAGAATAGTTCCTTGGAAGTGGATGTATCCGGCGGCTGGCATGATGCCGGTGATTACGGACGCTATTCCGTAGCAGGAGCAACTGCAGCAGCAGACTTGCTCTTGGCATATGAAAACTATCCGCAGGTATTCGATGATGCTGTAGGTATTCCTGAGAGCGGCAATGGTGTACCGGATGTTTTGGATGAGGCAAAATATGAGCTGGACTGGCTTATGAAAATGCAACGGGATGACGGTGCGGTGTACCATAAGGTATCCTGCAGAAGCTTCCCGGGAGAAGTGATGCCACAGGATGAAACAGATCAGATGGTGGTCATGTATGTCTCCACTACAGCAACCGGTGACTTCGCCGGCGTGATGGCCATTGCATCCCGTGTTTATGCAGCAACGGATCCGTCCTTTGCGAAGCAGTGCTTGGATGCCTCCAAGAAGGCAGCAACTTATCTTATGGGAACAGACCGTGATACCAAGGGATATCGGAATCCCGGCAATGTATCCACCGGTGAGTACGAGGATGCCAATGATATTGATGAGCGCTTCTGGGCTTATGCAGAGCTGTATAAGACCACCGGTGATATCGCATATGAACAGGCCTTGCAAAAAGAAATTCCAACCAACGGTTACACCTTAGGCTGGCAGGGTGTTGGCGGCTATGGCATGTATGCATACATGACCAGCAAGGGCTTCGATAACGGACAACTCGTCAGTGAGGCAGAGCGTACCGCAAAAGAAATCACAAACAACGCTAATACCTATAGCTATGGTTCCTCCATCGTGGGAGATTACCCATGGGGCAGCAACTTAACCATCGCCAACAACGGCCAGTTCCTGTTGATGATGAAGCAGGCCCTTGGCAAAACGGATCAGATCACCATTGATAAGCAGTTGCATTATCTCTTTGGTAATAACGCCACAGGATATTGCTTCTTAACGGGATTCGGTACGGTATCTCCGCAGCATCCGCACCATCGCCCGTCCCAGTCCACCATGAAGACGGTACCGGGCATGATTGTGGGAGGCCCCAACAACGGCCTCAATGACCCATTCGTACAGAACGTATTGAAGGATACACCGAGAGCCAAGTGCTATGCAGACAATGGCCAGAGCTACTCCACCAACGAGATTACTATTTACTGGAACTCTCCGGTGGTCTATCTCTTGGCAGGAGAAATGGCAGAAACCAAGTAAACGCAAGCGTCCGAGCAACTTCGCCCGGGCGCTTTTTTTGCCCTGTGAAAAAAGAGATGTTGACAAGAAAATAAGGAATTCATATAATGACATCATAAAACATACTAATCCACTAGGAAAATAGGAAATGAAAAGAAAGAGGAGGAAACACATGAGTAAGTTCGTAGAATCAACCACAGAGTTAATTGGTAATACACCACTGCTGAAGGCATCCAAGTATGCCAAGAATGCAGGTGTGGAGAAGGCAACCATTTTTACCAAGTTAGAGCTGTTTAATCCGGCAGGATCCGTGAAGGACCGTGTTGCATATAGCATGATTGTAGATGCAGAGGAGAAGGGCCTTCTGAAGCCGGGTGCAACCATCATCGAGCCGACCAGCGGTAACACCGGAATCGGAATTGCAGCAGTTGCAACCGCAAGAGGATATCACGCTGTATTGACTCTTCCGGATACCATGTCCGTAGAGCGTCGTAACCTGTTGAAGGCATACGGTGCAGAGATTGTTTTGACCGAAGGCGCCAAGGGTATGAAGGGTGCCATCGAGAAGGCAGAGGAAATCCAGAAGAACACCCCTGGTTCCCTTATCTTAGGTCAGTTCGATAACTTGGCCAACGTAGCTGCCCATGAGAAGACCACCGGACCGGAGATCTGGGAGCAGACCGAGGGCAAGGTCGACATCTTCGTAGCAGGCGTAGGTACCGGCGGAACCTTGACCGGTGTAGGCCATTATTTGAAGAGTAAGAACCCAAATGTTAAAATAGTTGCAGTAGAGCCGGAGACATCCCCGGTACTGTCTAAGGGTGAGGCAGGACCTCATAAGATTCAGGGTATCGGTGCCAACTTCGTACCGGCGATTCTGGATCGTGACGTATACGACGAAGTTATTACCATCAACAACGAAGACTGCTTTACCGAGGGTAAGCGCTTCGCATTAAGCGAGGGAGTCATCGTCGGAATCTCCAGTGGTGCCGCATTGAAGGCAGCAACCCAGCTTGCAAACCGCCCGGAGAACGCCGGCAAGAATATCGTGGTCTTGTTACCGGATTCCGGAGACCGCTATCTGTCGACTCCATTATTTGGATAAAAGAGCGAGGAACATTATGAAGATTTCAACCAAAGGAAGATATGCATTGCGACTGATGCTGGACTTAGCCCTGTACAATACCGGTGATCCGGTAAGTCTGAAGGACATTGCCAAGCGTCAGGAAATCTCCGAGAAGTACTTGGAGCAGATCATCGCCATTTTGAACAAGGCGGGGTTCGTTCGAAGCATTCGCGGAGCTCAGGGAGGCTATGTATTACGCAAAGAACCGAAGGAATACACCGTAGGAGATATTCTCCGTTTGACGGAAGGTTCCTTAGCACCGGTAGCTTGCGTAGGAGATGACGGGGACACCTGCGATCGGGAAAAAGATTGCGTTACGGTACGTGTTTGGAGTATGCTTAATGATGCAATCAACAATGTAGTAGACAACCTGACGTTGGAGGACTTGATTGCGTGGGAGGCTGAAAAAGCTGATCAATACGTAATTTAAGGGGGTTTCTCATGAATCATCTCGTTTTCATACCGGGAAGCATATTGGCGGTGATGGGCATCGTTTTTTCTGTACTCTATACCAGGGAACGTCTGCAGTTTGGCAGACCGTCCCTGAAGGGAGTATTTTTAAAAACGGCGGCCAGCACCGCTTTTTTGATGACAGCAATGCTGAGCATTTTCGGCCAGCCGATTCTGACGGTGAATCCGGATTTGGCAGCGGGAGAAGTGTTGACAACGCGGCATTGCTATTTGTTTTTCGTGGAAGCGGGACTGGTGATGGGACTGTTGGGAGATGTGTGGCTGGCCCTAAAGCATTTTTCCAAGGAGAGCAAAGAGACCTACACCACCGCAGGTGTGCTGTGTTTTGGCTTTGCCCATGTGTTTTATATGATTGGCATGATTGCCTTCTATGGGGATTTCAACCGGCTGTTCTTTGTGCTGTGGCCCTTTGGTCTTGGCATGTTTTTAGGGGCTGTTGTGGGTAACTGCGGAAGTCGCGTGGGCCTGCGATTCGGACACTTTAAGAAGCCGGTGACCGTCTATGGAACCCTGGTTGGTTCCATGGCCCTTTTGGCAGGCAGCCTGGCCTTCATGTACGGCTTTTCGGAGCCGACCTTGAACCTGATGTTTATCGGGGGATTTTGCTTCCTTATATCGGATCTGATTCTGGCGGGAAGCTATTTCGGACATGGAAAAAACAAGGCGCACTACGTAATCACAAATCACTTGTTTTACTTCGGCGCCTTGGCACTCATCGCAATGAGCGTATATTTTATTTAAATCTGTGTAGAATCTGCAAGAGACTTGGAAGAGATGAAAGCTGTATGCATCAGCATGATTTGTCCCTTCTGAGTCTTTTTTACTTGGTACAATGCGTTGTCTGCGGTGTAGAGGAAGTCCCAGAGCTTGTTACCGGCCTTGGGAACGCGGTTGCGGATACCCTGAGAGACGGTAACAATCGGGGAGGTCTTGGAGTATTTGTGGCTGATTCCAAGGGCCAAGACCCGGTTACGAATCTCTTCGGCAATTTTCATGATCTCCTCGTCGGTCATGTTGCGGTAGACCACCACGAACTCGTCGCCGCCGTAACGGCCCACATAGATGCGGGAATCTTCGGTAAAATCCTTCAGAATTCCGGCAATCTTAATAAGAACCTCATCACCGGCCTGGTGTCCGTAGGTATCGTTGTATTCTTTGAAAAAGTCAATGTCCAAAAATTCAATGCCCAAGGACTCTTCCAAGTGATAACAATCTTCAAAAATCTCTTCCAAGAAATCATTGAGCGCACCGCGGTTTGGAACACCGGTGAGCCGGTCTGTATTGGCAGCGGCCGTCAGACGCGCATTCTCTTTTTCCATGGCATCTAAGGACAGTCTGGTCTCCAGAGCAATGGCGTAAGCCTTGTTGGCACTTAACTTCTGCAGTTCCGCATAGCGGTAATAATCATTCAGCGCCCCAAGATAAGCGGCCTCGTCATTCATCTGAGAGTAGAGGGTAATCCGATGCTTCGCGAAGGATTCCTGGATGTTTGGAATATCAGATTCTGCCAGGATTGGTGCAACGTAGCAAACGGTCTCTTCCGCAGCATTGTAATGCTCAATCTCGATCATAAGCTGTATGAAATCCAACACTTCTGTGATGGATCCAAGGTCCATCTCTCCTTGCTTCAATTGTTGTAAAAACAACTGAATCTGACGGTCCCGTGCAGCCTCGTCTCCCTCTTCATTGCTCATGCGAATGCGAAACAGCATGAAAAACAAATCCTGGGATACCTCCTCGGGAACGGCGGACTCACTGATGATTTTGTCCAGACCTGCAAGGCTTCTTCTGGCGGATGCCTGTCGGTGCAACAGCAGGTTGATGTTGCCTTCGGAACAATAGCAGTAGCCTTCTAGCACGGCACGCTCAGTGGTAGGCAGCTTGTGGATAATCCGGTGCGCTTCCTTGACATAGCGCAGCGCAATCTTATACTCCTCAATCTGGATATAAATCTGACCAATGTTGAACATAATCATAGCGGTAATCTCGGTAGGATCTTGGCCCCCTAAGAGATTCAAGGCTTTCATGTAATAGTCCATGGAGAGCTGAATGTTGCCATGATTGTGGGCATCAATACCGAGAAGGTTGTAGACCTGCATGAGATAGGCGGTCTCTTCGGTATTCTGAAGATACAGGATGGCTTGCTGCAGACTGGTCTGGAAGTCTTTGTTATTGTGCTTAAAATCGAAGTAGGCATTGCCTAAATAGAAGTAAGCCACGCCGATTAATGAAGCATCTTCTGTTTTCTTGGCTTCCTTCAAAAAAGCCTTGGCATGCAGCATGGCATGCTTATCGTGCAGGGACTTGTCCTGCCGTACCTGTTCATAGAGTTTCTGGATATTTGTATTATAACTTTCGATGTTCACTGCATCGTCCCCCACAAGTATACGGTTAGCGTCTTACGTGCTAATAATTATACCATATACCCCTGGGGTATGGTAAAATGAAGAGTACAAAATGATGAGTATAGATAAGTGCATATCATTTGATATTGAGGGTTCAAATATATGGATAAGCGAATAGCATTCCAACGTGGAATTTTTCATATAGCTGTGTTTTTGTTGTTTGTATATTGCATAGCTTTTTTCTTGTTTTTCAAGCACAATTATAAGATGATTGAGACCTTTGCCAGTGGTCCCGTATGGACGGTGACCCTGCCGGACGGCTCGGAGCATGAGCATGTGGATCTGTCACATACCCGCCTACAGTATCACCTGAAGGAGGGGGAGGTCCTTACTTTGGAGACAGACTTGGATGCAAGCTTCGGGGGAGAGCTGACGGCAATGGCATTTACGCGCCAGTCTGCCTTGGTAGGGTATGTCAACGACAAGGAGATTTACCATTATCGCGAGGACCAGCTGGATCGTTTTATCGGCAATGGGTATCAGTTCGTTCAGATTCCGGTGACCGGTTCCGAACGGCATTTGCGCTTGGATGTCATTGGGTGTCGCGGTCGTGCCATCAATTCCATTCCGAATATTGTTTTGACCCGGTCTCGGGAGATTTACAGCTATTTCCTCGGTGAGCACATGATTATGATGTTCTGCGGAGTGTTTTTGGTGTTGCTTGGATTGTTGGTAACTTGCATTAGTTTGATTTATTTTTCCCTCGACTACGATTACTATCCGCTGGTGTTGATTGGCCTAATCGGTATTCTTTCCGGTATTTGGTGCACCAGTAATGTGAAGACTTTGGAACTGTTGTCCTTAGACATCGGTTTGAATTCTTTTATGGAGTATGTATCCTTGTATTTCCTGCCGGCACCGGTATTGCAGTTCATCCGCTTCCGTCATGAAAAAGAGCGACGCAGCATTATTCTTCTGAATATCGGAACGGCCGTTGTGATTGTTTTTGCTGTTGTAACCATGCTGTTGCATAGTGCGGGAGAAATTATTATTTCGGACGCGTTGCCGGTTTTCCATATGTTTGTGGGCGGCTATATTGTGCTGATTCTTCTTAGCGGAGCCAAGAGTCCGAAGAAGATGGAGCACTTTGAATACTACTATTTGATTGGATTTGTCATTAGTATTTTGGCATCTTTGACTTATATTGTGCGATTCCAGGTAGCACGTATCTGGGGCATCGGAACGGCAAGCGTTGATTTTAGCTTCCTGCCGTTGGCAATTTTGTTCTTCGTATTGTTCTTAATCTTCGGTTATCTGGGATTTATTCGTACCAGAGTCATTACCAGAACCGAGAAAGAGATTTTAGAGCAACGTGCTTATGAGGACCGGATGACGGGACTTTTTAACCGTGCCAAGGGTGAGAGCCTGATGCATGCGATGAATGATCGCAGTAACGGTGATCCATATGCCATTGTGAATTTTGATATGAACGGATTGAAGCGCACCAACGACACCTTGGGCCATTACACGGGAGATGCCATGTTAATTCGATTTGCCAAGTTGTTGCAGGAGCATTTTGGTTCCATTGGTACGCCGATTCGCATGAGCGGTGATGAGTTTATTGTTTTGATCCGTGGAATGGGTAACATTGTTCGAATTGATGATGCGCTCCGTGCATTGACGGAGGACGAAGCGCGGATTTCCGCCGAAGAAGATTATGTAATGGATGCAGCCTACGGCGTTGCCAAGAGTATGGAATTCTTAGAGCCGGACGCTGAAACAGTATATCGTAAGGCCGACGACCGCATGTTTGAGATGAAGCTTGCTTCACAAAAGGGAAGAGAATGAGCACAAGACACGTAATTAAAGACAAAAGAATACGATTGTTCAATGCCACAGCCGGCGTCATTATCATGCTCATGATGTTTGCCAGCACGATGTTGCTTTTACAACGTCAGAGTGGGGAAGCTGTGAATGATTACAGTGAGAATTGGACCGTGGTATATCATGGGAAGCGCTATGAGAACGTGGATCTTCATGATTTCATTCTTCCGGAAGTACCGGTACGCAATGATGTACTGACGTTGACGAAGCGACTGGATAAGGATATTCCGCCGGACTCCAGCGTGATGATGATTACCTATCTGTCCAAGATAACGATTAGTTACGATGGCATCCCGTTGTACCACTACGGTCGGGAGGATGAAGCCAGTGGACGTATGGTGGGAAGCGGATACCATTATTTCCGCATTCATCCTTTTATGCTGGGGAAGGAACTGAAGATTGAGATTATGGCGGCCGAGAACGGGGCGTTCACCAATGTGGATCCAATCTACATGATGCCCACGGACCGTTTGATGACTACTTACGCCAAGCGCCATGCCTGGTCCATGTTTTCCAGTATTTTCCTGTTCATGCTGGGCGTATGTCTGGTGGGGGTGTCCATTGTTCCGGTGGATACCTGGAGAAACCGGGCGAGATTAACCTTGATTGGTGCCTTTGCATTGCTGATGGGCTTGTGGACCATGGGTTCCGTGAAGTTCCTGCAACTGTTATCTTCGGATTTGACGGCAAACTCGGAGATTGAGTATTTGTCCTTGTTTTTAGCACCTCTTCCGTTGTTTATTCTGATCTGCACTATGCGTCGGGAAGAAGGCGGATGGCAATACAAGGTGATGCAGGTGGTCACTGCCTGTTTTGCGGCAGCGGATGTATTTTTCATTGTATTGCATTATTTCGGAATTGCGCATTTTTGCATATCCCTTACCATGTTCCATGTGCTTGCGGCACTAAGCTTGCTTGTGACCATTATCAGTGGTATTCGACCGCTTCGGGATATGAATAAGCAGGAACGCTTTATGAATTTGGGCCTTTCCATCTTGTTTGTGTTTGGCGGCTTGGATTTGGTGCGTTTCAACCTGCAGAAGTACTTCTTCCCGAATCGCATCTGGTTGTCGGAATCCATCCTTCCGGTAGGTTCGATGATTTTTATCGTGTTCCTGCTGATTGGATACCTGATGTATCTCTATGACATTATGAAGAAGGAGACGGAACGACAGACCTTGACCAATTTGGCATATCGGGATCCGATGACGGGGCTGTATAACCGTGCCAGCATCATCGAGGTGTTCCAGCAGTCCCTAGAGGTGGGAGAGCAGGTGCACTTGCTGTTGTTTGATGTGAACGGATTGAAGCACGTGAATGACACCATGGGTCATACCAAAGGCGATGAGCTGATTTCAACCTTTGCCAAGGTATTGTTGAAGACCTTCGGCAAGTTCGGAAGCTGTGCCCGTATCGGCGGCGATGAGTTCGTTGTGTTGGTGCCGGGAGAGCATGGCAACAAGATAGAAGCAGCGTTGGAGAAGTTCACACTTTTGGAAGTGACCACGTCCCAGGAAACGGGCTTTAAGATTCGCGCAGCTTATGGTCAGGCCAGCAGCGAGGAAGTCTCCGAGAAGACCACGGATGAGATGTATCGCCTGGCAGATTCCAGAATGTATGCCATGAAGCAGCGGATGAAGGCCAATGATGAGGCGGATTTCCGCGATTAGAAGAATAGAGGATGTACAACACCCCGGCAGTGGACTGTCGGGGTGTTTTCATATCTCTATTTAGTTCAATCCGTACAATAATCTTGCTAACTCAGAGTTCTTATCCAAAATCAAGGTCTTGTCCTCGCCGGCCAATGCCTTCAAAGAATCTAATCCTCGAATGAAGTTATAAAAGTCTGCCTTGCCTTCGTCATTGTAGGCATCAGAGAGAATACGCATGTATTCCGCTTCACCTTCTGCCTCAATCTTCGCAGCTTCTGCCTTAGCGTTGGCAACGGTGATGCTTACTTCCTTATCGGTCTCGTTCATGATTTTTTTCGCCTCGGCTTCACCCTTAGCGGTGTAGCTGGCTGCGATGTTATTACGCTCAGAAATCATACGCTCATATACCGCTTCCTTGTTATCATCCGGAAGGTCTAGGGCCTTAATCTCCGCAATCTTAATCTCAATACCGTACTGAGTGATATCGGAATTGGATGCCTCGGTAATCAGGTTGGTTAAGGTATTTCCACGAGCGGCAATGATATCATCCTGCTTCATGGAAGAAATGGTATTCTTCGTAGCATTATAAACGGCTGCTTCGATACGTTCTTCCGCGCGACCACGGATAGCGCCTAAGGTCTGGTAATACTTCTTCGGATCGGTAATGGTCCATACCACGTAGTCATCTGCAATCATGGACTTCTTGTCGGAAGTGATAACGTCAGATGTCGGAATATCATAGAGGATATCGCCGGTATAAACAGTGTTAACGGTATCGATAAACGGTACACGGAAGTGCAATCCGGTCTTGGACTGGATGGTCTGGATTCTTCCTAAACGAATCACAATTGCGGATTCGTTCGGATGTACGGTATAAGCGGTAGAGCCGAACAGAATCAATACTGCAAGGCATGCCACTGCGATAATCACAACTTTTTTAATTGTCTTTCCCATGTCTGCCTCCTATTCTGCTGTGCTAGAGCTTGTGCCGGTGGATCCTGCAGTGAAGCTGTCCAATGGATAAACGGTCTGTGTGTTGCCATCGGTGATAATCACCTTCAGGTTCGGAAGGATTTCTTCCATCTTCTCGTAGAACATACGACGCTTGGTAACCAGTGGATATTTCTGGTATTCCTCGTAGGTCTTGTTGAAGCGGGCTACCTGGCCCTCTGCCTCAGCGATACGTGCTTCCTTGGCTGCGTTGGCCTTCTGGATAACGGCATCGGCCTTGGCTTCTGCCTCCGGAATCTTCTGGTTCTGATACTGCAGCGCATTGTTCTTAGCGGTATCGGCACCCTGCTTTGCGGTTTCTACGGACTTAAAAGCTGCTACGATTTCATCGGTTGGCGGGGCGGAGTCCTGAATGGTGATATTTACAACGGTAAGTCCCACGTCTCTTTTTTCCAATTCCTTAATCATGGCTTCCTTGATATCTGCCTGAATCTGGCTCTTGCTAGTGGTCATGGCTTCGTCAACGGTGTAGTTGGAAACAACGGTACGAATGTTAGCCATGGCGATGTTGGCTAGGATATCCTCCGGCTCCTCGGAATTATAGAGGTACGCAACCGGATCGGATACGCGATATTCCAGGTAAAAATCAATGTTCAACAGGTTGAAATCGGATGTAATCATGATTCCGGTGTCTGTATCGGTAATGTTCTGGCCTTCACCGTTGACGGTGTAGCCAATTCCGGTTCCGTGTGTAGTCATATCTACCTTATGAACCGCCTGCCATGGCGCCTTGAAATACATTCCGGCGGTGTTGACCTTCAATACGCGGCCAAACTGTGTGACTACGGCGTTGTTCTGCTCATCCACGGTGTAGAAGCAGCGCAGTACCACAATCAGTACCAGAAGCACCAAGAACCCGATGCCAAAGACTTTGGGGTTCGCGGTTTTGTCATTAATAATCTTGTCAGCATTAAACTTCTTCATAATTTCCTCCCTTTTGCTGATTTGGACAAGTGTCCTATGGTTTCAAGATTAGCATATCTGCAAAAGGATGGGAAGAAAATTGAACCAGCGGTTGAAGGAAAATGTGTATATACGGATAATGGACTATCATGTATAATATGTATATACATAGGAGGATTATCATATGGAACAAGTTGCAATTCGTGCCTGGGGAAATAGCCAGGGGATACGTATCCCGAAAGATATATTAAATCAGCTGGAGCTTGGTATTTCAGATACCCTAGATATATCTGTTCAAAATGATGCTATCGTATTAAAAAAGAGCTTTCATCATAAGACTTTTGAAGAACGCCTTGCTGCAAACGGAGGACGAGTATCCGTAAGCGAATTTGATTGGGGTGAACCGGAGGGCAGAGAGCTATTATGATGAAGTTTGCACAAGGGGATATCATTAAGATTAGAGGCTTCAATGGTAAACTCTTTTTGATAGTTAGCAAGAACGCATATATAAAAGCAACAGGCATGTTTCATGTATGTCCAATGATAGATGCTCCTGCTGATACAACGCACATCCTAATTGAAGGGAAAAAGAACACTTCCGGTGTTGTTGCTTGTGAGCATGTGAAAATTATTGATCCTGAACGAAGGATATGTAACAAGGTCGATACTGCAAGATATGCGGATATAATGGAAGTGTCTGATGTATTGCAAGGTATCTTTGAATATGATTAGCAAAACACCCCGACAGTCCACTGCCGGGGTGTTGTACATTCCAATATTAAATATAGCTCTCGCCGTTCACGGTGGCGCTGTCGGTTTCATCCAACGGAATCACTAAGCACTTCACGCCATCCACGAAGGTAGAAGAAATCTGGTCCACCTTCTCCGGGGAAACCTTCACTACGATGTCTACGGACTCGCCGTCCTTCTGGATGACACCGGATTCCTCCAGCTGCTTGGTCAGCTCCACAACCTTCTCCTCCAACTGTTTCTTCTCCACACGCATCTCATTGTTCTTGATGACACGTGCATCCAAGATCTCAGCTGCATCCGGCTTCTCCTCCGGGAAGAACTCCTCGAACTTTTCAGAAACGGTCTTGGCCTTCTGCTCGGAGAGACCGCTTTCCTCCAGAATCAGATTCACGTGATCCTTATCTAAGATGACCGGCTGGTCCTTGTCCTGGAACTCGGCCTGCTCGATGATGTAGTCGTTGATGTTCTGGTGAACGTCGATTAGGACTTCCTTCGCCTCATCGTTGTCCGCACCAACGGCCTGAATGACCATGTTCTCGAAAGCCTGCTTCTTCTCAGCAGCAGTGTACTTGGAATCGCAACCCATGCCGCGCTCCCAGAACTCCTTGTGAGGCTCCTTCGGATCCTTGGCATAGAGCATAATGCTGTGAATATCTGCGCAACGATCGGAAAAAGCAGGGAAGGTGAATCCTGTATCAACCGGACCAACCACCCAGTCACGAATGCGGGCACCGATACGATTCTCGTCTTCACGGTAGCCAAGTCCAGGCTTAGAGAGATTAACCGGGCAAAGAGCACACATGATGTACTCGTACACAACCTCGGACTCATCCAAGGTCAAATCATCCGTGGTCTTCGTCGGAACGTCATAGACGTCGTGGAAGAGTAGGATGAGGTAGTTGCCCACGAAGTCATAGGTCTCAATGACATGATCGTAGAAAGCATCCAACAATCCATCATCTTTTAACTTGCTCTCACGCAGGGCCATGAGAATCTTATGGGTACCGTCATCCAGCTCCTCATCCAGCGGGAACTGAAGCTCCATTAAGTTGTTGCCTACGGTACCGGACAGGCACTTGTTAACAATCTCCAGATATTTATGAAATTCTTCATCCTCTAAGTTAAGAAAAGTAGAACCGAACTGGGTGACCTTCTCTTTGCCTGCATCCACGTAACATCCGCAAACACGGGTGATGGTGCAGGATTCTTTTTTGAAGCGACGCTTAATCTCTGTAACTTCTTTTTTGTTCATAATCAACACTCCGTTTCATTCGAATTCGCCGTTTCATTATAGCGAATCCGTCTTGTTTTTTCTACATTCGTGCGTTAAACTAGAAAAGTGATTTTTTATAAGAAAAAACACTAGAAATCGATTGAAAGAAGGAAAAGAAAATGAGTAAGAAAGTAGTTGAGATTCGTACCCTGTACAAGGATACGGAAACGTATGCAGACAAAGAGGTCACCATCGGAGGATGGATCCGTAATCGTCGTGATTCCAAGACCTTCGGATTTTTATCCGTGAATGATGGTACATTTTTTAAGCCGGTTC
>JAEEGF012294531.1_pt1 | contig 20404 bp, 13 predicted proteins | sample 9134171 | NCBI WGS metagenome assembly JAEEGF01 (sample SAMN16246542, study PRJNA631951) | gut metagenome | biome: gut microbiome; feature: rumen; material: AP-attached | host: Bos | place: Iran: Karaj | collected 2018-10
TCGTCTCCACCATGTTACTGAAAACGGCGTGGAGCATCGTATGGCCTTGCCTGAAAGAACTTTCCGACCAAGGCGTCACGCCGACGGAACTGGAGAACATGCGCCGCATCGCCGCCTCCATACCGGGCATCGAAGACGTCCATGAACTGCGCACACGCCGCCTCGGCCACGGCATTCTGCTGGACATGCATGTTCTCGTCGATCGCAACATGTCGGTCGAAGAAGGCCATCGTCTCTGTGAAGAGGCAGCGACGGCCATCCGCCACAAGATGCCTGTCGTTTTGGATGTGCTAACGCATTTGGAGCCAATGAATTCCGTCGATCTGGAAGCCGCCATTGAGACCATCGCCCGCGGCATCAATGGCGTGAAAGACATCCACAACGTTCGTGTCCGCAGCGTCTTGAGCGGCTATGATGTTGATCTGCACGTTCTTGTGGAACCGACGCTTTCCGTTGCAGACGGCCATGCCATCTGCAACGATGTTCGTGATGCCATTTTGAAAAGTGACCTGAAAGTCGTCGCCGTCCTCACGCATCTGGAGCCATTCTATCCCACAGACAAAAATCGTGAATGACGGGATAAAAAGACGGAGAGCAGCCCCCTCCCGTTTTCTACAAGATAAATTTCTGCAACGTTCCCACCAATTCCGCTACCTTGATCGGCTTCGGAATATGCGCGTTCATGCCAACTTCCAATGACTTCTGCTTGTCCTCCTCCAAGGCGTTTGCGGAAAGCGCGATGATGACGACCGGCTGGCCATCGTCAGGCAAAGAGCGGATTGCCTTGACCGCTTCATAGCCGTTCATGACGGGCATGTTGATATCCATGATAATGGCGTCGTAATAGTGCATGCCGTGCTTCAATACCATTTCGACGGCCTTGGCGCCGTTGTGGGCCGTTTCGACCACCATGCCGAAATCCTCCAGAATCTCGCACGCAATCTCACGGTTCAATTCGTTGTCCTCCACAAGAAGAATCTTCTTCCCTTCCAACGTCTTAGGCTCTTCATTTGAGTTTTCTTCCGCCTTGTCGGAAGTCTCCTCGATCTTCTGCAGACGCAACGGCAGCGTCACGACAAACGTGGAACCTTTCCCCTTCTCACTGCTGACGGCGATTTCGCCGTGCATGAGTTTCACCAGACGGTTGGCAATCGCCAAGCCAAGCCCAACTCCTTTCTGATTCGTGACTTCCCATCTGTCTTCCCGTGAAAAGCTCTCGAAAATATGCTCCATGAACTCCTTGCTCATGCCAATACCCGTATCCGCCACGGTGATGGCATACACGCCTGTTCCCTCCTGTTCAGATTCCTTCTGCTCAATCTGTAATGATATTGTCCCGCCTTCATGTGTAAATTTGACGGCGTTTGTGACAAGATTGATCAGCACTTGATTGATATGTAGCGTGTCCGCATAGACTTGGCAATCCCGCAAAGCGGCGATTTCCATTTTGAAGTCGATATGTTTGTCTTGCGCAAGCGTCTGTCCGATCAACGTGATGCCATCGATGAAACTAGTCAAATCGACTGGCTCCTCCGTAATTTTCACTTCGCCGTTCCCGCGGCTCATTTCAAGGGCATCATTCAGCAGCGACAGTAGAAGAGCGCTGGAACTTTTGATTTTCTGTAGGCTGTCGGCGACCTTGTCAATATCATGGATGTTCTTCAGGGCGATATCCGTGAAACCGATGATGGCGTTCATCGGCGTATGTACATGATGGCTCATATTGAACAGAAACGCGCTTTTAGCCTTGCTGGACGCCTCCGCCTTGTCGCGTGCTTCACGCAGTTCACCTTGGTATTCCAGCTCTTTTTCCATCTCGCCAATAGTGATTTCATTGCGAACTTGCTGGTCGATGTTCAGAAGTCCAATGACCACCTTTTCCGGATTATCGCTGTCCCGCGTGAATTTGATACGGTAGTACTCGGGCTGCCCGTCGATTAAGAAACGCACTTCGAATTTATAGACGGAATCCCGCTCCAAAGCATTGAAAATGGTATCGCTCGTGATTTTGCGGTTGAATTCCTCCTGGTCTTCATCCGCAACCATATTCTTCAGAAAATCGGTGAACTGTCGAGCGGTGATTTTTCCCTCCTTGGACAACTCCAGACTATTCGCGAAAACACGCGACGCTCGGTAGATTGTCAATTCACCATCATTTTTATCGACAATCCCCACGAACTCAAAATCATCCGCCAGAGAAGCGATAACGGTCATGTATTCAGCACGTTGCTGCTCCTGCCGTTTCACTTCGTCGATGCTGTGGATGCCGACGACGAGCCCCTTCACGGTACCGTCCTCCGCATAGTCCGCCGTGAATTTCATCTGCGTATAGGAGACATCGTCGCCTTTCCGTATTCTGAAGTTCACGAAATAGGCGGGATCCGTCTTCAAATGCAACAGAACCATGCTTTGGCTCGTCCTTTCATTGAACTTTTCACGATCTGGCTCATAGACGGCGTATTTTGAAAACAACCTGAAACGTTCCCGTGAATTCCGCTCATTTCCCCAGCCTGGAATAAGACGTGAAAGCGTGTCGGACACACGGTAAATCGTTGTGTTTTCATAGGCGTCCGTCTTCAAATCAACGTAGTTCACACAGCCGAAATCCTCCGTGAGCCCCGAAATGACGACCTGTTGCTCAGCACGTTGCGCTTCATGCTTCATCTCCTCGTCGATGTTGTGGATGCCGACGATGAGCCCTTTCAACGCGCCGTCCTCCGCGTAATCCGCCGTGAATTTCATTTGGTTGTAGGAGACGACATCTCCGATCTTTACTCTAAAATTCACGAAATACGCTGATTGCGTCTTCAAATGCTCCAAGACGACCTCCTTGGCCGTCTCCTTGCCAAACGTTTCGCGATCAGCTTCATAAACCGCGTATTGTAAAAACAACTGGATCCGTTTTGCAAATATCCGTTCCTCCCGCCAACCGGGAATGATACTGGACAGCGTGTCGGAGACACGGTAGATGGTCGTGTTTTCATACGCATCCGTCTTCAAATCGACGTAGTTCACGCAACCAAAATCCTCCGTGAGCCCCGAAATGACGACCAATTGCTCGGCACGCTGCGCCTCGTTCTTCATCTCCTCGTCGATGCTGTGGATGCCGATGACGAGCCCTTTCAACATGCCGTCCACCGCATAATCCGCCGTGAATTTCATCTGCATATAGGAGACATCATCGCCTTTGCGTATTCTGAAGTTTACGAAATAGGCAGGATTACTCTGTAAATGCAACAGAACCAAGCTTTGGCTTGTCCTTTCATTGAATTTTTCACGGTCTGGTTCATAGACGGCGTATGTCGAAAACAGCCTGAAACGTTCCCGTGAATTCCGTTCATTTTCCCAGCCGGGAATAAGATGTGAAAGTGTCTCGGAAATACGGTAGATGGTCGTGTTTTCGTATGCATCCGTCGTCAGATCGACATAGTTCACACAGACAAAATCCTCCGTCAACCCTGCGATGACGGCCATTTGCCTGGCTTCCTTGTCCAGATTATCCATTCTGCGGCGCTCCCGCTCATATTCCTCCAGCCCTTTGCGCCATTTATTATTTGTCTGTTCGGAATCCATAACCCATCCTCAACAGTCATCCGTCTTCCTGCTCTTTTCTCCAGAATGAATCGTTCCGCCCTTTCCGACGACTGTCGTCCAAAGAAATACTCTTCTACTCAACTATTATTCAACGTAATATATAAGCCATAAAAGATTTTCACAACTGACACCGTATATTTTTTATCCATGACCATTCCATGACAACATGCGGACAGACATTGATTACATTGTAATCCCCTGATTTGTTTATTGATGACTTGTCACGCTTCCTCTTTGCCTATCCGCGATATGGCATAAAGCGGCAAATTGCCAAGAAGAAACTTAAAATCTTTGTTTTCTGAATCACCCTTGGTTGGAATGGTATCCGTCAAGTCACGCCGATAGTCGATCATGGACGCACGGATGGCAAAAGGGATCTTGTATTTTCTGCAGAATCCCATCAGGCTGCGGGACTTCAGATTTGTCTCAGCCTTCACTTCCAACGGGATGACATCCATCCCATGCTGATAGATGAAATCCACTTCATTGCTCCCGTTCGCCCAATAATATGGAACAATATCTGTTTCAGCCAGCAATTGCTGGTGGACATACTGCTCTGTCAAAGCCCCCTTGAACTCAGTGAAAATCCTGTTGCCTTCCAAAATGGAGCGTGGATCCAAATCGCTTTGCGCACCAAGCAATCCCACATCTACAAGAAACAGTTTGAATATGTCTTCCTCCACATATGCGGCCAACGGCATACTAGGTTTGGAAACACGCTTAACACGATAAAGCAGCCCTGCGTCGCAAAGCCATTGAATCGCCTCCGCGAAGTCACTCTTCCGTGCATTCTTCTCCAGCTTCGACAAGAAGAATTTCTTATTCTCCTTCGCCAACTGCATGGGCACGGAATTCCACACCATGCGGATGCTTGGAACATTTTCACGCGGAGTATGCTTGCCGAAATCCCTGTCATAATCCCTCAAAAGTTCTTTTTGAATGGCTCGTGCCTTGAAAAAATCACGATTTTCTACAAAAGAAGCGACAACCGCAGGCATACCACCCACAAAGTAATAGTAACGCAGATATTCGATCAACTTTTCCTTGTAAATACTTGCATTCTCCCAATCGCCCTGCTGAATGACTTGCACGAATGCCTCCTCCCCCATCGCCTCCAGAAATTCCAGATAACTCATCGGATGAAGTGTCAAAGTATCCACTTTACCGACAGGGAAGCCTGTTCCTGTCAATGATGCCACGCCAAGATAGGAGCCTGCCGCCGCAACATGGTACTGCGGTGCGTCTTCACAGAAATATTTCAGACATGTCACTGCACGCGGCGCTTCCTGGATTTCATCCAAAATGATGAGCGTCTTCCCCGGCTCTATCGCATGCCCGCAATGCAATTGTAAAGCCATGATGATTCTTTCAATAGAAAAATCATGTTCAAAGATGCGCTTTGCCGATTCATCCTTGTCAAAATTGACATATGCAATATTCTGAAAATAAGTCCGTCCAAATTCATTCAATAGCCATGTTTTTCCAACTTGGCGTGCTCCTTGGAAAAGCAACGGTTTTCGTGAATCAGACTCCATCCAAGACTTAAGTTGTTTTATAGAAATACGTTTCATAATGATCTTAGCATTATATCAACACTTTTTTAGGGATAAAATAACCAATACAATACACTTTTTTGATGATAAATCAAACAAATATCAACACTTTTTTGATGATAAACAGACCAAATCTCAACACTTTTTTGGGGATAATTTATATAGCAAATCAATAATTTAATGCATTATTATTCTTTTTTATCAGCGATTTGGCATTTCTTCAAGTCAGACAATCGATTCGCCTCTCATAATGCTGAAGATAAATATGATTTGACTGTTTCTAAACAATGATTTAAATTATTCATCCTATCCCATAAGATTTTCTTCTCCCGTTCGTCTAATTAATCAGACAGCAACTTTATGGGCATGAAACAACGCCGCCCGTTGGGCTTCGCAGCCACCATGCAAAACAAAAATTTGATTTTTCAAATGAATATCCTGATGAACAAGGAGAATACGCCATGCAGAACTTCATAACCAAATATTTTCTCCCCTTATGCTTTGCTTTCTTTGGTCCTGCACTGCTTGTCAGCGTTTTGCCATTTGCCTCCTTCATCCAGTTTAACGCGTCGCCAGCCAATAAGGCGGATGGCGATAGAACGGACTACTATATTTCTCATGGATTCGATTTTGCAAACGGCGACAATCTGATAGAGAAAAGATGGAAAGATGGAACGGTCGAATGGGTTCGCAGAAGCAAATCGGAATTCACAAAAACCTATGAAAAATACGGACTTGGCCGTAATATCCCATTGGTTCGGTTTTGTTCAACCGAAGGTTTCATCGCCAACTATTTCATCAAATACCAACGTGAATACCCGCAATCCCGTCGTCTTGACTGGAAACCATGGCGATGGAAATGGTACTTTTTCAAGGATATTCCAACTATATGTGGTGACGGCGATATTCCTTTAAGACACTTTTTATACGTGGCAGAAAGGAACAATCTTCCGGTTGAAAAAGTCCGAAGCGTCTATGAGGGTTGCCTTGAACGCTTGGATAATTTTTATGGAAAAAATGGAATGAGTGATTATGTCAACCGGCAAATCGATGAAGTGGAATTCACCAAACTCAAACCACAAATGATGCAACTTATCACAACCGGCGACGAAAGATGGCTCCACGACCTTGGCTATGACCGCGTGGAACGGCTTCTCAAAAATTACCGAGAACAGTTTCCACAGGATCTGCCTGACGTTTTCCTTGAGCTTATTTCCAGAATAGGAATTTGCACCATAATCGATCATGAATACCAGTGCAATCCGCAACGCCGTATCGCCCTGTATCTTGCTTTATCACATACAGTTTACAGTGAGAAAAATGAATTCGACTATCTTTATCTCTTTGAAAATCTGAACAAACTGGACAAATTGGATTTGTTCATCAAACAGATATACCCTGAATCCATCACCTTCCCTCCCTTGCCTACGCCTCAGGAAAAAAAGGAAGACAAGGATGGGAGAGTAATCAGCTGGCTTGGAAATATTTATTATACAGACACCTACGAAGGTCTCCCCGAACGACAGAAACTGCTGAATATTTCAGCCAACATCGAGGCAAGCCGCCAATATTGGCTGGAAGAACTGAAAAAGCAGGACATAAAATAATTTATACCTAAAATCACCTCAGCCTGGCAAAAAATGTCAGGCAGGTGTACAAAAAATGTCAACCTGCATGACAAAATGCAGTCTTCTTGACCTGAAAAAGACTTGGCACGGGTTTTGCTTTAGCTAAATCAAATTCTATATTAGATCATGAGACACAACATAAACACAAGGCAAAACCACCATGAAAACCACTGCTTTCCATAAACTGTTCTTGATGGCCACAGTTTCTTGTCTATGCATTTGTTCGACAGGCTGCCTGCGGTTGACCAACCACGCCATTGGAGTCGCCATGTCGTCCATGGGACCACATGCCTATCATTCAACTGCCCACAACTTCTATTTCTTCGGCAGCAAATTGTGCATGCGGGAAATTGCGACACCGACACGTCTAGCTCCAGTAGCCGTCATCGACTTTCCCTTGGAACTCGCGCTGGATTTGATCATACTGCCTGGGCAATGTCTTGACGCGAAAAATATCAACAAGTGGCAAAAGGAATATTTCAGCCACCTGTCATTGGGAGAATTGGCCTATGGCGGATACAAAAGCGAGTTCAGACGCCGTCTTAATGAACTACCTTCCGTTCACCTGAACCATCAGAACATTGTGGAAGGCATATTGTCAGCCTGTCCTCCATGGGAACAACGAAGACTCCGCCCATGTTTCAAGATATTGTTTCAAAAAGACCCACGCTACATCAAGGCATTCCTGTGCAGTGAAAAATGCATGAATCGAGAGAATAGACTTATAATCCGTGATATTTTATCGCGCAATCTCCACAAGCAAGTTTCGGAAGAATATGCCATTTTCCTTTATATCGGCCATAACAATGCGGGAAAAGACATGTTGGATTTAGTTAAAACCATGTTGAAAAAAGGTTGCGATCCCAATGCGATTCCTCCGTTCCAAGATAGATTGAAGGAATCCATTCGCGGCAAATCCGCATTGGATATTGCACAAGATTATCTTGAACGTGCCTCAAAAATGCCTCAACACAAATTCACCCTTGAATACATTCATTACCTGCAACAACTGATCAAGCTTCTTAAGGATCATGGCGCCAAGACTGCCGCAGAACTCGGACAATGACATGACAACCATTGATTTTCATCTCCAGTCCTAAAAACTCACCATCTTCCTTACAAAGGCGAACTTGTCGCTCTATTATTAGTTCATATTCCGCAAATGCATGCTGGAGAATGACTAAAGCGCATCACCATCCATTTCCTCCCTGATATCTTGGAGTCATCATCATGGATCGAACCATCTGGCATCATATCCGTCATTTCAAAAACAACATCGGCGAAACGACGCCTTTCTCCTTTAGCGGGCGTGACGTCTGTCTCTTCAACGTCTCGTCCATCAATGGCGCGCAGCGTGGGGAAGAACACCCCTTGATATCGCGCGCGGGGCGAGCCACTGAAAACGGTCGAGAAGCAATCAAATTATATATGGCCAGTACAGTAGTTGATAATAACATGACACATGTAGCCGGAACTCTCAAATGCCCTTAATTGCATGTATTTAGAGCCCTATTTACATACAACAACAGCTTATTGCATGCAAATGTATTTTATTTTTATCCTTGCATTATTAGGATTTTTTTCAAAAGAAAACAAGAAATCGCCACGGTTGGCCCTTATAAGTCACAAGTGCCATGCTTCAAAAATAATACGCAATATCAACCTTCAAATTTCAACACTTTTCTGGTGATAAATCAACCAATATTCAACACTTTTCTGGTGATAAATCAACCAATATTCAACACTTTTCTGGTGATAAATCAACCAATATTCAACACTTTTCTGGTGATAAATTATATGGCCTATTAGTATTTTAATATATTTTTATTCTTTTTTAGCAATGTGACATTCCTTCAAGTCTGGTAATCGATTCGTCTTTCAGGACACCCCATGCGATTTTTCTGTTGTTTTTTCCAAAAGGATAGCAATGCTTTTTGGATGGTCTATACCTGAACTGACTTCAGCCTGGCAAAAAATGTCAGGCAGGTGTACAAAAAATGTCAGGTTACATGAAAAAATGCAGTCTCCTTGTACTGAAAACGACTTGGCACGGGTTTTGCTTAAAAGATTCAAATTCCTTTTTTGAACCATGAAACCCAACATCAATACAAGGCAAAACCACCATGAAAACCACTGATTCCCCTAGACTTTTATTAAATTCCATCTATTGTAGTCCGTATTCCATAAAGGAATGACAGAAGCCATACTTTTCGATGCCATGCGCATCAAGGAGCAATGAATATATGGAAGGCTTAATTTTTTTGCTTGTCTTGTTCGTCATCGGTTTTTTCCTCCTGCTGATTCTTACCGTCGTCAACATGAACGGCTTGCGGAACTCACTTGACGAATTGAACCGCTCTGTAAAATCCCTGACAGAAAAGCTCAATGGGCCGCAGGCGAAGGAAACGGCGTCTTCAGAATCACAATCAATTCCTGTCAAAGAAGTTCCATCTTCCTCCAAACCGCCACAACCTACTGCGGCAGACATGTCCAGCATGCTTGAAAAGGCGAAGGCGAAAGCCATGGACGAGAAAAAGCAAACCGCCATTCCCGTGCCGCCGCCTGTTCAGCCATTGCCTGAAGTGCCATTGCCCGAAGTTCCGTTGCCGCCGAAAGCAGCCATTACCCCAGAAAAGACTCCAGTCCAATCTGTTGTGGCGGCACAATCGCCCTTTACGGCCAAGCCTGCGGTTCCCGAAAAGCCTGTGAAGGAAGTCGTCATGGCGAAAACACCCGTAGAACCGCCGAAGCCGCATGTGCCGTCGCCGTTCGAGCTCCGTCTGATCGCCCTTCGCAACTGGTTCATCTACGGCAACGCCAATGGAAAAGAAAGCGGCGAATCCGTTGAAAAAATGCTGGCGACCACATGGTTGCTCCGCTCCGGCATTCTGGTCATCCTCTGCACATCCGCCTTCCTGTTGAAGCTGTCCATAGAACGCGGCCTGCTCGCGCCAAGCGGCCGTGTCGCCTTGAGCTATCTATGCGGTGCCGCGCTGCTGATAGCAGGCCTCCATCGCAAGCTTCGCAAAGACTATTGGAGCCTCGGTCAGGCTCTGGTCGGCATCGGCCTGGGCATGTTCTATTTCAGCAGCTACGCCATGGTCAACATGTACCATCTGGCATCGCCAATGGTCGGCGGCACCATCATGGTGCTCGTCACGGTGACGGCCGGCATCCTGGCCGACCGATTGGTTTCGCTTCCCATTGCGATGGTCACCATGCTGGGAGGTTTCGCCACGCCGCTTCTTCTGAGCACAGGCGAAAAGAATTTCACGGGGCTTGGCGCCTATCTGCTACTATTGAGCGCAGGCGTCTTGTGGCTTGCCAACCGCCGCAACTGGCAGCAGCTGACATGGCTCGCCATGTTGTTCACATACGGCATCTTCGGACTGCACTACGCCTCCCGTTTCACGCCTGCGGATTTCGCCGTCCAGCAAACGTTCCTTGTGCTTTTCTTCATCCTCTACTCCACATCTGTTTTCATCCACAACATCCGTCTGAAACTGCCAGCCACGCCATTAGACATTCTCGGCCTGCTCGGCAATTCCGCCCTGTTCTTCTGTCTATCCTCAGTCGCCACGTTGAAGACATATCATAACGACCGCCTCACGCTCGCGCCATTGACCATCGGCCTCGCCTTCTACTATCTGTGCCACGCCGTCTGGCTCAAGAAGCGTAACACGAAGGAAGACCGCAACTTGCTGCTGATGTTCTGCGCATTGTCCGGTTTCTATCTGAGCCTGACCTTCCCCGTAATCCTCACTGAACAATGGCTCGGCGCCGCCTGGGCGTTGCAAGGCCTGATGATGCTGTGGCTCGGCTACAAGCTCGAAAGCCGCTTCCTCCGCTGCTGCGCATGGTTACTCTACATACTGTCGCTCGGACGCCTTGCCCTTTGGGAATTCGTAGCTTACAACCAACTTCTTTTGGACGACAAGCAGTTCTGGAACCATGTGATTTCGCGTTGCGTCCAATTCATCATTCCCGTCGTCTGTCTCGCATTGGCCGCGAAGATCATCGCCAAAAACTCGACGGAAGAAAGCAAACCAACCGTCATGGAAGAAAATGGCCAATTCCTGTTGTTCCCGCGCATGGACTTGCAGAGCGGCATCTTCATGAGCCTCGCCTTCATTGTCGGCTTCATCTTCATGCGGCTTGAACTTGCCAACGACATGCTTCACATCGTGCCGTCCATGTGGTTGTTAAGTGTCAATATTGTCTGGATTGCCGCCGCCTGTCTCGCTTTGTGGCTGTTGAAACGGAACATCCCCGGCTTCTGGTGGAGCCTGTTCCTCCTGCTCAGCGCAGGCATCTTCGCACGCATCGTCTTTGATTTCTCCAAGCCGGAATTATGGGATTGCTTCAGGCCGGATTTCCTCTGGTCCTACAGCATCGGAACCATCCTGAACACAGTGATTTTGGCCATTGGCATCTGGTATATCGGACGTATCCTCCCGCAGGGGAATCAGACCGAACAAATAAGCGATGCCTGCAATCTCATCTGGCCTTTGCTTCTGTTCATCCATTCCACCCGCGAACTGCAGAACATCATCACGAACAAGCTGCCTGGCCTGACTGGTGGCGGCATCTCCGTGCTGTGGAGCATCTTCGCCTTCGTGCTTGTCTTCAACGGCTTGCGTAAATCCAACCGCAACCTCCGCTATATCGGACTGGCGCTCTTCACAGTCGTTGTCTTCAAAGTGTTCTTATGGGACATGCGGCAACTGGACGCCATCTACCGCGTCTGTGCCTTCCTGGTCTTCGGCGTCCTCTTGATGTGTGCCGCCTTCATCTATCTGAAATTCTGGCGCGGCAAGACGGAAAACGTCAACATGACGCAAAAACAACAGAAGTAACTGCAAGAGAATCATATCTGGGAGTCATCATCATGGATCGAACCATCTGGCATCATATCCGTCATTTCAAAAGCAACATCGGCGAAACGACGCCTTTCTCCTTTAAAGGACAAGACGTCTGCCTCTTCAACGTCTCGTCCATCAACGGCGCGCAACCAAAAGGCAAGCCCGATCACGCCGTCATCATCGACAATGAAACCAACCGTGAACTGGCCCATATTCTGGACGGGCATTATTTCATCTTCGCCTACGTCGCCAACGGCAAATGCTACTGCTACGGCTCCAACGTCGGTTACGACGGAACATGGGCGGCGGACACCATTGACATGACCGTCTCCGAAGATCTCGTCCACTGGAGCGAACCCACGCCAATTTTCCATTATCCACATGGACATATCTTCAACACGGCGGTCGCCTTCGACGGCAAACGCCATGTCATGTTGTTCGAGACAAACGACAAACGCTTCATTCCCTTCACGTTCCGTTTTCTTGAATCCACCGATCTCGTCCATTGGAAGCTTCTTGAAGGGCCGATTTACGGCGACAAAAAATACGTCGGCGGCCCGTCGCTCTACTACTTCCCGCAAGATGGCTATTTCTACGTGACATACGTCAACCAGTTCAAGAATGAAGAGACTCGCGCATGGAACTACGACACATGCATCGCGCGTTCCAAAGATCTCGTCAACTGGGAGGAAGGCTTGCGTCCGATTCTCTTCCCCGACTACAACCACCGTCCTTTCCCGCGCAAGTATCCCGACGTCTATGAAATCAACGCCTCCGACGCGGAATTCATCGAAAAGGACGGCAAGGTGACCGTCTTCTACTGCGGCGGCAATCAGCTGGGCATCGCCGACAACGCCCGCGCCGAATACGACGGCTCCCTGCTCCAGCTCTTCCATCTGTTTTTCAATAGCTGAAAATTGCATTTTCCTGCGCCTTGTTTACATTAGTTTTGATTGATGACCAACATTTCAAGCATGGTTCACGAGGCATCACCATGGGCAAGAAATCCAACAAGAAAAATAAACCGAGCAAGGCTGAAAAACGCCGTCAAAAACATCGCTACAATGATTTGTCCTTTTCGGAAAAGCATCTGGACGAAATGCGGGACCATTTCGAGACGCTTGTCTCAGAGTTCTGGTATTATCTATCCGACATGATCAAACAAGACGATCCGGAAGCAATGGCGGACAAGGACAGGGAGCTCACCTACTTCAACGGTCTTGTCAATCTCGCGGAAGAAGCCTGGAACATCGCTGTCATGCATGATTCGTTTGACGACGCCTGTGACACAGCCTACGACACATACTCAAAAGATGAAGCTGAACTCATCATCCTCATGATCAAATATAAAATGGATCAATTCCCGCAAGACAAGGTTCTGATCTGCGATACGGAAACACAACGTGAAGAAGACGGCGAAATGAGTTTTTCCTTCGATTTCGACTACTCCGTCATGGATGATGAACTAGCCGAACTGGAGGCGAAGGACGACGATGATTTCAATCTAGATGATTGGCTTGACCAGAAGGCAATCGACAAGGCATTGGAAGGAATTCCCCCCGAATTTCAAAAAGCGGCCTACGACCATGAAGTGAATCGCCAGCTCAAGGAATTAAGGGAAAAGTTCGACCAGCTGCTGCAAGCAGAAAAAGACGGCGAATCGTCTCCCGAATCGTGAAAAATATGACGGAAGAGCATGTTTTCCAATGCACAGGCTGCGAAAGCGAATGTGATGTCGTCGTTCGCGTACAGGACGGCAAGATCGTCGCCGTCGAAGGCAATGACTGCCCAACTGGCGCAAGCTACGCAATATCACAATACAAGATGAAAACTGCCTCAAAAACACAAATCACATGAAACAAAATCTAGCCTTCTAGTGTTCTAGCCTCCTAGCCTTCATGATTTTTTCCCAACCATTAACCTCAGAACAACGCCAAACCTCCCAGCTGAACTACAACCGCTACTGTCTGGTCAACGGCGCATCCTACATGTGCCTCGGAGAAACGGTCGTCGTCCTCTTCGCGACCAAGCTCGAAGCCTCCAACACCGTCATCGCCATCATCGGAGCCATGCTCTTTTTGGGCTATCTCATGCTTCCGCTCGGCGTTCTGCGCACACGGAAGGTCGGCGCGGCCCAAACCCAGGCGGACTTCTGGGTATGCCGTAATTGCGCCGCCGTGATGGTCGCATCCAGCGCACTCATCGCGCCTTACAGCAAGCATCTCGCCGTTGGATGGCTTCTGCTCAACTGCTTTCTCTTCTATGGTTGCCGTGCGGCCGGACTCGTCATGGCGCAACCGCTCATCGGCGACATCACGACCAATGACGACCGCGCGAAACTGCTCGGCGAATCCAACGCGCATTTCTACGTGGCCGCCGTCTGCTCATTGGTGACCGTCAGCGTCATCCTGCATTGGAACGACAGCATCGGCGTGCTTTCCTGCATCATTCTCGCGGGAGCCGCCATGGGCGTCACGTCGTCGCTTTTCATCCGAAGGATCCACGAGACCGCGTCGTTGCGCGAATCCGCGCGGCAGCCGCAGCTGCCGCTGCTCCGTCTCGCCATCCACGACTCGTGCATACTGAAACAAATATGGGGCGGCATCGCCCTCAATCTCGGCAGCATCATGCTCGCCGCCATGTCCGTCGCCACGTTGAAGCGCGGCTACCATGTCTCGGACACGCACGCCATCATCTTCTCCACCGTCCAGTTCGCCGCCGCCATCGTCGGTTCCAAGCTGACCGCCCCCGTCGCCCAACGCTTCGGCGCAAAAAGTCTGATGATTTTCGCCTACCTGTTCGTCTTTCCCGTCTGTCTCTTCTGGCTCGCCATGCCGCAGACGTTCGCCGCGCCGTGGCTCAAGATCTTCCTGTTCGTCCCGTTCTTCCTGATCGGCGCCTACGCGGCGCTGAGCAATTCCGCCATCGTCTTTTATTTCCTCCAGACGGTTCCAAAGGAGCATCAAGTCATCGGAAGCATGTTCATCCATGTCACAACCGGCGTCTCCGCAAGCCTTATCGGCATGCTCGCGTCAGGCGCCATCATCCGCGTCTGCGAACATTTCTACGGCGACGGCGTCGCCGTGTTCAAAGCCTATTTCGCCGCAACATTCGTTTTCCTGCTTTTTGGACTGATACCCATGTTCCGTCTCGACAAACCGAAATATTAACATAACTCGCACAAACACAAGGAGCTACAATGGAAAGACGTGATTTCTTTAAGAAAATGGGCCTCTTCACAGCCATGCTCGGAATCGGTGGAAAACTCAAAGCGCAGGATGCAAAACCTGCCGAAAAAACTGCCGAACCACCAAAAGAAACCGACACGAAAATCACCTTCCTCGGCACCGCGCATGGTGCTGTCACGCCGACGCGATTCCATTCCGCCACGTTGTTACAAGTCGGTGGAAAGAACTATCTTATCGACGCTGGCGACGCTGTCTGTGGTCAGCTTACGAAGAATGGTCTCTTCCTTCCCGACCTCAACACCATTTTCATCACCCATCCGCATCTCGACCATTTCGGCGGCCTTTTCATGCTGATTCAGCAATGGCTCTTCCACAAGCAAATCTATCCAAAACGCGTGAAGGAAGGTGCCCATCTGGACGTCTATCTTGGCGGACAGGATTTCGTCGATACGCTGAAAGCCGTCCGCAAAGGCTATTATCGTTCTGACAAATATCCTGCCATTACGGCACTCCACGCCTTCCAGCCGGGCGAAATCTATAACGACGGCAACATCAAAGTCACCGCCTACGGCAACGACCACATGGGCCGCCGCAAGACAGACAATTCGCAGATCGCCTCCTCCTTCCTCTTTGAATGCGCAAACGGCAAGAAGATCTTCTTCTCAGGCGACTTAAGCCGCGAATACGACTTGCCGTTGGACGGCATCAAAGGCGGCGTCGATCTGCTCGTCAGCGAACTGGTCCATTATCCGTTGCAGAAAGCCATTGATCGGCTTAAAGACCAGCCAATCAAGAAGATATGCTTCCAACACCACGGCGACACATGGGAACGCCCCGGTTGGGAAAAACGCTTCGCGGACTTCTCCGCAAAGCTCACAAGCCCCGCTGAAATCGTTCGAGATAATGATGTGAGATTTGTGTAACCACAACTCGGCCTCCCCCCTGGGGGAGGTGCCGCGCAGCGGCGGAGAGGGCTCAGGCCTCCCCCTCTGGGGGAGGTGCCGCGCAGCGGCGGAGAGGGCTTCGGAAGTCTATTTCCATACAAAATCCATATAAATCGGCGAATGATCAGACGCGTCCAACGCGTCCTGCTCCAACACCACCACAAACCGTTTCGCGTCGATCTGATCACCGCGAACCATAATGTGGTCGATGGACGTCTTGGGGATATCGTCTTTTTCACGACGTTTGCCGTGGAATTTGCCGTCTTCGCCCTTCACAGGATTGCCGTGGTGGGAACTGGCCTGCGTCACATCAGTCGTCATATCCACCGCAGAACGGAAACCGTTGGCTTTCAAGAAGTTCATCGGCTGTGAGACCACCCAGCAGTTGTAGTCGCCACCAATGGCCACTGGCACGTTGTCGTACTTTTTCTGCAACGCTGTCAGCACTTCGTTCGTCTCTTTTGCATTGATGGTGCGGATGTAGTTGTTTTCAGGACCGCCCTTCCACCAAAAATGCGTCGAAGCGGCAATGATCTTCTTGCCCGTCGCTTTTTCCTGCAACAACACCCATGTGAAGCCTTTTGAACGATCCAGACTCGTATGGAACAGATGAAGGCCGTGGTCAAGCATCGTCCACTTCGCCTTTTTGAACATAACAGGAATATGGTTCGGGAATTTTCCCAACGGCTCCATGACCGTCTCGTATTCCTCCGTACTCTCCGTGAACAGCCGTGACTTGTGCCAGTCCGGATGAACTTCCTGCAGCAAAATAATGTCCGGCGAATACCGTTTCACGACATCAATGATCGGCTGTTCGCGCTCCGCAGGTACTTTCATCATATTCCCCCAGATATTCCATGACATCATTCGAATTGTCGCATCCTCAGCAAGAAGCAACATCGGCAAGCACAGAAGTAAAAAAACTTTTTTCATGATTATTTCCTCTTTTTTTGTTTGAACTCTGTCACCATAACATAACTCTGATTCCGTTCAACGCAATCAAATCCGGCCTGTCTTGTTGCAACTGAAAACAAGACGTGTTAGATTACTGCATTCCATTTATTAAACACCATCCAAACTCATCACCACCATGCACAAGCAATCCATTCTTCTCACCCTTGCCGCCCTTTGCACGACCGCCCTCTTCGCCGATCTGAAAGTCGAAAAGCTCCGTTGTGAATATCTCGCCAATCCCATGGCTGTCCACGAAACGGCGCCACGCCTCTCATGGACGCTTTCCTCAAACGACAATGGTGCCAAGCAGACCGCCTATCGTATTCTTGTCGCCTCCACGGCGGAGAAGCTCGCCGCCAATCAAGGCGACATATGGGACTCCAGCAAAGTAATTTCCGAAGAAAATGCATTGATTCCCTATGCAGGCCCCGCCCTTCCGTCGAAACAAGACTGCCATTGGAAAGTGCAAGTATGGGACAGGACGCAAGATGAGCCATCCGCGTGGAGCGCTCCCGCCTATTGGCGCATGGGCCTCTTGCAGCCCGAAGATTGGAATGGCGCTGAATGGATCATCATGCCCAACACCGCCTCGCAGGCCAGAACCGCCCACAACGGCTTCCACAGTGCATTCGTTCCAACGGCGAACACCGTCCAATGGGTCCAGATCGATCTGCAGAAACCAATGGCCATCGACTCCGTAAAACTCTATCCAACATGTCCTTTCGACTACCAGCCGCAAACTCCAGGCTTCCTCTTCCCTGTCCGTTACCGCATCGAAACCGCCACGAAAGAAGACTTTTCGGACGCCGTCCTGCTCGTCGATGCACAGGCAGAAGACGTGCCTAATCCGAAGACCAATCCCGCCGTCCACACCTTCGAAGCGAAAACGGGCCGCTATGTCCGCCTGACCGTCACGAAAGTCAATGCGAGCCGCGACGGTTTCGCCTACACGCTGACGGAAATGGAAGTTTTCAGCGGAAAGGACAACGTTGCTCGCGGAAAGCCCGTAACTGCTTCCGGTGCCGTCACAAGCGGTGCATGGAGCCATGCGCGACTCGTTGACGGACGGCTCATCTCCGAACCCGCCCGCGGAGGCGGCCCGCGCACCGCTTCCCGTTTCAGAAAAGAATTCAATTTGGAGAAGAAGCCTGGCCGCGCTATGGTGGCCGTCACTGGCCTCGGCACATACGAAATGTTCATCAACGGACAACGCGTCGGCGACGCATACATGGCCCCCGAATGGACGGCCTATCCCAAACGAATCTTTTACCAAGTCTATGATGTCACGTCACTTCTAAAGGAAGGCGACAACGTTGTCGCCGCAGAAGTCGCCGCCGGCTGGTGGGACAGTCCGATGTTCGCCGGTCGTCGTGTTTCCGGCTGTGAATACTGCTTGAAAGCCTGCATCGACATCACAGACGGCCCGAAAATCGTCACGGACGCCACATGGCTTGCAAACAACAACGGCCCTGTCCGCCGTGCGGAAATTTACTATGGTCTCGACTACGACGGCACACGCGAACAGCCCAATTGGAACAACGTCGATTTCGATGCCGCCAAATGGACGAACGCCGCCGTCATCGCCGCTCCGAAAGGCTCCGAAAACGCCCTGCTCCTCGGCCAGACGGACGAACCGATCGTCTGTGAACAAGTTCTGAAACCGAAGACACTTACGAATCCCAAAGAAGGCGTCTGGGTATTCGACATGGCGCAAAACATGGTCGGTCTCTGCTCATTGACGGCCGACGCACCACGCGGCACGGCCATCCGCGTCGCTTTCGGCGAAATGCTGAATCCGGACGGCACCGTCTATCGCGCCAATCTCCGCGGTGCACAGGAGCTTTGGAACATCGTCTGGCCCGGCGGGAAACGCACATTGTCGCCACGCCATACATATTATGGATATCGCTACGTGGAAATCAGCGGGCTGACCACGCCGCCGTCGTTCGACGACTTCCGCGGCCTCGTCATGTTCTCCTCCGCCCCCGCCGTCAGCACCATCGCCTCTTCCAACGAATTGATGCAGCGTATCTTGCATTGCATTCAATGGAACCAGCGCGGCAACATGTTCAGCACGGGAACGGACTGTCCGCAACGCGATGAACGCATGGGATGGACGGCCGACATGTTCTCCTTCTCGCAGACCGCCATCTTCAACCGCGACATGGCCGCCTTCATCACGAAATTCGAACAGGACATCGTCGATGAACAGAAGGCGAACGGCCAGTTCCCGGACATCGCGCCTGGCGTCAACCATGACACCAACTTTTTCGGCGCCCCCGGCTGGGCGGACACAGGCGTCCATCTGCCGTGGCGTCTCTATCAGAACTACGCAGACAAACGCATCTTGCAACGCTCCTATCCCGCCGCCAAACGGTGGATTGATTTCGTCCACAAAGAATGCACGGATGGCTTGATTTGGACGAAGCACCGCGAACACGACTACGGCGAATGGCTCAACGGCGACACGCTCGTCCTCAACGGCTATCCGCGCGGCCACTGCCAGATGCCCAACGAACAGTTCGCCACGGCGATTTTCGCCTACACGACGCAGATTCTCGCCGAAACGGCAAAAGTTCTTGGATACAAAGAAGACGCAAAATACTATGGCGATTTGTTCGAGCAGATCCGCAAGGCCTTCCAGGGCAAATACATGAATCCGGACGGCACGTTCAAGCATGAGACACAGGCCAGCTACGCCCTCGCCCTTGATTTCGGAATCGCCTATGAGTCACAGAAAGAAAAAATCTTCGAACGCATGCTCGCCTGCATAAAGGGCTATAAAGACCATCTTTCCACAGGCTTCCATGCCACCCACCGAATGATGATCCAGCTGTCCGACAACGGCCACCACGACATCGCCAACAACCTCCTCAACCTCCGCACCGTCCCGTCATGGGGCTACATGATCGACAACGGTGCGACGACGCTGTGGGAGCGGTGGGACGGCTATGTCGCGGGCCGCGGCTTCCAGAATCCGGGCATGAACTCCTTCAACCACTGGGCCTTCGGTTCCGTCGGCGAATGGATTTGGCGGACACTGATCGGTTTGAATCCCGATGACAACGCACCAGGCTTCAAACATGTCGTCATTCGCCCGCGTCCAGATGCCAGAACAGCCCAGATACAAGGAAGATACGATTCCATCCGTGGCGTTTTCGACATCGAATCCAACTACAATGTCGCCGATAAACGCTACACGCTCGTGATCGTAATCCCGCCGTCCGCCACGGCGACAGCGTACATCCCCTGCACGGACGTCTCCTCCCTGCGTGAAAGCAACAAATCCATCGCGGAGAATCCGCACATCCGTGTGCTTCGCTACGAAAAGGACGCCGCCGTTCTCGAACTCGAATCCGGCCGCTACAGCTTCATTTCGGCGTTTGGGAAATAATACGGGAGGGCCCCGCTCCCGCGGGGACGAATCATCCCCAAGCGTTTTTCTTTTTACAGATATTTCACGCTTTTCTCATGGCCAGTCATTGCCACTTTGCATTTATAGATTAAAGTAAAACTCTAATCAAGAATGGGAAGCTTTGCTTCCCACAAAGCGTGCAAAATCTTCTGGAGTCACATTCATGTCTTCAACCAATATAGACTACGTCGGTATCGGATTCTGCAGCAACTACTATCTGTGGGTGCTGCCCCACATACCATATAACAGTAAAGTCCAGATGCTGG
>JAEEGF011194686.1_pt1 | contig 20402 bp, 14 predicted proteins | sample 9134171 | NCBI WGS metagenome assembly JAEEGF01 (sample SAMN16246542, study PRJNA631951) | gut metagenome | biome: gut microbiome; feature: rumen; material: AP-attached | host: Bos | place: Iran: Karaj | collected 2018-10
TCTCTGGATGAGATAAAGGAAATACCAAATGGTCAGGCTGATAATCATTTCATTCTGAATGCCCTTAAGATGCAGAAAAAGCTGCTTTCAGAACGGATTGATGAAATGAAAAATGTTGAAGAAGGTGTAAATGCCACCATTAAAGCTTTAGAAAGCTCTGTCACTCCCGATTGGAAGCAGATGCTGGATCTGATTCACATGACTTCAATGGAGAACAACTTAAAGAGCCAATATCAAAATGCAAGCAACATCTCTGCCAGGATAGATCTTCATAACAAATATTCAACAAATAAACAAAGATGGTTTAATTGGGTATTTCAGGAATGTGATATCTCTTCCGGGATGAATATTCTTGAGGTTGGTTGCGGTAATGGAGCATTATGGGCCGAGAATATAGGCGAATTGTCCAAACGTAAATACTCGGATATACAAATAACTCTTTCAGATATCTCTGTAGGGATACTGCATGATGCGAGACAGAATATAGAATATGCTACATCAGCATATTCAAAAAAACTTAGAGACTTAACATTTTCATACAAAGCATTTGATCTTAATGATATACCATTTGAAGATAATTCTTTTGATCTAGTAATTGCGGGTCACGTTCTTTTTTATTGTGACGATATTCATCTTGCATGTAAGGAAATAAGCAGAGTGCTAAAGCCCGGCGGAAGACTAGTCTGCAGCACATATAGCAGTAACCATATGAAAGAAATCAGAGAGCTGGTAAAAGAATTTGATGATAGAATAATGCTTTCCAGCAATGACTTATACAAAATATTTGGTTTGGAAAATGGTGCTGACATCCTGCATGAAGTATTTGGAAAAGTGGAGCTGAAGAAATACCAGGATGAGATAATCATTAATGACGCCGGTCCGCTAATAGATTATATTTTTTCGTGCCACGGCAATCAGAACCACTATCTTCTGAACAGATATGCAGAGTTTAAGAATTATATTATAAAAAAGGTAAGTCATGAATTCCACATCACCAAGGATGCTGGAATATTTACCGCAACTAATTGAGACGGAAAGGAAACATGCGGATTTCCGAGAAAATCACTGCAAAACTACGTGATAATAGCCAAAAGATAGAGCGGTGTCACGTAGATGTTTACTCCACAGTATAATTTGCAGAACGTAGCGTGCCAATTTCGCATTTACTACATTTTCTTATCTAAATGCCCCCTTGGCTCCGTCCCCTAGTAGCATTCACACGTATACACACACCAAAATCGTGAATTTTGGACAAATAAAAAATCCCGAAAAGCCTATAAATACTAGACATTTCGGAATCTAAAGGTTAGAGCGATAGACGGGGCTCGAACCCGCGGTCTCGACCTTGGCAAGGTCGCGCGTTACCAACTACGCCACTATCGCATGTATGTAAAGTCGCTTTCGCGACAGCAAAATAAATTTTAAAGCACTTTGGCATAATTGTCAACAGTTTATTAAAAAAAATTTAGTATTTATTGATATCGGTGAGTGGCACTTTATTTACATTCCTAAAAGCAATGAAATTTATGGTAACTGCAAACAGAATATTAATTATAACTGATGCTGTCCAGGCCAGGGCATATGGCTCTCTCACAAACATAAATGCATCTGTTTCCACACTAGCGATTATCTTGCCGGAAAGGGTTAATCCAAGCGCCAGCGCTATCCCTACTGACAGCACTTCCGTAGCTAAGACTTCCCTTACAAGATAGCCGATTACATTTGCGTTTGAAAATCCGTTTACTCTCATGGTTAGCAGCTCTTTCATCCTATGCGCCACCAGAATGTTACTCAGGTTCAACAGGATCATAAATGAAAGTATTACCGAAAATACAATTACTATAACCACAACCGCATTATAAATATTGACCACGGCCATGTTACGGTCTCGCAGGTTTCTGGAGAGCTCAACCTGTGATACGCCCGGAAGGTCAGCGAGGCTTTCCCTGAGGGCCTTGGCGTCACCGGCTGGGGCTTTGATGTAGTAGGTGTTTGATACCGGGGCATGACCAAAACTATTCTCATAGAAGCCGTTTGTCATTATCATGGTTTTTCCTGCATAGAGCATAAAGGTTCCACCTATAACAGCCTTAGAATAATTTAGATCCCTGCTTACAAGAGTAACTTCCGTTCCAGGCATAAGCTTATTCTTATCCTTCATCTCTTCTGTAACAAGAGCCCTGTCATCAGGAATACTTACGGTCTTCCCCGCATCATCCTTAAGGGTATAGAATCCTGCAAACTCCTCCTTATCATCGACGCAGATTATGCTGGTCATGATCTGGGACTCGCCTATACCAATTACTCCGGCGGTAACAGGCAGATATAATGAGTCATAATCTGCCAGGGCCTGTCTTATGGCACTCCTTTGATCGTCAGTTATCTTATCCGATTCGGTAAGCGTAAGATCGTATTGCCAGATTTCATACATCTGGCGTTCCAGGGCTCCTTCATACGCAAGTTTTATATCTATTCCAAACCCCACAAGAAATACGCACAGCACAACAGTGACCACAGAAACCGCTTCTCGTCCGATGTCTGTGAGCAGATTGTTGATAATCAGGTGCGTATATAGCCTTCCGGATGATGATTTTCTGGACTTCTTTCTGTACCTTCCCGCGGGTTCACTTCCGTTTATAAGTCCCACGGCGGAGCATCGGATATATCTGTGGCATGACCATAAAACGGCTATCACGGTTATCAGCACTTCCACCACAGGCAGAATAATCAGCATGACAACGTTATGTCCTGTATTATCCAGTGAGAATGACAGATTGTCCTTCATGGTATTGATTAGCAGCTTCTCAATCGCAAAAGCCCCCACTATACCAGAGAGTGCTCCAAAGAGAGAGGCGCTGGCACCAAAAATAATGTACTTTCTCATGATCTCTGATTCGTACATTCCAAAAGCCTTGCAGGTTCCGATCTGACTCGTCTGCTCCTCTATTATGATAGTCATTGTAAAAAAGCATACTATCGCTATAATTCCGGCATATAAAGGTGTAAATACATCAAAGAATCCTGCGATGGCTTTTATAAACGACTTTGTCTGGACAAAGGGGAAATTCACATCTCTGGTACGGATCATATAGCTGCAGGGAGTATTCTTTGCAGCATCTATCTGCTCTTTGATCTCACCCAGCTTGTCATCCGCCTCTTTTTTAGCGTCTTCATACTGCTTAGTGGCATCGCCAATTTGTTTTTCGCCTTCTTCCTTCTGAGTGTCGTATTCCTCCTTTGCCGCAAGAAACTGCTCCTGCGCGCTCTCAATAGCCTGCGTGGCTTCCTTCTGTTTTGCGCTCAAGGTTTTTTTCGCATCCTCAAGCTGTCTGGCGCCTTCAGCCTTTTTCTCCTCAAATTCTTTTTTTGCATCTTCCAGCTGCTGCCTTGCCTCAGCTTCCCTGCGGTCATACTCAGCCTCCCCGTCAGCCAGCTGTCTTTTCGCCTGCTCGAGGGTATACCAGCCTTGATCCAGCAGTCTTCTGGCTTCTTCCAGCTCACCTTTGGCTGTCTCCAGCTGATGATCGGCCTCAACAAAACGCTCCAGCTTAGACCTGGTATCCTCTATGTCAAGCCCGGCTTCCATAAGAATTTCTCTTAACTGGCTGGTCTCGTCACTGTCAATTACATCAAGGATGGCTCTGGCTCTTTCTGCGGCACTTCCGTTAGCAGCATTTCCAAGTTCATCTGCAAGGTAGTCATTACCGGTCTCACGATAGAAAATGCTTAAAAGCACCAGGATTTCCGGTCTGAGTTTACTTTCAGCCTGCTTTTGTACCTCCTCAAACTGCCTTAGCCCCTCGTTATACTTTTCAAGCCCCTCCTGATATTCTTCCTCCTTTTCCTTCAGGGTCTTTTCTCCTTTATCTATTTCAAGGAATGCGGCAAAGAGCTGAAACCTTGCATTTTCCAGCTCTTTTTCCAAATCCTTTTCACCATTTTCTATCTTCGAAAGAGCTTCAGCGATGGAGGTATTGTATTCTTCCTCGCCCTCCGCAATCTTCCTCTTTGCTTCGCTTAGCTCCTTCTCCACAGTGGATTTTAGATTATTGAGTTCCTCCTCACCAAGCCCCAGTTTTTCAGTTGCAGTTTTAAGTGTCTCATCAAAAAGTTTTTTTGCCTCATCAAGCTCAAGCTTGCCCTCGTCCAGCTGTTCCTGAGCCTTCTTTCTTGCATTCTCGTATTCCGCATCAAGATCATCGCTCATTTTATCAACCTTGATAGCGGCTATTGAGTCAGTTTCTTTTTGAAGGATCTCTTTTAACTGAGCGCTTTTCTTCTGGTAAGCTCTTGCGAAGACTTCACCATCGATATCAGCGTCCAGAAGGACATTTGAGAAGTCAAAAGAGATCTCGGAGGTATCAAAACATGAGAGAGGAACGACAATATAATCCGTTGAGATGTTGACCATGTAGTCGGGATGAGAAGCCACTCCGGTAATTTTGTAGGTTGTCCCGGGAAGAATTCCGGCAAAACGGGCCGAAGAAATGTTAACTTCAATCTCATCGCCAATGCTGGCTCCGAGCTTGTTTAAAGCACTTAAAGACATGGCACATTCGTCATCTGCTGATGGCATAGTCCCTTCAGTAACGGTGGGAACACTGATCCTCTCGGTGGCGGAAACCACGGTTATTCCTTCGCTGGTCCCTTTCAGTGTTGCAACGGCAGGAACTGATATCTGACCTTCAGCATCATTGATCTGGTCAATCTCTTTTAGCTGATCCACCTCATCTGCCTGGATTCCTATACTGCAGGATACATCAAAGTCCCTGAAGTTCTGCCCGTCAACATAGGAAGTGCTGGCTGTGGTCACTGTGGAGGAGCCAAAGTAAAGCCCCAGAATGAGGGTTGTGCCAATAAAGACGATGGTGGCTATGGAGAGCCATGAAATTATTCTCTTTTTGATATTTCGCAAGGCGTCAAGGAGCCATGTTTTTATCATGTAAAAGACCTTTTTCTAAAACAATCAATTTACCATCCTATTATATATTTTATCATGTATATTTTGCGTTAACACTAGTTTAAATATTTCGTTTCAATAACGTGGCGCTATGCTAAAAAATAGGTTATACTCTTATGTTGGGTAGAAAACTACCTTTATGAGGAGGCTAGTTTGAAACACATTGTATATCGAATCATAAGGGCGATCGCCGCCAGGGTGACACCTGTTTATCAGATAGAGGGGGCAGAGAATCTTCCTGACGGCCCAGCCGTTGTTATCGGCAACCATTCACAGGCCTTTGGCCCAATAGCTGCTGAGCTTTATTTTCCCAAGGAGCATTACACCTGGTGCATATCCGATATGATGGAAAAAGACTGCGTTGCAGACTATGCATATGGGGATTTCTGGTCAAAAAAGCCTGCTTTGGTAAGACCCATCTTCAGGCTCTTCTCATATATGCTACCTACAGTTTCAGAGATTGTTTTCACAAATGCCGATACTTTACCTGTTTATCGTGACAAGCGCATTATGAAGACGTTTCAGCTTTCCTGCGAAAAGCTTGAGCAGGATGCAGCTATAGTTATTTTCCCTGAGGAATACACAGAATACAATAACATTGTCCACAAATTTCAAAGAGGCTTTGTTCATGTAGCCAAGTATTACTACAGACAGCACAAAAAGCCTATACCTTTTGTGCCAATGTATATTTGTCCGGAGCTGGGTAAGATGGTTTTTGGCAAGCCCATCTGGTATTCACCGGATCTTCCTGCCGATAAAGAAGCTGAGAGGATCTGTACATATCTTCAGGACGAGATATCTGAGCTTGCATATAAACTGCCAAGACATCATGTAGTGCCTTACCCGAATGTTTCAAAAAGAAACTATCCTGTTAACGAAAGAATCTAAATGAAGAAACCTGTTGTTGATTATAGAAACTTACGATTATCAAATATTACAAATAAAGAATACAGACATTTGCTGCTGCTCATTGGGTGGCTAATATACTTCTGCATGTATTTTGTCACCGAGAGGATTCCGGAGAGCAAATGCCACGTTGTTCACAGCGTAGTTGACGATATAATACCTTTTAATGAGTATTTCGTGCTGTTTTATGTTTCGTGGTACTTTTTCATGGTGTGGTCGCTGCTTGAATTTATGCTTTATGATATAAAGAGCTTTGTAAGGGCTCAGAAAATCATAGTCGGTATGCAGATCATTGCGGTTATCACATATATTATATGGCCCTCAATACAGTACCTGAGACCGGACCATTTTGAGAGAACCAATTTCTGCACATGGATCCTTGGTATTATATATTCAAAAGATACGCCCACAGGTGTATGTCCTTCACTTCATGTAGGATACACTCTTGCAGTTTTGTCTGCGTGGCTTGCAAAGAAAGACTTAAAGCTGTGGAAAAAACTGATCATAACAACCTGGGCGTTGATGATATGTATTTCTGTTTGTTTTGTTAAACAGCACTCATTTACCGATGTATGGGCGGGGCTGGTTTTATATCTTTTTCTTGAGCTTTTATTATTTGGGAGGGACATTAAATTGGGAAAACGAAGATTGGGAGACAGACGCGATGCAGCATTGCTGCGAGATATTGATGCGATGCACTATATTATGCCGCTTATGTATCCAAACAGATGCGATAATGAGGCATATCTTAAAATTTCTGTAAATATTGAAGGTACGGAAAATTATATCAGGGAATTCAACAAAAACCATCCTGATAACAGGATCGCGATCTTTGATATTGTTATCGCAGCAGTTCTTAAAATGGTCAAATTAAGGCCTCAAATGAACCGTTTTATCGCCAACAAGACCATGTATCAGAGACATGACGTTACTGCTGCATTTACGGTAAAGAAAGACTTTAGGGATGACGGAGATGAGACTCTTGCAAGAATAGTCACAGATGACAACGACAATCTTGAGAGTATAAGTCGCAAGGTCAGGGAGCAGATAGCTCTTTGTAAGACCCAGAACGATGAATCCACTGAGGCCATGAATGTCATCATGAAGCTTCCGGGAAAACAACTCATAGGCGCCATCGCAAGATTTCTTGACAGACATGGCTGGATGCCTCAGTCCGTTATCGCAACGGATCCCTACCAATGCTCAGTAGTTCTTTCAAACTTTGGCTCACTTGGTATGGACATTGGATATCATCATCTCATGAACTGGGGCACCACCTCTATCTTTGTGATAGTGGGCACCAAAAAGAACAGAAATCACCTTAATCCGGATGGAACTGTTACAACCACAAGAGAACTGGATCTGGCATTTACGATAGACGAACGAATCTCTGACGGCTTCTATTATGCAAAGTCTATCAGACTATTAAAAATGCTTATAGAAAATCCTGCGCTTATGGAAGGCCCTCTTACACAGGAGTGTATGAAGTAGTCCTTTACAATGATCAGAATAATGCCATGTGAACTCTCCTCTAATAACGCCAGTTTATTATCTGACTAAGTCCGGTCGGATGCGGATACCGTAACCGACCAAAATACGGTCGCTAACGGTAACCAGCTCCTTTATCAGAGTATCTTCTTGACCTTGAAGAAAGTAAGGCTTCCTACTACGATAAGGATACTAAGAACTATAACTATGGGATATCCCACCCTTGATTCCAGTTCGGGCATGTATTTGAAGTTCATTCCGTACCATCCCACTATGAGAGTAAGAGGCATGAAGATGGTCGTAACCACGGTAAGCACAGTCATGATGCGGTTCTGACGCACATCCAGCTGTGACTGGTAGAGGTCGTTAAGCTGAATTGTATAGTCACGAAGGTGGGTAGCAGTATTATAAAGTCTGTCCACGCGTCCTGAGAACATGCTGAAATATCTGAGGTTCTCCTCATTGAAGAAGCCGTTCTCATTCTCTTCCAACTCCTGAGCAAGATCCATCAGCTGCTCGTAGTGGATTCGAAGGTCTCTTATATCGCCGCGTAGCTCGTTGTTTCGCTGTATCTGAGCCTCCTCAGCATCGTTCATTATCTGTTTCTCTATGCAATCAAGTTCACGCTCATATCTCTGCATGATCTGAAGATCATTGTGGATGATAAGTTCCAAAAAGTCGTACAGGAAACGCTCAAGACACGGCTTTTTCCATTTCTTGAGTCTCTGGATCCTCCTGATCAGATGAATTACAGTATCCTCCTGATCAACGAAAACTATACCGGTCTCGTCAAGAACGAATGAAAACTTCTGAAGCTGTGTTGCTCCCGATGACTGGGTAGGAATAACAAAAGTTCCCGTCAGTGAATCGTAGTTTACCTCCGCCTTGGTGGTGAGACCCTCATCTGTATTCAGGTCAAAATCTATTCCCATGTCAAACTCTTCATTCTGATTGGCCCACTGCTGCGGCGTAAGCACGGCAACATAAGGGGATGCGGCGTCATGACACTGCTCGGCACTACATTCTTCAAGTGTGTTTTTTATCAAGAAATACATTATTATTGTCCCCTTTCAGACATTCCAGGTTGTTACATCTCATCACAGACCTGGAAGATCACGAATTTCAAGTAATATGATGCAGCTCCTCCCCAGAGGATTGGATGATCGGCAGCCTGCTGGCGGAATTCAACCTGGCGGAGACGCTTGTGGGCATCTTTGGCAGCATCGGCGATGGTCTTTAAAAAGAGCTCTTCATCCATGAAGTGAGAGCAGGAACAGGTTGCCAGATACCCTCCATTTTTTACAAGTCTCATGCCGCGAAGGTTTATCTCTTTGTACCCTGTAGCAGCCTTTTTAATTGATGCTCTGGATTTGGTAAAGGCCGGGGGATCAAGAATCACAACATCAAACTGTTCTCCCTTTCTCTCAAGCTCCGGAAGGAGCTCAAATACATCTGCACACTGGAATGTTGCTATGGTCTCAAGGCCGTTGAGAGCAGCATTTTCTCTTGCCTGCTCACAGCCAAGCTCAGATGCGTCAACACCGAGCACCGATGATGCTCCGCCTGCTGCCGCATTTAGAGCAAAAGAACCGGTGTGAGTGAAGCAGTCCAGAACCTTCTTTCCTTTGCACAGGCCTCTGATGGCCTGACGGTTAAATTTCTGATCCAGGAAGAATCCGGTTTTTTGGCCGTTTTCAACATCTACATAATACTTAACTCCATTCTCTTCTATGAGCACTTTGGTATTAAAGCTCTCTCCGATAAATCCCTTTGTTCTCTCTAAGCCTTCAAGTTCACGAACCTTGGCATCACTTCGCTCATATATTCCACGAATTGTCACCCCGTCCTCGGCAAGCACTTTTTTGCACGCATCAAGGATCTGGTCCTTCATTCGATCTGTTCCCAGTGCAAGCGACTCAATAGCAAGCACATCTGAAAACTTGTCTATAGTGATCCCTGGAAGAAAATCTGCCTCTCCAAATATCAACCTGCAAGAAAGACGCTTATAAGCATCCGCTTTTTCCTCTTGAGAAACCTCCAAAAGCTCTTTTCCCTTAAGAATGTAGCTCTCTACGTAGCTCGCCATGACATTCTTCCTGTAGTTCCATGCATCATGGACTCTCTTCTCAATAAGCATCAGGTCAACAACATGGTCCTGTTTTCTTGACATCATCCTTACCCGTATCTTGGATTTTTCATTAATAATACCGTATCCAAGGAAATAGTCGTCAAAGTCATGAAGCTCAACCACATCTCCGTTTTCGAAGCTTCCCACTACTTTGTCGATCTCATTGTCATATATCCAAAGGCCCCCGGCCTTAAACTCTCTTCCCTGCCCTTTTCTAAGTATTACTTTTGCGCTCATTTTCACTCCTAATCTGTGTTTAAAACGGATTTATTTTCGAAATATATGTTGACAATACAACAATATTATTCTAAAATCAATTCGTTGTCGCAGTTATTTGCGATTCATAAATGCGATAGTGGCGTAGTTGGTAACGCGCGACCTTGCCAAGGTCGAGACCGCGGGTTCGAGCCCCGTCTATCGCTCTAACGTAGGGACATCTGATTGGATGTCCTTTTTTGTTGCCTCCTTTTCTCTATCATTTCCCACTCATACATTCTATAATAATTTAAAAGGCACATTTTCCCGGGGAGAGCGTATGATGAAAGACCAGATTACCAGACTTAAAGGAAGTATTGAGCAAAGAATTGTTGGAAAGGGAGAAGTGATCGACAAGATCATAACTGCACTTTTAGCAGGAGGACATGTTCTTCTTGAAGATGTTCCCGGAGTTGGTAAGACAAGTCTCGCCAAGGCTCTTGCGGATTCTCTTGCACTTTCTTTTTCAAGGATCCAGTGTACGCCTGACACAATGCCATCTGATATCACAGGTATTTCCATTTACAACAAAGATACAGGAACGTTCTCGGTAATGCCGGGACCGGTTCTCAATAATATAGTCCTTGCAGATGAGTTAAACCGCACATCTCCCAAGACTCAGTCTGCCCTTCTCGAGGTAATGGAGGAGCATAAGCTGACCATAGACGGAACCTCTTACCCTGTCCCTGAGCCTTTCATGGTCATCGGGACACAGAATCCCGCAGAGATGGCCGGCACTTATCCTCTTCCGGAGTCGCAGCTCGACCGTTTCATGATGAAGCTCTCCGTTGGATACCCCGAGGCAGAAGCTTCCAAGGAAATGGCAAAGAGATTCCTTGACGGCGATCTCCACATGGAGACAAGCGCTGTTCTGACCGGTCAGAATATCTGCGATATGAAACAGGAAGTATCAAAAGTCACTGTCCACAGCAATCTCTTATCCTATGCTTCTGATATCGTGGATGCCACACGCAGTAAATCCGAGATATCAGTAGGCGCTTCACCGAGAGCTCTTTTATCCATGATCCGCTGCTCCCAGGCTATCGCATATCTGGCAGATAGGGACTACTGCATCCCGGAAGACATCGCAAAGGCTGCAGAACTCACCCTTCCCCACAGACTGATCCTCACCGGCGAGGCAAAGCTCAGCCGCATTACAGGCACTGATCTGTTAAAAGACATTCTGAAAATAGTCAAAGCACAATGAAAATTACTTCCGCAAAACCAAACCTACTTATCTATCTTGCAGCGCTAGCCTCCGTCACCGTTTTTGCGAGCTTCTATGGCGGACCGGTAGCTTATGCGCCGCTATTTGTGCTGCTTTTACATATCCCCGTTTCAATAATCTACATCCTGATAAGCTTTAAATTTCTGATGATCTATCAGGAAATAGAAGTTCACAAGCTCACAAAGGGCGAAGTCCACAAGTACCGGGCCTACTTCGAAAACGCCGGACTCCTTCCCATACATAACATGGCCCTCGGTATATATTCAGAGCGTTGCTCTCTGTATGAGATTCCCTCCTCAACCCGTATTTCACTTGATATTCACGAGGGAAAAGAGCTTTTGTCCGGTATCAACTGCCTTTTCGCGGGAGCCTACGATGTTGGCATTGAGAACGTCTCTTTTACCGATCCATTCCACATTTTTACTATCACCCTCAAAGTTCCATATTCCTTCAGAGCCATCGTAAATCCCAGGATCACTGATATAGCCGGTAAGTCTCTGGATCTCGAGAATCTTGTTAACAGCACCGGGCAAAAGAGCTACAGCCTCTTTGAAGATACTCCCGGAAATGATATGCGTCCCTATCAAAAGGGGGACAGCATGGCAAGCATCAACTGGAAGATATACGCCAAAGAATCCGAGCTGATGGTCAGGGTTCCGGACAGGATGGAAAAGAGATCCATATCCATCATCATGAACGCCAGAAACATCCCTGAAAAAGACAGAGATACTAAGTTCCTGCGGGCGCGTGATTTCTTCCTGGAATTTGTGGTCTCTTCAGCCAAACACTTCACCGATCAGGGAATACCACTTACCATCATCTACCCCGCCGGCACCATCCGGGAGGAGACAATTGATTCAAGCAAAAGCTTTACAGAGTTTTACGGAAGTGTATCCGACAGACTCTTTTACTCTACGAATTCAGACTATAAAAAGCTGCAGGACCTGATCTCTGCGCACAGGAAAATGAGCGATGACAGAAAAACATGGATCACAATTAACGAAGCCCCGGGAGAGGGCGAGCATTTCATCGATATTTTCGAATGAGGCAACAGGCCATCCTCTTGCCTTTTCTTTTGCTGCGCTTTTTTCCGAGATCTATCTTCTTTATCGCACAGATGCAGATTTTTCCCTGATATCTCTTTTCCCATTTCTGGTAACGGGGATATTCCTGGTATGCTGCATTTTGGAGAACATCTTCAGCCGTTTTGTATCAGGAATTGTTTCTATTGTCTTTTCGATCATTCCGTCTCTGGTCCTTCTTTTTATGTTGCGGCGCTTTCGTGTGCTTTCTGTTCTCCAATACGCCATAACCATGGCTATTCTGCTAAGGCTGTGTCTTGCTCCTGTTCTCAGAAAGCGGCAGTTCCTTATCCCCGTGGTCTTACTTCTTGATATTGCTACTTTATACCTGTTCTTTTCAGAAAATGCCTTTAACAATCATTTCCTATCCGAAAAGATCTTTTGCATCTGCCTTGTGATACTTACCCTGTATGCAGGTCAGTCAGTCCTCCTGCCAAAAGAGACTTCTCTTTTCCCAATACACTTCTTTTTGTGTGTCGGGATCCTTGCGTCGCTCATTTCCATGAAGAAAACACCCATTGACTGGTCTCCTGTAATTCGCCTCGGACAGAAAATAGCTGAAGGCATAGAAACTGCTGCAGACAATACCTCTTATTACTTCTCCTCTGCTTTTGGAAGCACCTACTCCACAGGCTACAGCTCTTTGTCCGCAGGCGGTGGAAAACTTGAGCGCTCCGACAGACTTCAGATCATCCTTGAAACTGATGAAATGCCCTATCGCACCTATCAGGATGAAGAGACAGGTGAATTTGAGAATGTTCGAAAGACACTGTATCTTGCAGGCGGTATCGGCTCAGACACCACGCAGTTTGTAAGCTTTCTGGAATTTCTGTATCAGAACGGCATAGACAAGGATACGGCTTCTTTATTCACAGAACCGGAAGATGTAGACATTGAATATGTCTACCTTGATACCCATGATGAGATCGCACCCCGGACTGCTTTTGTATTGTCAAGCTGGGATCAGAAGATCACAGGCGGCGTCAGCGCATCCCTTCACAAAAAGGGTTACCGCACAAGCTCAAAGTATCTGGACATCGACTACGCAAGTCCTTATTTTACGCAGCTTCTCGGATCAGAAACCGGTTCAGCCGGACTCGACTATGAAAGCGCATGTGCTTACGCAAAAGACCTGTGGGATATTGAACTTAGTGAAGTACTCTCCGCTGACAAATATGAGAAGGCGCTGGCCGGAAAGGAAAAGAGAGACAGGGACATCAGAAAAGAATTCCTTGATGTAACCGGTACTGACAACAGGCTCCTTTCTCTTGCTGATGAGATCACTTCGGGCTGTAAAACAGATTATGACAAATGCAAACAGATAGAAACCTTCCTCAGGCAGTACGCCTACTCCACCGATTCAGAGGGCGGATACGACGAACGCTCAGATATGAGCAGTTCCAAAGGTATGGCTGATATCTCCGAAAGATTTCTTTTTGATACAGGGAAGGGTTACTGCGTCCACTTTACGTCATCTATGGTGATGCTCCTTAGGCTTTCCGGAATCCCGGCAAGGCCCGTAACAGGCTATAGATATGCCTTCCCCTTTGAAAAAAATGATGAATACAAGATAAATGCAAGCTATGCCCACGCCTGGCCCGAAGCCTACATTGAAGGCGCCGGCTGGATTCCATTTGAGCCAACTTCTACCTACTATACACAAGCTGACAGCTCCTGGCACAAGGCTCCTGCTATTTTGGAAGAAACTGCAGACAGTCCTTCAAAAGATGTTCCCAAAGCTTATATTCAGCCTCAAACTGAAGTTACCCATGAAAGCTCTTTTGCCCAAAACTCAATCCTGGCACTGAGCGTCCTATGGCCCTTCATCGTTTCAGCAATTCTCCTGATAGTCATGCTGATTGCCGGCACAAAGCTCCTTAGATATCTGCGCTACAAGTATGCCTCGCCCACAAAACAGCTCCTCTTTGACGTCGAGCAAATAAAAAGAAGCCTGGTTAAAAACTCCGGGCTTCAGATCTATGACAGAGGCCATCTCTCAGACTATGTCCCGCTGGCTCCCGCCGACATGCAGAGTGACCTCAATGATGTTTTTGATGCGTGCTACAGACTTATGTACGGCGCAGAAAAAGATGGCACTCCTACACCGGCAGAAAATGCTCTTGCAAGAGACATAAGAGAAAATCTTGAAAAGAAAAAACTCCACTAATTCAGTATCACTTTATTTCTTCCGGTTTCTTTGGCCCTGTAAAGCCTGTCATCTGCAAGCTGCAGGAACTTATCTATATCCATACCTTTTTCATAAGTCGCAGCTCCTATGGATACTGTGGTTTTTATGGTCTGCCCGTCTATGGTAAACTCTTGTCTTTCGATGCACCTGCGGAGTTTCTCAAGCATTTTTCCGAACTCATCATAGGAAATCAGTTCGGGAGAGAGCAAAAGAAATTCTTCACCACCCCATCTTCCGTACAAAAGACCATTTTCCTGATACTTTCTAAAGCTGCCTGTAATGTCCTTTAAAACAGCGTCTCCTGCCAGATGGCCGTAGGTGTCATTTATCTTTTTAAAGAAATCCACATCAAGAATGGCAATCGAGAGATTCCCTTCAAAACCTTCTGCCTTTCGTGAAATCTCAGCCTCGAGAATACTTTGTATCTTGTATCTGTTATAGATCCCGGTAAGAGCGTCGTGGTCAGCCACATATTGAAGATCTTTATTCTTCATGGTCATGCGCTGATTGTAAATTGCTGTATAGATCATTATGGATATAAAGCCCAAAATAGCATTCACGTAGTACAGCACAGATGACATTTGCTCATCTACCCTGAACCGGATAGGTAAAAGGCCATGTCTGTCCAGGTAAACAAGCAGTTCAAATCCCAGAACTATGGTCAATGCATATACTCCGATCTGCTTTTTGGGTCTTTTACTTAGGTTTGGGATAAAAAACGGAAGGAAAACACTGGATAAAGTACCAAAGAGCCATAGATGATATCCACAGGCAAGTCCCATGAATATGCTGGCAAAAATAACATGACAAAAGATCTCGATCTCCATGATCCATACAGTAATCAAATGATGCCCCTTTGATATAAGCAGGATACTGACAACATAGCACAAAATACTGACGATGTTGATAAATATCATTGGAGTGCATCCAACCCATATATAGAATAATTCCATCAGGCTATGAACCACGCAAAGAGAAACAGCCACCACCATGTACTGCCTGTTGTCCAGATAGTCGCCATTAAACATTTCCTGATAAGTTCTGTCTCTTAAAGGTTCATTTCCCATATAATTATTGTAATTCCGTCACAATATTTATTCAAATAAACAAACCATTAACTTTACACTTGCTAAAGAAATGATAATTGCATATAATAACTTAGTTGACACATTTCATCGAGGCGTGGCTCAGTTTGGTAGAGCGCTGCGTTCGGGACGCAGAGGCCGCAAGTTCGAATCTTGTCGCCTCGATTCAGTATTTATGAGGGTTTGCAAATTTGCAAGCTCCTTTTTTGTGTCCTTTAAATATTTTATAAGGCCGCTAAAAGTCAAGTTTATAAAACTTTTAGCGGTCTATTTATATGCTAACGAATATAATTAATATATCAGAAATTTTAGGTAAATTTGCAATTTTATATCAGAAAGGGATGAGTTCGGGAAAGGAAATGAAATATGAAGAAAGCATTTAGCATCTTTATCTGTATGACAATAGTGACGGGGCTTCTTTACGGCTGTGGAGGATCTGCATCAGGTGACACATCTTCAATAGGACAGGGAAGCGGTGTGCAGTCAGGAACGACAGCTGCGGGCATAGTATCAGGGACAGGTTCATCAGATATCCTTAGTGTAACCGAGGTTCAGATCCCAAAGCTCGCCAGGGATCAGCTCCTTGTCATGGATGCCGTAAGCATGTCTGTAAAGGCACACGCCAATGCCATGATATGGACCGAGAGGCTCTGCCGCATGGAGGAGGAGTCACTTAGCGAAGAGGAGAAATTGCAGATACTCGATAACTGCATCGAGGCTTGGAGGATTACAGATTCTGTTGCAACTACTGCTGAAAGTATGGCAGATGTCCTTGCTGAGGCAGAGGAGCTTCCCGAGTATGAGGGACTAATGTCCATGATCATAAAGGAGGACGAGGGAGGTAACCTCTATGGTGCAGTAAAGAACGATATTGCTGGTGATATAGAGGATCTCTTTTTTACTAAAGTCTACGCTGCTGATAATGAAAACAGAATTGATGCCAAGACATGGGCTGAGAGCATTACAAAAGCCTATGACGAGGGAAAGAATGGGCAGAAGCTTAAGCATATCGCAAACACGATGGGGCTTAACGGCGATGACAAAGAGGACTGCAGGAAGGCATATAAAGCACTCCAGACAGCTCAGGGCATCATGAAAGGCGTATATGAAGGAGAGCAGGCCCAGGCAGAGGCGGCAAAGTGGGATGATCTGTATAAGGCAGCAAAGGTTCTCAAGACAACCGGAAAGGTTGCAGCCTTCGCTGCAGGAGTTTTAAGTCTTGGAACAACATCAGGACTTTCAGCGGCACTTGAAGTCGGAGGCGTGGCAGTTGACGGCATAGATGCCACCCTTGAAGTGGTGGATACGGGAGCAATGTTGATCATTGGGGAGAATAATTCTATAAGTGCAAAGGCACAGGACATTAGCAACAAGCTGGCACCAATATCTGCGACTTTGGGACTTGCAAACGTAGGAAGAACCCTAATAGGTTTAAAATGGAAAGACGGTCTTAGTGCCATAAATAAGGGACTTGCAGATAATGATGGCTACTGCACAATGGCATACCTTGGAAACAGCCTCTATGATTACCTGACTGAAGGAAATTTCATGGGAGGTGCATTTACGCAGGCTGCTGACGGAACATTCAAATGTAATATCGTTGAGATTTACTCCAATCCAAAGCCTGAGGATAAGGCAGCAATTGAAGAGAAGCTCAAGGCTGCAGGATTTAAGGAGGATACCATCAATGAGATCATGAAGCCTGCATCAGAAGAATCCCAGGAACCCTCCCTTAAGGGGTTTGATGAGCTCACAGCAGACCAGCTTGAAGAGATCGCCATTATCACAGATGTTCTTAAAGAGGAGAACAACCCGGAGAAAACCGTAGCAGATCTCTATAACGAGATGAAGGACATCATGAAGGAAAGCTACAATATCGTTGTTGGAGGGGATGTTGAGAGGTTTGTTGGTTTGTATGAGGGTAGCTATATTACAACTGAACAGGGAGCGAGAAAAGGGGAACAAAGGAGCCACAGCGATTCGATGGGAGTTGAGATTGTGGAAGATTATCCAATTTTTTTCCGCACGTACTATCTGGATAGCGATAATGTATTATACAAAGGATTAGAGAATCTGTTTGATAGTACATCATTGAAATATGATTCAGAATCAGGTACTTACTATGGTGACAGATATGTAAGCAATACGTATCGAGTAGTTACTACCTGGCATTTTTCAGAATCTGCTGACGGGGGAATTCAACTACATTTTGAAGAAAGTGGCTATTTTGCCAGTGACAGCAAGAATCACAGTGCCGGCGATCTGGATTATACGACCGTTGGAGATTATCAAAAAGTCAGTGATGACTATAAATAGTGCCTCCAGCGATTTTCTATATTAGATCTAAAGAGTAACTAATTCTGATACTTTTGTAAAACAGATGTCGACCCTCAGTTTTGGGACAGAACCCGGAACTGAGGGTTTTTGCGTCATAGAAAAGATTTAGTGTCGCCAACTATGTTTGTGAATTTATCTATATATAAAAAAATGATCTCAGCCGGGTATTCAGCAGAAGAAGCAATGTCACTGAATGGAGTAACTTTACTCATTAGTATCTATCGCCATCAGCGCAAAACATATAACCATCAGCACAGCAGATCCCCATATCGTCCCCTCGTTATAGACCTTGGAACAATTGCCGCCAATACCTGCCCCGAAAGTAAAGAGCAGGATTACCATGAAGTAATCATGTATTTTGACCATATCCTGGTATTTTTTTGTCCTGATGTATGTTGTAACAGATGTGACCAGGCTCTTGAGGTTTGAAAAGCCGATTAGTCAAAAACTGCAACAAGTTGTTGCAGAAATTCCTTTTCCAGTCGGTTTTAGTTTTGTGCCTTGGGGACATCACTGTTTGATAATAACGAAATGCAAGGAAGTAGATGAGGCTCTCTATTATCTCCGACGAACGATTGAAAGTGTTCTTAGCCGTAATGCATTAGACGATTGCATCAGGTCAGATCTTTATCATACATCAGGAGCTGCTGTTACCAATTTTGCAAAAAAGCTTCCTGCTATCCAAGGCGAACTGGCAAAGGAGATTTTAAAAAGTAACTATGATCTTGGATTTGTCAGTTTACCCGATGGATATGACGAAAATGCTTTGGAAGACGTGTTAGAGCAACATATGACCCGATTTCTCCTTGAGCTTGGTAATGGCTGGGCATTTATAGGTAGACAGAAAGAGATAATTATAGCTGGAACAACAAGAAAAATCGATCTGCTTTTCTATCATATTTACCTGCGTTGTTATGTTGTATTAGAGCTTAAGGTCAAACCATTTGATCCTGAATTTGCCGGAAAACTGAATTTTTATGTTAATGCAGTAAATGAATTTGTAAAAAGGGATAGCGATAACCCTACAATTGGACTATTGATATGCAAAGACATGGATCGTACGGAGGTGCAACTCGCTTTTCAGGGTATTACTACACCAATGGGAGTGGCAACCTACGACAATGTACAGATTAAAAAGATTCAAGAACAATTACCTACAGCAGAACAGTTCCAGAAACAGATAGAATTAGCTGAGGAAGAATACAAGATGAGTCTTCACAACGAAGATTAACTTTGAAATGAGGTACTAATAGTTTAAGGCACTGGAGAAAAAGTTCCAGTGAGAGTGTCAAGTAAAGTGTGTAAGTTTATTTATTTTATTAAAATCAGTGACCGTAAGATCACCGATTTTTTGCGTAATAAAAATGTCACAAAGCATACCTTAGGGTATCTTTATATGAATATAATTATCTACATTGATTACCTAATAATGCAGTAGTCCAAGTAGTCATCCACAGATATTTCTATAACGTCATCTGGATATATCTCTTCATAACATACCCATTGAGAACCCATAGCATGAGTGAATTTCTCTTTATCAAGCAAATATAAAAAGCCCTTTCCACCATAGTTAGGATGGCAGTTTTGGAATACCATTTTGTCACCATATTCCGGGAGCATTATTCTTTCAGCGTTTTCATTTTCTTCTACACATCCCAGAGCGAAGCATATGGCCATCTTTTTATTGCTCGTGGCATATACTGCGAATTGGCATCCTTCTTCAAATCCGGTGTCGAAGGCTTGGCTTGGTACAAGCTTTTCCAACCTCTTAGGACTTCCATGATACAAATATTCTTTTTTCATCAAGTAAACTCCAATCAAAAATGTTATCTGAAGGAAAACGCTGCATATGGATCTTTTAAAAATTCATCATCAAGAATAGGTTCCGAACTATCAGAAGATGGTTCATCATCCCATCCATAATAATTTAGCGCGAATTTACGGGCTTCATCAGTGGACATACCTTTAGTATGAGTGCGGATATATTCTTCGTCCCTGTAAACCTCAAGAAAAGGGATAGGAACACCACCGTCATACCAACCGCCGGAACTGTTCTCGTAAACACTATGACCATCTTTTACCCATTCTCGAACAGCACGCTGTTCTTTCTTGGTCATGGGTGTGTGCTTGATATAATCTTTATACTGTTCTTCAAGCAATGTTCTTGTTTCTTCAGGTAGATATTTGTTAAACTTCATCAATGGTGCTCCTTAATAATCATTATCAGTATTTTTCGTAACGCATAATTCGTTTTTGAATCGATTCATCCATAGCAAGCTGATTTCTGACAAGAGCCCAGTTGGATACCGGACGGTTATTCCATTTCTTGTAAAGCTCAGTAATACGCAGGTACAGAGCTTTTAAAACAGAATCTTCGCTAGGGAATGAGCCTTTCTTGGTTACCTTTCTGAAGCTGGAATTAACAGATTCAATGGCATTTGTGGTATACATAACCTTACGTACAGCACTGCCATAATTGAAGAGCTGCTCTACATGATTCCAGTTCCTAACCCATACATCTACAGCACCTGGATACTTGCTCCAATTCTGCTTAAAACGGTCAAACTCGGCCACAGCAGCTTTCAGGCTAACTGCACCATAAACCTTTTTAAGCTGTGAGGTATAAGCCTTATAATCCTTTGAAGGTATATATTTGATAGAGTTACGGATGAGATGAACAATGCAGCGCTGAACAACTACGTCCTTGAAGATGGATCTTGCTCCCTCCTCAAGACCAGATACACC
>JAEEGF011263695.1_pt1 | contig 20399 bp, 16 predicted proteins | sample 9134171 | NCBI WGS metagenome assembly JAEEGF01 (sample SAMN16246542, study PRJNA631951) | gut metagenome | biome: gut microbiome; feature: rumen; material: AP-attached | host: Bos | place: Iran: Karaj | collected 2018-10
TTCATGAACTTGGGATGCGTGAGCTTCGAGGCCATCTCGCCATCGTTCGTCAGCAGGAGCACTCCCGTGGTGTTACGGTCAAGTCGGCCGACGGGATAAATACGCTCGCGACAAGCACCCTTCACGTAGTCCATCACAGTCTTACGATCTTGCGGATCCTCGACGGTTGTCACGCAGTCCTTGGGTTTATTAAGAAGGATGTAGATTTTACGCTCAATGCTTACCAACTGGTCGTGGAAGCGGACTTCGTCGCCGCGCTTCACCTTCGTGCCGAGCTCGGTAACCACCTCTCCGTTGACGGTAACCACACCGGCTGCCATAAACTCGTCGGCCTCGCGACGCGAGCAGACACCGGCATTAGCCAGATACTTGTTCAGACGGATGGGTTCGTTGGGGTCAACAAACTCCTCGGTATAGTGAATCTGCTTCTTCTTGTTATACTTCTCACTGTAGCCGGACTTTTTCTTTGGGCCTCGGAACCCCTGGGGGCGGTAGTTGTCGCCTCCGTAGGGACGGCGGGGCGTGCGGTTACCTTCCTCGGGCTGTCCTTCCCAGCTGTTACCTTGCTCATAGCGGGGCTGATAAGGACGCTGGGGGCGCTGGGCGTAGTCGTCGCGGTTATAGCGGGGCTGATAGGGGCGCTGGGGACGGTCGTAAGCGCGCTGCTGCTGACCTTCGCCATACGAGCGCTGCTGATAGTCGTTATAGGGACGACGTTCACGATAGGGACGCTGTTCGCCTTGATAGGGGCGCTGAGGACGGTCGTAAGAGCGCTGCTGGCCTTCGCCATAGTAACGCGTCTGACCCTCACCACGCGGGGCACGGCCTTCATCGCTGCTATAGTAACGTTCGCGGTTGTTGTAACGGGGTGCATTATCGTCGCGTTGTTCACCATCCTGCTCGTAGCGGGGCTGATAGGGACGGTGCGGGCGCTCAACGCGCTGGTAGCGGGGAGCACCGCTTTCGCGGGTGAAATGGGGACGTGGTTGACGCTCTTCGTCGGACGGACGGGTAAAGCGGGGACGACGGTATGTCGGCTGTTCGCCCGTAGCATTTACTTCTTCTTTACTACCTTCAGGGGCAGGGGATGCGTTTTCAGTGAAGGTTTTTTCTTCTTCTGTTACCATGTTGTTTGTTGTTTTTTAATTATACCTTTTATTAAATAGAGGCCTCACGGCCTTTGTCACCTTATAAAATTATACTACATGCCTGTGTAGTTAGCTGGGGTGATACGGCGCAGCTCAGCCTTAACGCTGTCGGGGACATCCAATCCGTCAATGAAAGCGTGCATGGAGGCTTCGGTTACCACACTGTTGGTGCGAGTGAGCGCCTTGAGTGTTTCGTAAGGATTGGGATAACCTTCGCGGCGGAGGATAGTCTGCACAGCCTCGGCCACCACGTTCCACTGATTGTCAAGATCGTCACGAATAACGCTCTCGTTAAGTATCAGCTTGCGCAACCCTTTGAGCGAGCTTTGGATGGCGATGACAATGTGGCCGAAGGGAACACCTACGTTACGCAGCACCGTAGAGTCGGTAAGGTCGCGCTGTAAGCGCGAGACGGGCAATTTCGACGACAGATGTTCCAGAATGGCATTAGCTACGCCCAGATTACCCTCGGCATTCTCAAAGTCAATGGGGTTGACCTTGTGGGGCATAGCGCTTGAGCCCACCTCGCCAGCCTTGATTTGCTGCTTGAAGTATTCCATCGAGATATACTGCCAGAAGTCGCGGTTCATGTCAATCATGATGGTGTTGATGCGCTTCATGGCGTCGAAGATAGCACCCAGGAAATCGTAGTTGGAAATTTGTGTGGTGAACTGCTCGCGCTGTAGTCCCAACCATTCAGCCACAAAACGGTTGCCGAAAGCTACCCAGTCCACTTCGGGATAAGCTACATGGTGTGCATTAAAATTACCTGTCGCGCCACCAAACTTGGCCGTGACGGGAAGTGCCTTCAGAAGGCTCAACTGCTGTTCCAGACGATAGGCAAACACCTTTATCTCCTTGCCCAAGCGGGTGGGCGAAGCGGGCTGTCCATGTGTTTTTGCCAGCATGGGTACATCCTTCCACTGTTCAGCGTAAGCTTCCAACTGGGCGATAAGCTCCTCAAGCAGGGGGTAATAGACTTCCGTCAGCGCCTCCTTCACAGAAAGCGGCACAGAGGTATTGTTGATATCCTGTGATGTTAGTCCGAAATGAATGAATTCCTTATAGGACGCCCACTCAGGCACCTTGTCAAACTGCTCTTTCAGAAAATACTCTACCGCCTTGACGTCATGGTTGGTGACAGCCTCGAACTCTTTCACGCGGCGGGCATCGTCCTCCGAAAACTGCTGCCAGATGAAACGAATATCAAACGACTTCTCAGGAAAAAGCAAAGCCATAAGCGCCGTGAAGTACTCACACTCCACACGCACACGATAGCGGATAAGGGCGTACTCTGAAAAATAGTCACTTAACCTCTCGGTCTTGCTTCTATATCGTCCATCAATAGGCGAAACCGCCGTAAGCTGATTCAGTGTCATGGCTGTAAATCCTGATAGTCGTTGTTATCCCTTCTAAAAAATCGGGCGCAAAAGTAATTCTTTTTCAAAGAATGACCAAACGTTTTAGGCTTTTATAACCTTATCGATGAAAAAAACTATATCAAACGCCGTCAATAACACCTTGCAGGGAAGGAATCGTGTCGCCATCGAACACCACAGGGCTGTGAGAGAAGTTGACAAACACGCTCACAGTGTCACCCGGAACTTGGCGGCGGAAGGCAAAACAGCTGTCGTTTTCCAAAGGAATGAGTTCAAAGGGAGCCTCGGGAGCCAGCGCTGGATGCTCGTGACGGAATTGAGCCATAAACGTGTAGAGCCCCGTGTAGTCATTGTACGCCCAGTTGGGGCTTTCGTCTTTCTCGAAGAACTCGAAACGGTGGTCAAAGCCTACCTCCTGCCCCGTGTAAATGAGCGGTTGGCCGTGGGGCATCATGAAGGTAAGCATAGCCATCACACGGTGGCTGTCGCCCATGCGCTCCATTTCGGTACCCGACCAGCTGTTTTCGTCGTGGTTGCTGGTGAATGTCAGTCGCCAGTAGTTGCCGGAAACGGTCTTAGCAATGGAATCGTCTTTCAGCAAATATGTAGCAAGGGCCTTGGCTGGAGCCTTAAACTGTGCCACAGAATTCATCAGATGATGAAGTTCCCATGCATACGAAGCATCAAAGGCCTCGTGCAGGTCTGGACGCTCCCCTTCTGCCAGATAATAAGTACCTGGGAAGTCTTTACGGAAGCGGTCAAAAACGGGTTTCCAGAAAGCCACGGGAATCTGATGGGCTACGTCGCAGCGGAAACCGTCGACGCCCCGCTCCAGCCAGAAGCGCATAGCATCCTCCATAGCGGCACACATGTCGGCAGGGCGATTTTCCCAGTCAAGAGGAGCGATGTCCGTCCAGTCGTATTGCACAACAGGGTTGCCCTCCTCGTCCAACAAGTACCAGTCTTTGAGGTGTTCGTCAACCCAGACGGCATCGGGCGAGGTGTGATTGGCCACCCAGTCGAGGATGACGTGCATGCCAAGTTTGTGGGCATCAGCAAGGAAGGCATCAAAGTCTTCCATCGTACCAAATTCGGGATTCACATCTTTGTAGTTCTTCGGGGCATAGTAGCTTCCAAGCGTTCCTTTGCGCCCCTTCTCACCAATGGGATGAATAGGCATGAGCCAAAGGATATCTACGCCGAGTTCCTTCAGGCGAGGCAGTTGTTGGCGGGCTGCCTCAAACGTGCCTTCAGGGGTGTACTGACGGACATTCATTTCATAGACTACGCCACTATGCCAATCGGGCTGGTAGGGTTCAGGGGTAGTGGTTTTCTTCTTGCCACCGCAGGAAGTCAGCACGAGGGCAAGGGACAGGAGAATGTAACTGAGTTTTTTCATGAGATTATTGTATTTAAGGATTTATCATTTGAACGCATCGAGGGCAGCCGTTGGCCGCCCGTCAGCAAAAGCACCATAGTCATAGCCATTGCGCAACCTTTCGCTCTCTGGCTCCCAATAGAAGACACCACCAAAGAAATCGTAATTCTTTGTATGCTCTAGAATGTACTGAAGCGCCTCTTTGGTCTCCTCGGGCTGACTGGCAGGCATACCGAACTCAGCCAACAGCACAGGTTTGCCATAAAGCGATTTGAACGTCTTCACCTGTTCAACAAACTGCTGCGTCTTGGTTTTCCAATCAGGGTAGCCACCTATTTCCTTATCCCAATAGGAGGGATAGAGGGAGAGTCCGGCCACGTCATACGTCACGTTGTAAGCCTTCATCAAATTAAAGAACCACTGCACCGTAGAAGCCTTCCAGCCATTATCGATGTGAAGCACGACGAGCGCTTCGGGATAGACACTCTTCACGGCATCATAGCCTGCTGTGAAGTAGGCGCCAAAGTTCCGGATATTACTTCCCGATACACGCCCCGTCTCCCAGAGCATGCCATTCGTCACCTCGTTGCCTACCTGAACCCATGTAACCTCCACGCGATTGCTCTTTAATAGTTGCAGCATTTCAGTAGTGTGGCTGGCAACAGCTTCCGCCATTTCAGCGGGATTGTAGCCCTTCCAAGCAGCAGGAACGGGTTGTTTCCCGGGGTCGGCCCACGAATCGCTGTAATGGAAGTCTATCATTATCTTCATGCCAAGTGCCTGAGCGCGGAGTGCTTTTTTGAGCACATCCTCCGCATTGCAGTAGCCGTTGGCGGGATTCACCCATACGCGGTAACGGACAGCATTGAAACCAAGTTCTTTCAACAGCGCCGTACATTCGCGCTCCTCGCCGGCAGCGTTGTAGAATTTATAGCCCTTCGCCTCCATTTCCGTCACCCAACTGATGTCGGCACCTTTGGCAAAGACGGGCGTTACGGCCTCAGTGGTGTCGGAAGGCACGTCTGGTTTTTCCGGATTGTCCGGGGTGCTCGAAGTACATGAGATGCAAAAGAGCAGCAAAGCAGAGAAGAATGAAAATCGCATCGTCTTACTGTTTATAAACAACGGAAGAGTAAGGTCCCATGGTGATTCCGTTGCCGGCCTTTCCGATGGTGCCATTAGAAACCAATTCGTTCTCGGTGGAATAGCCGGAAAGGGGAACAGTCACCGTGCCAGGTCCGAAATTGTGTGCCACGAGCACTTTCTCCCCCTCATAGCTCATTTCCCAAATGGCGATGGCTTTGTCATTGGAGGAAATCTCCCTAATGGTGCCCTTTGCAAGGGCTTTGGAAGCATTCCTTGCCTTCGCGAACTTTTTATAGACATTCAGAATAGAGGCTTTGTTTTCCTGCTGGGCTTCCACGGAGATATTGGCAGTGAGCATGGAGTTGTCCACCTTATTCTCAACACCCTTCTTGGCACATTGCTTTCCGGCTTTATCCCAAAGGATGGGCGTGCGGACATATTCGTCGCCACCATTCTTGGTACCCCAATAACCCAGCTCCTCGCCCTGATAGATGAAGGGCTTGCCCGGAATCGTCAACAGCACGGCTGCGGCCAGTTTTTGTTTGTCCAGGTTCTTGCCAATCTCAGAGGCAAAGCGGTTCTGGTCGTGGTTGCTCAGGAAGAACGACGTTATGGCATCGGCACGCTGGGCTGTATGATCCGAGACATACTTTCCCACGATGCTGGCAAAGCCCGAAGCGTTTCCGCTATTGAGGGCATCGCGCAACTTATAGCCAAAGTCAAATTCGAAGCAGGACGTAAGCCCCTTGTAGTACTGCTTTTCAATGTCGTGGCCGTCCCAGGCTTCAGCCACCATGAAGATGTTGTCGCTATGGCCGGCAGCCTTGTAAGTGGCGTTGCAATGGTCGTACCATTTCTTGAGCAACGTCTGATTGGACGAATTGCTGTACGAGCTGATACCGCCGCAAATGTGCTTCACGGCATCCAGACGGAAACCGTCTACACCCAAGTTTATCCATTTGTCTGCCGATGCTGCCAGATCCTGGAAGCAGGCATTGTTTTCTGCGACAGAGACATCGCCATAATTCAGGTCTGGCATCCAGTCGCTGAAACATCCCATATAATAGAGGGTTTCGGTGGAGACGTCGGTGAGTTCAATTTTGTAGCGGCCGTTACCCGTGAAGAAAATGTCGGCACCATCTGCCACCAATTCCAAAGGAGAGCCTGTCTGGAGTGTTGTATTCCCCGACTTAGCTCCGAACTTTGAACCCGCGTTCCAATTGGGATACTTGCGTACCAGCAAACCCCACTTTCCGCTGATGTCCATAACCAGATAATAGCTACCGTCGCTTTTTTTGACGTATTTCACGGTTTTATCTCCTGCTCCATCCTGCCACATATACAGGTTCCAATTGTCGTTTCCGTTGGTAACGCTTTCTGTAGTCTGTGTAATGGTCAGTTTCGGCGAGCCAGCAGTCACCTGCTTCCATTCGCTGGATTTATAAGAAGTTCCCTTCAACATGGAGAATTTCCCGTAATCGGCCGAGGGGTTCGGACTGAAGAAATAGTAGTCACGATACTTGCTGGAAGGATCGGCCACCGCCTCCTGGAACCATGCGTTGTCCTTTCCGCTATGGTTTAGGACATAGTCCATATAGATGGAAATACCTTTTTTATGAGCCGCCGCCAGAAGGTCCTTGAAATCGGCTTCTGCTTTTTCCGCGGTCTTCTGCCCCACAGCATACAGGGGATTCAGCGCATAATAGTCGTTCACGTCATAGGCATGATACGAACTAGTGGGATGGGCAGGAGAAAGCCAAAGAGCCGCAACGCCCAAGTCCTCAAGATAATCCAGCTTATTCTGAATACCCTTGAAGTCGCCCACGCCATCTCCATCGCTGTCGGCAAAACTGTAGATTAACAGCTGGTAGGTGATACCCGACGTGTTGTTGTTCACCGTCACTTCCGGCTTTGACGGATTGTCGTTCCCTCCGCCGCCTCCGCCATCGGGGAGGGGGTCAGGTTTACTGCAGGTTGCCAGCGACACCAGCGCCACCATCAGCCATACGATACTTTTCATTGTCTTCATCTTATTTTCTCTTTTGATTTGTTGACCTGTTGACTATTCATTACCACCAGCCTCCACCTCCGCCGTGGCCGCCTCCACCGCCTGTGTACGACGAGAGGTTAACGGTCGAGCCGCCGCTAACAGAAGCGCCCGTGCAGCCGAAACCGCTCCATATCTCTGTACCGCCGCTGAGGGTAATGCCGCTTTTCAATGCTGTGGAGCCTGAAGTTGAGACTACAAGCGGTGTGCCCATGTTGCTGTTCGATGGCACTTTGAACGCCTGCACCAGCGTGCTTCCGCTGTAGAGGCCATACCATGTGCCCTTGCTATATGAGGAAGCCTGATAGCACGACTGCGTGAGGCTGCTTCCACGCTCCAATCCACCAACGGCTACGATGGTACCGCCCGAGACGTAGAGCTTGTAGCCGGCCTCGGTATTGGCGTCGATGCCCACCTCGGGTTCCCTTTTGGCAACGGCGAAGATGGTGCCGCCTTTGATGTAGAAGTTGCCGTTAGTGTCGATGCCGTCGTTGTTGGTGCCTACGCATAGCACGTAGCCGTCGCTGATGGTCAGGTCGCCGGATGAGTTGATGGCGTCGTCGTATGCTGAGACGAGAACGTCGCCGCCGCTGATGGTCAGGGTGCCTTTCGACTCGATGCCCTCGGCGTTGTGGCCGCTGGTGCGTACCATGATGTCGCCGTCAGTGATGGTGAGGATGCCGTGCTCGTTCTTCGTACCTATCTTGATTCCCTTGGGTGACGATGTGTATTCGTCGTCCAGATTGTCAGTATTGCCCGTATAGTTGTGACTCTCGGTAGTGCCGTTGCTGTAGTAGAGGCCGCCCTCAGTGATAATGCGTATCTTGCCACCATTGATGTAGGCTTCCCAGTCAGCTTTCAGTCCCTTGCCGCCGCTGCCGGTAGATTTCAGGTATATCTCGCCGCCATTGATGGTGAGGATGGAGTCGCACGCAATACCTGCTGAGGCTTTCGTCTCTAATTCTTCCGTATCCCACTCGCCATTGCTGGTGCTGACCACTGTCGTACGACCGCCGTTGATGGTGACGTCGATGTCGCCGTTGATGCCCTTAGCACCTGGTGCAGACACCTCGACATTGAGGATGCCGCCATTGATGTAGAGGTCGTCACCGGCCTTGATGCCGTGGTTGGCTGTCGACTTCACATAGACGTTGACACCCTTGTCGAAGACGATGTTGCCCTTGCCGTGGATGCCGTTGTTATAGGTGCCATAGACCTCTAACGAGCCTGTGCCGCTGAACAGCAGTTTGTCCTTGCCGAAGAGGGCGCCCTTGTGGCTGTCGTCAGCTGTGGTGCCGTCAGTCAGCGTGTTGCTGCCTGTCAGCACGACGAAAGCCTTCTTCTTGCTCTGCAGGTCGAGGGCTGTGCTGCGCGTGTTGGTGATGCTGGCACCATTCAGGTTTACTTCATAGTCTGTCTTGCCGTCGATGGTCAGTGAACCGTCAGCGGTCGTTCCCGTCACCACATAGCAGACACCTTCCACAGAGCCGTGGTCGGCTGTCACGTCATTACCATCGACGCTGATGGTGACGCCGTTCTCCGTCTTGGCTGTGGGGTTCGACATGTCGATGGCTACTGTTGTCGTGAACGACTGCTTGCTGATGTCGTCGCTGGTCTCCGGATAGGTGGCTGATGCAACGTTCGTAGGCTCTGCCGTTGTCTTGTCGACAGCCACGGTAAAGCTCAGCAGTTCGCCGCTTTCAGCACTGCTGCCCGTATTGCCGCTCACACTCCCGTTGCCGTTGTCTGTTCCGTTGTAGCCTGTCGGCGCTTGGTAGTCGTCCAGACCATCGCCAGTGGAACATGCCGTTGTGACAGCTGTCATGATTGCCGTCAGCAAGATAGAATAAATCGTCTTTTTCATAATCTGTTGTTTTAATATGTAATGATTCGTTCTTCTGGCAGCAAAAGTAGACAAAAAGAGCCGACTCGCAAAAAATATTCAGCGAATCGGCTTTTTCTTTCAGTGAACCAAACTAATGGTCAGTTGCCTTAGAGACCCAGGGCTTTCTTGGTGTTGTCGGCAGCCTTGTCGATAGCCTCGTTAGCCTTGGCCTTAGCAGCGTCCTTGGCTTCGTTGGCAGCATTGTTGGCAGCGTCCTTGACCTCGTTGGCAGCATCCTTCACGGCAGCCTTGCCTTCCTCTACAGTCTCGTTGACGGCATCAGCGGCAGCGTCAGTGGCGTCAGTGGCAGCGTTGTCAATCTTCTCCATCAGACCGTTGATCATGCTCTCTGCGTCAGTCTCAGTAACAGCAGCAAGTGCAGCAGCGGCAGCGGCATTGTCACCAATGATCTCCTTCACCTTGTCGGCATTCTCCTTCAGGAACTCCTGAACCTTGGCAACGTACTCCTTGGCCACCTCAGGATTGGTCTTGATGAGCTCAGCCACCTTCGCCTGAATGGCGGTGATGGCCTCCTGCAGTTTGGTGGCGTTCTTAGACTCAATCTGCTCAGAGAGGGCGCTGATGCTGGTCTCAGCTGCATCTGTAGCCAGCGAGTCGACGTTGATAACTGTGTCTACTTCGTCAGCAGGAACGTTCTGATTCTTGTTACCACACGATGTGAAACAGATGGCTGCTACAGCCATCACAGCAAAAAGAAACTTTCTCATAGCTTTTTTCTCCTTTTATTAATAATAATTATTTTTAATTAAACCGTTGGCAAAGGTACACAATTTCATTGAACAGTGTAGAGCAAAGTGTAAAAAAATTACAAAAGTAACCTGTATTTTAACATTTCGGCTACTGGAACACTTCAACTTCTTAACTATTCAGCCTTCTGACTTCCTGTTTTTTAACTTTTCACCCTTTCAAGAGCAACTCGACAGGGCAGTGGTCGGAACCCAGAATCTCAGTATGAATCTTCGCGTCGGCAATGTGTTCGCGCAGTCGCTCTGAGGTCACAAAGTAATCAATGCGCCACCCTGCATTCTTCTGGCGTGCCTGGAAACGGTACGACCACCACGAGTATTCTACCCGCTCAGGATATAGCGTGCGGAAGGTGTCGATGAAGCCGCAGGCCAGCAGGTCGCTGAACTTCTCGCGCTCCTCGTCAGTGAAACCGGCATTCTTGCGGTTCGTCTTGGGATTCTTCAGGTCTATCTCCTCGTGGGCCACATTCAGGTCGCCGCACAGGATGACGGGCTTCTGCGCATCCAACCGCTTGAGGTAGCTGCGGAAGGCATCTTCCCACGACATGCGGTACTCCAGGCGCTTCAAGCCGTCCTGCGAATTGGGGGTGTAGCAGCACACCAAGAAGAACTGTTCCGTCTCTAACGTGATGACGCGTCCTTCATGGTCGTGCAGGTCAATGTCGATGCCGTAGGTAACGCTCAACGGCTGGTGGCGCGTGAAAATGGCGGTACCAGAATAGCCTTTCTTGTCGGCATAGTTCCAGTACGACTGGTAGCCCTCAAACTGCAGGTCGAGCTGTCCCTGCTGCATCTTGGTCTCTTGCAGACAGAAAAAATCAGCGTCCATCTCCTTGAAGATGTCGCTGAATCCTTTGGACTCGCATGCGCGAAGTCCGTTGACGTTCCAACTAATAAGTTTCATGCTGTTAGAATTTGGCCATCTTGATAGCTACCACGGCGCACTCGTCACCCTTGTTGCCCAGTCGGCCTCCAGCACGGTCTTGTGCCTGCTGCAGGTTCTCGGTCGTCAGCAGTCCGAAGACGACAGGGATGTTGCTGGTGACGTTGAGGCGGGCAATGCCTGTAGTGACGCCCTGACAGATGTAGTCGAAGTGTGGCGTTTCGCCACGAATAACGCTGCCAAGGATGATGACAGCGTCGTAGCCGTCGTTGAGGGTCATCTGATGGGCACCATAGATGAGCTCAAACGAGCCGGGAACGGTCTTGACGTGGATGTTCTCTGGCAGTGCGCCATGACGCTCAAGGGTAGAAACGCAGCCGTCGAGCAGCGCCCCTGTAATCTCGGGGTTCCACTCGGCGACGACGATGCCGAAGGTCATATTCGAAGCATCGGGTACTTTCTCGACGTTGTATTCTGACAAGTTTTTAGTTGCCACTGTCTTCCTTCGTTTTTAGTTGACGGTCTAATTACTTGCAGCGCTCAATGTAAGCGTCGATGGTCTGATACTGCATGGAATTGAAGTACTTCTCCTTGATTTCCTGATACAGTTTCAGAGCCTCGTCCTTCTTACCCTGGCTCTCGAGAATCTCACCAGCCTGGATGAGGAAGGTGGGCGACAGAGAGTTGTTGTCAGCCTTCTTGGCAGCCTTTGTCAGATGCTCCACAGCTTTGTCGAGCTGGTTGAGGTTGGCGTAGGCGTTACCCAGTGCGGCCTCAGCTGCGGGGGTAATCATCTGGTCGTCCTGACCGCTGAAGTTCTCCAAGGCATCGACAGCCTCCTGCCACTTGCCGAGGTTGGCCTGGCAGAGACCGATGTAGAGCTGAGCCAGATTGCCGGCATCAGTAGAACTGTAGTCGGCAGCGACCTTCTGGAAACCAGCCAGGGCCTTGTCGTAAGCCTCCTGCTGGAAGAGTTCCTGGCTCTTGGCGAGCTCAGTGCTGGCCTCCTGCTGACGGGGCTCGAAGTAATAGTTGTTCAGGAGAATAGCGCAGACAACGATAGCAATGATTGCTACGACTGCGATGATGATGGCCTTCTTATACTTCTCGAAGAAAGCCTCTGTCTTGTTGACTTGCTGCTCTTGAGCGGCAGCCTGCTGTTGGATTTTGTTTGCCATTTTATCTAATATTTTATTGTTCAGGGCATAAAGCGGGTGCAAAGGTACGAAAAAAAGGTAAAAGTGAATAATGAAAAGTGAAAAATTTGCTACCGCCACAAGAAAAATTCAAAAAATTAATAATTAAAAAATGAAATAATTATGAAATATGAAATATGAATTATGATTTTTTCCGTACCTTTGCAGGCAAATGGTACTTGAGAAACTTTCCATACTCAACTATAAGAACATCCGCGAGGCGACGTTGGAGTTGTCGCCTAAGATGAACTGTTTTATCGGTCCCAACGGGGCTGGTAAGACGAATGTGCTGGATGCGGTGTACTACCTGTCGTTCTGTCGGTCGGCATCTAACCCTATCGACGCACAGGTGATACGTCATGATGAGCCGTTCTGCATGATTGAGGGCGTGTATTCAGCATTCACAATCTCCTGCGGTATGAAGCGTGGCATGAAGAAGCACTTCAAGCGTGACAAGAAGGAATACAAGCGGCTGTCGGAGCACATCGGGCTGATTCCCCTTATCGTAGTATCACCCTCGGACACGCTGCTGATTGAGGGCGGGAGCGAAGAGCGCCGGCGACTGATGGATATGGTGATTGCCCAGTACGACCGTTCGTACATAGACCACCTGAGCCGTTACAATAACGCCCTGGCACAGCGGAATACGCTGTTGAAGATGGAAGACCAGGAGCCTGACCCTACGCTGATGCAGATATGGGAAGAGCAGATGGCCGTGGAGGGAGAATGGCTGTTTGGGCAGCGAAAGGCTTTCGTGGAGGAGCTGACGCCTGTGTTCCAGGAGTACTACCAGATGATTTCAAAGAATCGTGAACAGGTGGGGTTGAACTATGTGTCGCACTGTCAACGCGGACCGCTGTTGGATGTCATCCAGCGTGACCGTGCCAAGGACCGTGTTGTGGGCTACTCGCTGCATGGCATACATCGCGACGACCTGGAGTTTACGCTGGATGGGCATCAGATGAAGCGCGAGGGGTCGCAAGGACAAAACAAGACTTTCGTCACCAGCCTGAAACTGGCTCAGTTTGGTTTCTTGCAACGGACTGCCTCGCAGACGACGCCGCTGTTGCTGCTGGACGACATCTTCGATAAGTTGGACGCTGATCGTGTGGAGCAGATTGTCAGGCTGGTGTCGAGCGACAGCTTTGGACAGATATTCATCACTGACACCAATCGTGACCATCTTGACCAGATACTGCGCACGTCGGCCTTAGACTATAGGATATTCCATGTCAATCATGGGGAGATTGAGTTTTGAGTTATGAGTTTTGAGTTTTAAGTTATAAGTTTTGAGTTTTGTTTAAGCGCGACGTACAATCAGTCAAGGACCTTATTCTGCAGACCATGCGTGAACAAGGGTTAGAGACTCCCCTCAACCAGAAACGGTTGGTGGAGGCATGGCCTGAAGTAGCCGGTCCCGTGATTGCACGCTACACGCTGAACACGTACATCTACAACCAGACGCTGTTTGTCCGCCTGTCGAATCCTGCCTTGCGCTCAGACCTTTCCATGATGCGCCAGGAACTGGTCAAGAAGCTCAACGACTATGTAGGCGAACAAGTCATTACAGACGTCCGATTCGGATAGCGTTCTTACCAGGCATCATCCATGCCGCTTTCTTCATGTCGTCATTCTTGACAGGAGCGGTGGGGAAGGCTGCATTCTGACGGAAGACACGTAACAACTCCGTGATGGCTGGGTCGTCACTGTTCAGGAACTTTATCCATGCCTCCTCGCTCATGATGTTGTAGATGATGCGGCTGAGGATGTAGCGTTGCAGCAGCCTGTGCGACTTCTGAATCATGAGGTTGCGACGCTTCAGACCCTTTTGGTCAGCATAAGTGGCAAACTTGTCAACGAGGTTCTGCTTCTCCAAATACTGTGCCAACTCTTCCTCGTCATCATACTGGCTCAGTTTGGCGCGGTTGTTGTCAGTGTATTCAAAGGCATACTGGATGATGAGACCGCTCATGGCTGCCTGCTTGTAATAGGACGTGACGTTTGTGGTGTCCTCTGCTACGAAGATGTCGGGTGTGATGCCGCCGCCGCCATAGACAAGGCGCCCGATGGCTGTCTTGTAGGCTGGTCCCTCATGCTTGATGCTGTCCTGTGAGAAGAACTCTCCATGTTCATAGCGCGTCAGCAGGTCTTCTTCGTAGTCCTTGTTTTCGCCAGAGGTGTAGGGCTTCTGGATGCAACGGCCAGAGGGGGAGTAGTAGCGGGCAATGGTGAGGCGTATCATCGACTGGTCGTTAAAAGCCATGGGCTCCTGCACAAGCCCCTTGCCGAATGAGCGTCGTCCGATGATGGTGCCGCGGTCGTTGTCCTGAATGGCGCCGGCAAGGATTTCCGATGCCGATGCCGACCCTTCGTCAATCAGTACGACGAGCGGTATCTGCTGGTACGAGCCGCGACCGTCGCTACGATAATCCTGACGCGGCGACTTGCGTCCTTGGGTATAGACGATGAGCCGTCCCTTGGGTAAGAACTCGTTGGCTATCTGTACGGCAGACTGCAGGTAGCCGCCAGTATTGCCACGCAGGTCGATGGTGAGGTTGCGGAAACCCTGCTGCGACAGCTTGGCGAGGGCAATCAGCAATTCAGGATAGGTATTTTCGCCAAAGTTCCTGATGCGTATGTAGCCCGTTTCCTTGTCCAGCATATAGGTTGCAGTGACGCTCTTGGTGGGTATCTCGCCACGAGTGACAACGAAGTCGCGGATTTTCTTCTCGCCAAAGCGTAGCACACCAATCTTTACCTTGGTGTCCTTAGGTCCCTTCAGGCGGTGCATGGCCTCTTCGTTGGTCAGCGTCTTGCCTGTGAAAGGCTCGTCATCAACCATGACAATCTTGTCGCCTGCAATGAGTCCGGCACGCTCAGCCGGACCGTTGTTGATGACTTTCTGCACGTGAAGTGTGTCCTGGCGGATGGTAAACTCAATGCCTACGCCTGAGAAAGAACCTTTCAGGTCGTCAGTGGCTATTTGTACGTCTTGGGCAGAGATATAGACAGAGTGGGGGTCCAACTCTGCCAGAATCTGTGGCATGGCCTTCTCTACCAGGTCGTTGACGTTGACAGTGTCGACATACTTGTCGTCAATGAGATGCAGCAAGTTGTTGAGCTTGTTGCCGCTCGAATTGATGATATTCAGACGGTTGCCAGAGAAATGGTTGGCATAGAACGTACCAATGAGGATGCCTACTACCACACATATTGCCATCATCAGTGGCATGAAGCGACTGCTCTTCTTGTTTGTCATGTTGTATAGAGTTATGAGTGTTGAGTTGTTAGTGTTGAGTTATTGTTCAGTGTCGGGCATGTAGATAACCTCTATGCCAGCCCGCCGCAACAGATCTATGCCATCCGTCAAGCGATAGTTCTCGCCATATACCACGCGACGTATTCCAGACTGGATGATGAGTTTGGCACATTCTATGCAAGGCGATGCCGTGATGTAGATGGTGGCTCCCTCACTGTTGTTGTTCGAACGGGCCAGCTTGGTGATGGCATTGGCTTCGGCATGCAGGACATAGGGCTTGGTGACGCCGTTATCGTCCTCACAGATGTTCTCAAATCCTGAGGGTGTGCCGTTGTAGCCGTCACTGATGATCATGCCGTCCTTCACCACCAGCGCCCCTACCTGGCGTCGCTGGCAGTATGAGTTTTTTGACCAGATGCGTGCCATCTCAAGATAGCGCTTGTCAAACTTCTTTTGTTTATCCATTTCTTGACCCTTTTAAGATTCTATCTTTTTGCCTTTTTCTTGATGCCATTGCGCTTCAGCAGTGCATTAATGGTGGGCTCACTGCCCTTGAATTTCTTGTAAAGTGTCATGGGGTGCTCCGTGCCGCCTTTGGAGAGGATGTTGTCGCGGAACGACTGTGCCGTCTTCTGGTCGAAGATGCCATGACGCTTAAATACGGCGAAGGCATCGGCATCGAGCACCTCAGCCCATTTATAGCTGTAGTAGCCGGCAGCATATCCGCCTGCCATGATGTGCGAGAACTGCACCGTCATGCAGGTGTCGGGCAATTGCTCACCTAAAACAGCTTTCTTCCATGCTTGTTTCTCGAAGGGGATGATGTCGTCAGTGAACTCATCCTTCTTGGTGTAGTAAGCCATGTCGAGCAGCCCGAAGCTGACCTGTCGCAGACAGGCTGTAGCCGCCATGAAGTTGCGGCTCTTGACAATGCGACGTATGAGTTCGTCAGGCAGGGGCTCGCCAGTCTTGTAGTGGAAGGCAAAGGTTTGCAGGAATTCCTTTTCGATGGCATAGTTCTCCATAAACTGCGAGGGCAGTTCCACGAAGTCCCACCAGACGTTGGTGCCTGAAAGCGACTCGAAGCGGGTGTTGGCGAACATGCCGTGCAGCGAGTGTCCGAATTCATGCAAGAAAGTCTCCACCTCGCTCAGCGTCAGCAGGGCAGGCTTGTCTTCTGTCGGCTTTGTCAGGTTCATTACCACTGAGACATGTGGGCGTACGTTTTCGCCTTTGCGGTCGATGAACTGTCCTTGGTATTCCGTCATCCATGCGCCGCCTTGCTTGCCCTTGCGGGGGTGGAAGTCGGCATAGAAGACAGCCAGATAGGAGCCGTCCCTGTCGAAGACCTCATAAGCTTTGACATCGGGATGATAGACGGGGATATTCTTATTCTCCTTGAAGGTGATGCCGTACAGACGGTTGGCCAGACCAAAGACACCCTTGATGACGTTAGACAGCTCGAAATAGGGTCGCAGCATCTCTGCATCTAAGTTGTACTTCTTCATCTGCAGCTTGTGCGTGTAGAAGGAGGCGTCCCAAGGCTTCAGTTTTTCATCTCCAGAGAGTTTCTTCAGCTCATCCCTTTCCTTGATGGCAGTAGGCTTATAGGCATCAATCAGGTCGTTCAACAGCTTGTAGACATTGCGGGTGTTGGTAGCCATGCGGTGTTTCAGCACGTAGTCGGCATAGGTCTTATAGCCTAACAGCTGGGCTATCTCGCGACGCAGGTTGACGATGCGTTTACAGATGTCAAGATTGTTTTCGCTGTTGTCGCGGGTACACACCGTATTACGGGCCATATACAGCTGCTTGCGCAGCTCACGCTGAGTGGAGTAGGTCATGAATGGCGAGTAGCTGGGCATGTCGAGTGTGAATACCCAGCCCTGCTTGCCCTGTTCCTTGGCAGTCAAGGCGGCAGCCTCGCGGGCTGTCTCAGGCAGTCCGTCAAGCAAAGCCTCGTCAGTGATGTCGAGCGTAAAGGCTTTATTCTCCTTCAGCAGGTTCTGCGAGAACTGCAGCGAGAGCATGGAAGCCTCCTCCGTCAACTGGCGCAGGCGTTCCTTACCGGCTTCGTCGAGCAGGGCACCGCTACGCACAAAACCATCGTAGCAGTTGTCGAGCAGCATCTTTTCTTCTGCCGTCAACTGGCGATGATGCCTGTGGACATACTTGATGCGCTCAAACAGCCTGGGATTCAGCCTGACATCGTTGGCATGCTGGGTCAGGATGGGCTGCATCTTCTGTGCCAGGGCATCCATTTCGTCGTTGGTCTCAGCACTCAGCAGATTGAAGAACACGGTCGACACCCGCGACAGCAGGTCGTAGTAACCCTCGTCTTCCTCAGTGTTGATAATGGTGTTGTCAAAAGTCGGACGTTCAGGATTGTTGATGGTCTTCTCTATCTGCTCGTTGTCGCGGCGGATACCCTCCATGAAAGCCTCCTCATAGTCTTCTATGCGGATGCGGTCGAAGGGCACCGTGTCGTGCGGTGTGTTGTAAGACTCGAAGAAAGGGTTTACCCGCTCAATCTGCTGCTCACTCATATTCTCGTTTTCGTTTCCGTTTTCGTTATCGTTCCCGTTTTATGCAAATTTCACGAGGATGCGGAACACCTTGGCAGGAGCCTGCATCCACTGTTGCATAGCTTCCTCAGCATGTTCGGGTGTTACCTCGTTTGAGATGAGAATGTCGTAGGGCGGATTGTTGCGCTCTAAATAGCGGATGACACCCTCGAAGTCTTCGGGTTGTGCATTGCGTGAACCGCGGATGTCAAGTTCCTTCTGTACGAAGAGTTTGGTAGTGAACTGCACGTCCTGCTTGGCATAGCCGATGCAGACAACACGACCCGTGAAGGCGACCTCGTTGACGGCCATCTGGTAGGTGACAGGAGCACCCACGGCCTCAATCACCACGTCAGGACCGGCACCGCCAGTTATTTCTTGAAGGCGCTCATGGACATTCTCCTTGGCAGAGTTGATGGTGTATTCGGCACCTAAGCCACGCACTATCTCCAGTTTCTCGTCGTCCATGTCGCATGCTATAACCTTGGCGCCGCGCATGATAGCACGTACCACAGCGCCTACGCCCACCATGCCACAGCCAATGACCATGACAGTGTCGGTATCCACCACCTGGGCACGGCTCACGGCATGGAAACCGACAGACATCGGCTCAATGAGGGCAGCGTGCTCGACAGTGATATTGCCAATGGGAATCACCTTCTGCCAGGGTACGGCGATATATTCACACATGGCACCGTTGCGCTGTACGCCTAAGGTTTCATTATGCTGGCAGGCGTTATAGCGGCGGTTTTTACACGACGGACAGTGACCGCAGTTGGTATAGGGGTTGACGGTGACGGCCATGCCTGGCTTCAGGTGGCTGGGAACGTTGCATCCCGTCTCGGCAATCTCGGCACCTATTTCATGGCCGGGAATGACGGGCATCTTCACCATGGGGTTCAGTCCACGGTAGGTGTTCAAATCACTGCCACAGAAACCTACGTAATGAATCTTCAACAGAACCTCGTCGCTGTTACACTGAGGTTTTTCCATGTCTACCACCTTCATCACAGAAGGCTCTGTAATCTGTATTGCTTTCATATTTTTATTGCAAAATTAATAATGCATCATTGTTATTCACTCATGTTCTTGATATACGGTAATGCCACTAAGTCGCCAAAACCAAAGAAGCGCTTGGCGTTGTCAGCGAGGAACAGCGCTTTCTGTTCATCGGTCAGCTCCTTGCTCTTCGTCACGAAGTCATACGACATCTTGTAAGTGATGGCGGTGATGGTGCGGGGGTAGTCTGAACCCCACATCAGTTTCTCCCAACCCACCTCGTCAGCAGCTTCCTTAATAGCTTTGATGGCTGAGGGGAAGGGGTAGAACTCGTCGTTGAAGAGCCATGTGATGCCGCCGCTCTCGACGTAGACGTTTTCGTGGCGGGCCAGCCGTATCTGGCTCATCCATTGGGGGCGCGTCACCATGCCGAAATGGCCAATGGCGACTTTCAGCCGAGGACACTCCTGGACGATTTCTTCCATCTGTCCTACTTGAGCATCGCCGTCCATCAGCTCAATGCCAAGAATGATATTCTGCTGTTCCATCAGGCGCAGCATCTGCATCACCTCCTCGTCAAGGAACTGTTGAGGCATGCGGGCTGCAGGCATCTTGATGCCCTTGAACCCTTGCTTGATCAGGTCGTCAACTTCCTGACTCAAAGTCTCATCTCTCTCCTCCTTGAGTTTCTGAAGCCCCTTTGGCATGCCGAAACAGAAGAAACGGGTGGGGTAGCGCTGCTGTACCTGTTTCAGGTATGAGTTCTGCACACCGTCGATAAACTCCTGTGTGATGACGGCAGCCGACACCTGTGCATAGTCCATATTCGAGAGAAAACGCTCTGCCGTGTTCTGACCGTCTGTCATATAGGGCGGCAGCATCTGGCGCTCCTCACCAAAGAACAGCGAGCGGCTGCGGTTAGGCTCCAATTGGTAAATGGCAGAACCATTCACTACTGTGTCCTGGTTCAGCCATAAATGAGCGTGTGCGTCGATGATCTTCATCTTTCGTTATGTTGTTATAACGTTATGCCGACATTACGTATTGGCCCACGAGACGCGCTGCTGGTCGCCGATGATGTCTCGCACTTCCTGCACCAGCTGTTCATCCATGGGCTCCTCGATGTAGGCAATATTAGTTTTGATGGCCTCAGGACGTGTGGTGCTGAAGACTGTCGAGGCAATGCGCGGATTACTGCATGAGAACTGCATAGCCAGTTTTTCGATAGGGTAGCCCTTGGTCTTGCAGTGTTCTGCTGCACGTTTGCAAGCCTCCACCAGCGGTTTGGGAGCGGGATGCCAGTCGGGTACGCCGCGCTCCGTCAGCAGACCCATGGAGAAGGGTGATGCCGACAGCACACCAATGCCGCGTTCGTCGAAGAAGTCCATAAAGTCGATGAGCTTGTCATCGCAGAGGCAGTAGTGGCAGAAGTTCATGACGCTCTCCACAGTGCCTGGCTCTGAGTGCTCAATGACCCAGCGCAGGTTTTCCAACTGCAGGTCGGTGATGCCTACGTGCTTCACCACGCCTTCCTTTTTCAGTTCATGCAGGGCTGGCAGGGTTTCGTCGACGACTTTCTGCAAGCCACCCTCCATGCGACCCTGAAACTCGATGTCGTGGACGTTGATGATGTCAATATAGTCAATGTTCAGGCGCTCCAGACTCTCGTAAACGCTCTCTTTGGCGCGCTTTGCAGAATAGTCCCATGTGTTGACTCCACCCTTGCCATAGCGTCCTACCTTGGTGGACAGATAGTACCTGTCGCGGGGGATGTCCTTCAGGGCTTTGCCTAATACGATTTCAGCCTT
>JAEEGF011966469.1_pt1 | contig 20399 bp, 5 predicted proteins | sample 9134171 | NCBI WGS metagenome assembly JAEEGF01 (sample SAMN16246542, study PRJNA631951) | gut metagenome | biome: gut microbiome; feature: rumen; material: AP-attached | host: Bos | place: Iran: Karaj | collected 2018-10
AGTTCTTAACGACATCCTTAGGCTCTGCAGTATTCTTCTGCTTAGCGATATCCGTGATGCAGAGGTAGTCAGCACCATTGACCTTCATCGTCCTGATACTCACATCCTTGACTGTTATCTCGTCTTTCTTTGCCATTTATCTCTTCTTATTCTTTATTCCATCTTCTGCCGCTCCTTGTCAGTGCTCAGGCGAGCAGAGTCTGGAATCCTTCTTCAATCTTCAATGTTCAATATTCAATGTTTAATGTATTACATCATTCCTCAATATTCACTGTTGCACTACCACTGACAGGAGCTTCATTACCGCCACCGAAGACATTGCCATTTATCACCGCATTTCCTTTAAGGGTAACGGTAGTATTGCCACCAACGGCACCCAGATCGCCTCCGCCATAGACATTGTTCACAGTGCTGTTACCAGAGATATTCACAAATACATTACTCGTTGCAGCACTCATTGCACCGCCACCATAAACATTTCCTGTAATTGCAGTTGGGATAGTGTTGCTCCCAGAAATATAATTTTTGACGTTCAGCGTAACCACACCAGATACGGTTCCAAGAGCGTTAAGATCGGCCTCGGTGAAATTTGTATCAATTTTACCTGAGGTACCAATAGCTGATTCTCCGTTATTAAGAGTTTGTCCTGGGTTCAATTCTAAATCCGAAACAGTTGTAGACTTCACACCATCGGCAAACACACCAGCATTAGTGTCGATTTTGGGTAGTGTAGTAAAGCCGCCATCCCTATATGGGACCTTTGGTTTGTCAGCCGAATAGCCGGCACCGAATACATTGCCAGTTACTCTACAACCGTTGAGGGTAGAATTGATTGTACCGTCAACTTTTCCTAAACGACCACCACCATAAAAACTGCCAGTGATGTCGCAGTCGTTCAAGGTAGATGTCACACCGTTGGTGGTGGCAAACGACAGTGAGGCATACTTGATATAAAAACGTCCTCCTGTACGACCATCAGACCATACAAAGAATTCATAGTCAAAATCAACGGCTACGCCTGGGCCAGCAGTTTCTCTTTCACTTGTGCTACCGATACTCGTGTTAACCCCATCAAAATAATTGCCTCTATTATCTGTGTACTCTTTAGCCCATTTAGTAAAATCAACTGCTGTATTATCGTGGGTTCGCTTCCTTACATAGGATATACCACCATATCCAGCACCATAGAAATTTCCGAACGTACATCCAGTAGCATTCGTCGTTACAGTCCTGTCTTTGTCTATATTTACTGTTCTACTATCTGTTGTTGTTCCTGGTTTATTGGTGGAATAAGTAATAATCGTTGTTCCATTTTTCTTTCGCATATCACCGAATTTCGGGCCACCGCAATAAGTTGTTACATGGCTGTTAAACATGTCTATTCTTATATTACCCGTAATAGGCTTTTCTGAATTGACGCCGCCACCATAGAAATCAGTTATATCTGCATCATAGATCTGCCAATATACATTCCCATCTATCTGCTGCTGACCAGCACCTGCCACTTCGCCAAACCTGCCACCGCTGAGGTAACCCTCGGCATCATCTTCTGCGACCTGGGCATCTGCACGGTATGCCCCAGACAGATAGAACTTGTCATAATCACCGCCTGTTGCAGAAATCGGAACATGTGGAGTAGCATACCAGCCATCACTATGGGTTCCATTGTTGAATTCCTTGAAATAAGCATTACTGCCAACGTGAATATAAGTAGTTCTGTTTTTATAATTGTCGGCATTTAGATTTGTATTCTGAGTTGATACAATCTGTTCATACTCGCCTCCAAGCAAGATAAGAGGAGCCGCTGTTTTTCCTCCATTGTCATACTCAAACTGAGTAAAAACAATCTGACATGTGTTGGTAATCTCAAACCATCCCGTTGGCCTGAAGATACTGACATTGAGAAATTTGCTTGCAGTATTAGGCTTTTGAGCCATAGCCGTTCCAGGCACGTTGATAAAATCAAACCGTATCGGCGATACAGCTCCTTGCTTTCGTTCAGGATGACTATAAATCAAGCTATAGTCTGGCTCATTGTCATTATCAAAATCTGCCGACATGATGGTAAATGGTTTGGGGCCATTAGAAGGAACAGCATTCAGATGCAGGTTCCCCACCAACACAAGTGCATAGTCATATACCGTGGGGTCATCGACTCCAGTTAATGAAGCCAAGGCACCTGTATTATTATCCCCAATAACATGATATATTGTCTGGCCAGTGGCAAGCAAACTGTTTTTCTGCTCTCCTGCACTTAAAACATCTACATCCTTGGGATTTGTGAAGTCGTCCTTGTACACCACGTCATAATTCTTGTCACAGATATAGGCGGCCTTTCCCCAATAGGCTTCAATATTAATAGAAGTCACGCCATAAGGTACATCGAAGTAAGCACCTTGGGAGAACACACGTTTACTATTAGCATAATTATCCTTTTCTGTGCATTTACGATCCGCAAAGTTATATGGAGTATTTGGCGTACCATCGCTACCAAAGGTCACATCTGATCCTGATGAGGTATAGCTATTTGATCCACCACTTACTGTGACTTTCCATCCGGTAACAACCAAACCATCCGTATAATTGCCGTCACCCACTTCATTAAAATATGGCAACTGCACTTTATCGTAATTGAAATTATAATTGCCGTAGTCTTTATCTAGGCGTTTGAGAGTGATTTGTGACTTGTCTGTCTTAATAGATCCATGGCTACCAGCACTGATATTAACCGTTAATTTTCCTAATATCTTACCTTTATTACGTTCGGTTACACTGCTACGTTGCACTTCAGTTCCTGAGTCATCATAATACTTTACTGGATCATAGTTAACCACCGAAGGATAATAAGCCTGCTCCTTCAGGATAGGATATGGCGCAATACTCTTATCCAGCACCCACTTCGCCATTTCGTTATTTTCTCCTACACCCTTATCAGCATCGCCGGTTGCATACAAAGCTGCCAGTTTGCGGTTGCTGTTCAGCAATTGGCGGTAAAGTTCAAAACGTTTGAGATACTGGTCCTTAGCTGCCAACGCACAGTTATATTTCCCTGAAGTTATATTTTTATTTGTTTCGTACCGATAGTAATTATATGTGTTCAGTCCGGTTTCTGTACCATTCAGATTATTGATGTTTAAACCTCCATATACTGGTGAGACATTGTCACCACTAGAGATGCTACCATAGAACATGCAGTTCATCACCATCGTACGGATGTCACCTGCCTTTGAGGTATAACTGTTATAGCCAACAATACCGCCCTTATCGGTACCGCCACTAACTGTCGCAAAACTGTAGCAATTAATAACACGGGCATAGCAATTTGCATTCGTGGCATCAGTTCCTCCTATCTGGCCTAATACACCCACAAGGCCACCAACTTTTCCAGTGCCGCTCACACTACCACTCAGCACACCACAATTATAAATGCTGGCAATATGATTTACTTCTGGATCGTCACCTGATGCGGGTGTGTATGTTCCCGTCATCTCGTTGGCAATGGCACCAACGTTCGTACCACTCTCAATCTTAACATTCTTCAGTACGATATTCTTCACCGTGCCACCGTTGATTTTATCAAAGAGGGCATGGCCATAATCAGACATATCGATTATGGGGAACGTGCCGTCTGCTTTGGCAACGCCTTCTAATGTACCAGTGAATGTCTTAACCTCACTTTCCGTGCTATATAAACCTGCAAATACTGACGCATCGACATCTTCTGTTAATACATAATGACCGCCCAAATTACTGGGGTTGACTTCCGGAGCAATATCATCAGGGATTCTAATTACGCCCCCCGCCACAATTCTGTAATCGGCAGTTGCGCTACCAGTATAATTATTGTGATAAAGGGGATCCTCGCTATCTAGTTTGGCAGTAGCGGTTACAGTATAGTTGCCTTCTGTTGTTGCTTCATGGCCAGACAATGTATAATCATCGGCTGGAACTTCCAGATCTCCTGCATAAACTTTCTTCACTTGTACCGTCTGGCCTGTAGCAATCACAGATTCTTTAATTGTCACACTTGTAAGCGGAGCCTTCTTGATTTCTACTTCTACGTTGCCGCTACCTTCCAAGTGTGCATCATCTGGAGCTATCTTATAATAAACGGTGTATGTTCCTGCGTCTGTTGCTTTTGGAATTGTTGTGGTATAGCTATCTTCTGCTCCTGTGAGTGAGTAAGTGACACATCCCTCACCACTACCACCTGTGACTGTACCAAGCGTAACAAGTTCCTGGTCTGCTTGATTATAGGTCAGATCTTTAGCCGTGACCTTAGCAGTGGCAGAAGATTTGGGGGTAAATTCGGCGGACACCCAAGCACCAGCATAACCATCAGGAACAATAAACTGGTAATCATAGGTAGTATTTTCAACTGGGCCAGTGACAACAAGTCTATCTGCTATGGGGAAACCAAGCTCATCGCTACGTGTCATCGCATTGGAAGGGCTTACGAGCTTATACACAATTATGTTTGCATTATCCTTGAGATAGTAATCCGAGGTAGGAGTAACGGTAATGGTCACCGTCTTTCCATCCTCAGCAATACTCTTGAACACAACGCGACCTTGTGTGTTATCAATGGTTGGGTCAATGATAATATCGGATTCACCTAACGCCCATGCTTCACTTGCCGCACCCGTCAGGAGTGCCACCATCAAGAAAAAGATTCGTATCATTTGCTTTGATTTCATATTGCGTATCATATTCTTCTGTTTTCTATCTTGTATCATATCTTGCAATTCATTTTTATTACTTGTTTAAACTCAATTCATCAGTCACCTAACCACTGCCTTAAACTTCGTATGAGTTCGTTCCCGTTCGGATGAATTCGAGCGAGCTCTATTCATCTCTCACTTAATCACGACCTTTTGACCGTTTCTGATATACAGGCCCTTCCTGGTCGGCTTGCCGCTGAGACGACGGCCATCGATGGAGTACCACGTTTCTAAATGCAAATCTATCGAATATTGTAAACTCTCTATGCCCGTCTCACCGCCTGTGTAAATCATCAGACGGGAAGGAGCAGGAGTAGATGGAGAAGGATCGAGATAAACCTTCCCCTTCGATAAATAGCCATCCATATTATAGACGAATTCATTCTTGTAAAGCAGATAAATCGTTTTCACATCGAAATGAGCTGTTTGGTAGTTGGTGTCTTCGGAATCGCTAACATAATTTGCAGTAGATGCTGTCACCTCTTTCAGCATATTGGCATGCTTCAGAGCTTCTGTTATCTTCTGTTCGTCAGTGACAGTAGCATCCTCCACCAAGAATCCATTGACATCAGAATTTGCCAGCAGCAAAACCGGAACACCTTCTGGTATATAATCAATTGCCACAGCGTTGGCCGTTTTTTCTTCAATAGATGTGATAATATATGCTGTCACACCATTCGGTAATGCATGTCCCTTTGCTGGGTCAGGATTAGCTGTTGGATCTGCACTCTCCGCCACGAACGTAGCAGAATAATCAGAGCCTCCATTACCATCATTCATAAAATGGGTTATAGCATTCCTGATATTGACAAAGCCTCCATAATTACCCTTACCACTAACAGTTCTTATAGAATATCTGCCAGATTCAGAAGTAGTAGCATCACCGACAGTATAATGATTATCTTCTTCCAGCACGTTTTCGCCATCCTTCAAACTAATAGCATTCTCTGCTCCAATGCTAAGGGTGAAGCCATCAGCAAGCGCTCCGTCACCAATGGATTTTGCATCAATAGTCAGCATGCCATTCGCTGTGGTCACCAGATAGTTACCGACCGATGTCTCTTCACCAGTTGTCACATTAACACCATCAACTGTGGCTATCACATTTGGTTGGGTACCCACATCGGTGATGGTACTTTCTGCAGTCATCTCTACTGTGAAGGTATGGTTATCGCCTTCCTCTAAGGGAGAGGCAGTGAAGCCGGTCTCTGTCAGTTCCGAACCGTTATACGTTTTCGAGCCATCACTTGCTGTGATAGTCACTGTTTTCGGATTAATGGTCAGTGTACCATTAGCGGTGGTCACTTTGTAGTTGCCCACATCTGTTGGTATACCTGTTGCCACGGCAACACCATCCACAGTAGCTATCTCGTTATCCTTAGTCCCCACATTGGTAATAGTACTTTCTTCTGTCATGACGATAGTGAAGGTATGCGTATCGCCATCCTCTAATGCAGAGGCAGTGAAGCCAGTCTCGGTCAGCGCAGAGCCATTATATGTTTTCGAGGCATCACTGGCTGTGATGGTTACATCCTTTCGGGTCACAGTCAGCGTACCATTCACATAGATAATGTGGTAATTTCCTGTCACATCAGTTCCGGCATTCTCAATGACAGCTGCACTAGGTGTATTTTCGCTGCTGCCTGCTTCTGTCTGGCTACCCGTCACGGTGACACTTGTAATAACATCGCCCGAAAACAATGTATTTTCACAAATATAGCTATCCTTTGTCAAAGCTGTGCCGTCATATACCTTCGTATCACTATCGGCAGTGATGGTGATGACCATTCCTGCCACCGTCAACGTACCGTTCTCATAGGTGATTTCGTAGCATGCCGTAACATCAACACCTTCACCATTCCCGTTCTTGATCACTGCGCCGCTGGGAACGTTCTCGCTACTGCCATACTCTGTCTGGCTGCCTGTCACTGTAACGCTTGTAATAGCATCACCCGTAGCAAGTTCTGTGTTTGTATAATTGTTATTTGTCAAGGGTGTGCCATCATACCCCTTCGAATCACTAACGGCGGTGATGGTTAGTGCTTTTTTACTAATCGTTAAGTTGGCTCCTGTATATGAAATGGCGTAATTGCTACCAGCACTCAAATCACCTTGGTTAATTGCATAGGTGCCGACAATCTCACCTTCTACACGAGACAATGATCCCGTTATCGCATCACTGCCTACAAGCCCTTCCGATGTGTAAGTCAACTCTGGATCGTCATCACCATAAGTCTTAGACTTGGCTTCTGCTGTGATGGTTAATGTCTTTGCGCCAATCTCGAATGTCGTCGTATTATTAGTGGGCAATTTGTAATTGCCAGCCTTCGTACCTGTAAGTTCAGAGGCTGTAGCTGTATATCCAGTACCGGCATCGCTTTGGGTACCCGTCACTGTAACGCTTATCTCATCACTATTCACCACGCCTGTGGCTGTGGCTGTTGGTGCCTGCGTAGCACCATTATAGGTCAAAGGTATATTCGACCAATCAAGCCCAACCTCCTTTTGCTCAACAGTTAATGTGCCAGGAGTATAGGTTATTTCGTAGTTCGTGGCGGTTAATCCTTTTGGTGTAATGGTATAAGTATTGCCTACGTCACCATATTGTGTATAGCTGTAATCATATTCTAGTGTTCCACTGAACACACCTTCTGTTGCTGCACTCTCACCGTTTACAAAGCCGTCATACGTCACACCGTCGTTGGCAGGAGCATCACCATAAGTTATGGTCTTGTCATTTGCAGCAACGGTTAAAGTAACTTTACTGATAGTGAAGTTCGTCGTAACAGTCTTACTACTATAATTATCACTCTCTGAAATAATGGCTTGAACCGTATAGTTGCCTGCATTCGTGGGAACTGCTTCCGAGTATGTATCATCACCTGCACCCTGAACTTTATACATATAAGTCACGGCTGCATTACCAGGATTCTCAATGACTGACGGAGCATTCGCTGTACCGCCATAGACCCATCCTGTGATAGAGACTGTAGGATCAAAGTCTGCCCTGGAGATAGTGAAGTCCGTCGTAACAGTCTTGCCATTGTAGTTGTCTGTCTCTGCTATTGTGGCTTGAACCGTATAGCTGCCTGCATTCGTGGGAACTGCTTCCGAATATGTATCATCACCTGCACCCTGAACTTTATACATATAAGTCACGGCACCGCTACCAGTATTCCCTGTTACAGATGGTGTTGCCGCAGTTCCTCCATAGGTCCAATCATCAATAGTAACAGTAGGATTGATATCAGCTTTGCCAATCGTGAATGTCTGATTCTTACCATACACGATGTAATCACCGTCATCCACATCTGTCAAAAGAATGGTATAAGTACCGGCATCTACGGCTTCTGTCAACTCATCATCTCCTTTTTTATACTTGACATTATATTCTGAGGAAGCAATAGTTGTTTCCCCAACTTTAACAGTGCTGATTGGATTCTGCGCTGTTCCTGTATATGTGTAAGACTCTGCCGTTAATGTAATCGTAGGATTATAAACAATGGTTTTCGTTACCACATTTGAAGGAGCCTTCCCGCTGGCTATAGCCCTAACTTTGATAGTAGTAAAACCTGCTTCTGCTGTTGGTTTGCTAGACGAATTATACTTAAAGTTGGTTTCTGATTCTGTAGCTGTTGGAGTTGCTGGTAGGGTAGTACTATTGTTTTTTGTATAATAGAATTCAGTACCTTCCGCTTCCTCTCCATTCGTTATAGTAATCTTACCATCCAAATCACAAGAGATCTCAGGATCAGCCCAGACATTAGCATATGTAGTTAATTCAAATGTCCATTTCGTATGATGATAACCAGAAGCTCTGCTCCATGTAGCTTTTAAGGGGTTAGATTCATTTGGTGACAATCCAAAATACTTGTTGTCATTAAAGTTCTTATGGGATTCATCTGCATAAGAATAACCTTTGGGGACAATAAAACAAGCATTTGACGTTGTTGAACGAACCATGACAAACTGAAATCTCTCCTCATTAGATTCGTTCTTTTCAGAAATATCCTTCATGGAGATGACATTGGTTTGATCAGCAGTCAGGTTGTTGTTCGGATTAAAGTACATGTATTTACCTGATGCAGCATTGATGACATAGTAATATGTAAGCCAATTATCCGATGCTGCAACCTTGAAAAGCCAAGGGTTATCAGTATAATCAGAGTTAGTGCTCGATGTTGTGGCATACCCTTCAGCATCTGCTGGCGGAACAATGTAATCACCGGGTGTTCCTACACTCGCAATATGATAATAATACGTCTCTTCATCAGTAGAAACATTAAATAGCGGATCAGAGAACAGATTCTTCTGGTCGGCACCATCGTTGCAGACTCTAAGTAGCCAATGTACTCGGTTAATGTTATCTTCAGTGTTTCCATAAATAACTTCTGCCAGAGACTTGTCATTTGTTACATTACCATTCTTTTTAAAAACAGCCCGGCAGTTTTTGTCGTTACCAGTACTGGCACCATTAATTGGAATGATGAAAAACTCACCGGAATTTCCGTCTTCAATAATGCAGAACTTGTTGGCAGCATCAGATGCTTCATTTAATGTAAGGGTGTTGTCCGAGGTGTTATAGTTGATCTTCTTGCCATTGCTGTTGACAATAAAATAATATGGCATTCCGCTAGTTGATGCTCCAGCATTCCCGAACGTCCATTGCATAGCTTCGCTTGCAAGACTGCTAGTGTTGACATTCTTACCATCACCTGTTGGAACCAGATAGTAGTTGGCATTCTCCTTACTTTGTATAAGGAAAGGACGAGCACTACCCCAAAGAACTGCTTCGTCAGAGTCCTCATAACCAGACTTGGCAGCAAAAGCTCTGACTTTTATAACACCACTGGCAGAGATGTCAAAATTAGTAGACTTTTGATTTGACGATGAGGTCGTCGGCTTGGTGCCATCTATTGTATAATAAATAGTTATTCCTTCGTCACTATATGGATATGAAATATTAATCACATCGCGAGAGAATTTGACGATTGGAGTGGCGCAGGGCATTGTTGAAGTAAAACTTTCTAATGCCCACTGAGATCCAGGATTAGGTTTATTATTTTTATCCAAATAATCATACACACCAATAATACCTGAAGCTAATCCATTTTGTGGCACATACATGCTCCAGTTGTCTGCTTTAACATTTAGTGACATTTCACTTGCGTCTGTTGTCGTACCACCTGGTTTGTATACTTTTGGATAAATCTGATAAAAATCACTTTTGTTTTTGATATAAAACTTATATGAATCATCATCGGCTGTCTTCTTTTCAAGATGAACTACCTTACGGTTTTTATTACCATCAATGATATAATTTGGAGTTTCATTCGATTTCAAATACTTACCTGTTTTATAATGGATTAAGTAGTAGCAATCTGTCTCACCTGATACTGCTTCTATTTTCCACAAGGAATTTTGGTCTTGATTCGTCTTAAAAGTAGTCAGATGGGGCAAGTCAATATTGTTATCATAATAGCAACCGATAGCAGGACATAAATAGAAGCTATTAGCTGGATTAGAACTATCATAAGAATAATTTGCACCATCTGCTTTAGCCGCATTATTAGCAATAAAATAGAATCCTGGAGTAATTTGTGCTCTCACCCCACTCACTCCCACAACCATCAGAAACAGGACAGCGGCGAAGCGGAGGAAATGGCAAAAGTCCTTCCTTAGCGCCGCAACAGCCTTACGTCCTCCGTCACAGGGGGACAGTCCCCGTGTGAGGTCTCCAAAGCCCAGGCTGCTGTTCCGCAGCGTCCCGACTCCGTAGTTCCATAAATCCTGTCCGTATATCGTATTCATATCTCGTGTCATATCTTGTTCTTTAGACTGCTTCTATCATCAAAACGTCATCTTCCTTAACTTGGTGGGATTCATTCGCATATCCCATATATAGACCGTATATCACACGGGGACAGTCCCCATGTGAGCTCATGCATTAAAACTCAAAACACCGCTGCATGACTAACAACCTTCTTAAGTGCTGATACGGGGAACCCGATTTTATGGAGGATCTCCTCGAAGCGAGTGCGTTCCTTATAGGGAATGGTCAGTTCATAGGTCATCAGTTCTTCTGCGTCATCTGTAGGGATAGGATCGAATGCATAGAAGGAATCCTCCTCTGGCAGATATTCTTCAGGAAGGGCTGAAGGCTGTACCAGTTTGACATCATGATAATGAATGTCATTGTTCACATCAACGGCATAGAGATAGCCGTCATTGGGATGCTCGATCAATTCTCTCAGCGTAATCTCCTTAGCAATGTATTTCTGAAGATTAGCCAAACTGACACGAAGCACCAGCCAACGATTGTCACGGTCATCTCTGTCTACCCAGTAGAACAGATAATCATCACCTTTACTACTGACATAGTGTGACAGGAAGGGGCCTTCAAAATATATCAAGTCGGCAATCTTCCTGAAACCACTGAAGTCATAGTCTATATTATATCCTTTTAAATTTTTCATATTTTCTCTTCCATTAAGCTTTTGGTTATCTGAAATGTTTTATTCAAGTCGCATGATTCGTACTCATAAAAATCAAAATGACCATTCTCGGCAGACTTTGTCTTTTTGCCATCTTCATTCGAAAGACGTCCCTCTGACAAAGAATCACCTATCGAATTCGCAGCATTCTTAAAAGCCCTCCGAAGATTCGTATAGAATTGCTCTGCTTTTTCGGCAGTTGTAAAGCAAGACAAGGAAAGGAGCGAAGTAGTGGCTTTTCCTTTACCCATGTCTTGAAGCATACGTTTTGGATTGCTCATGTACTGCGGTATGTGATTTGTATGTTCTTCTCCTGAGAAAGCAAAACGACAAGCTTGCATATTGTTAGGATCAAACAACTCTGGCAGCTGGCACCCTATTGTCAACAGCTCGTCAATCTGATCTTGATATTTAAATCTCATGCTCTTTGCCATATCTTGTTTATTGTTCGTTCTTAATTACATTATATCTTCGCTGCAGAGCCACAAGAATGCTACGCTCTGCCAGCGGATTTACTTTTCGATGATCGACAATCTGGTTGGGATCGATCTCTTCACCAGTTCCAATCACCATATAGATAAGTGTTCCCTGCCAAAAGCCGTTCTCAATAACGGTCTCCACCCCATCCTTCCTGACAAGTTTATGCGTTCCGGAGTGCAGAATGAACTCTTTTCCGATATTGTCGACAAGCCTTGAAGTGGTATAAAGCCCAAAGCCCATACCCTTTCCGTCTGTGATATTGTCCTGAAGACACAGTTTAAGAGCCTCTGCCTCAGTAACATCACGATACTTCTCGTTTTCTGCCAACGACGCTTTGATTCCCATTCCGTCGTCAGCAATCAATATGCTCATGGTATTTCGAACGCTATCGAAACATGTCATCGCAGTTCCCAATGGCTTGCCAGAATGGATGTGAACATTGTCCATCATTTCATAGAGGCAATAGCTCAGTGCCTGAAGAACACTGATTTCTATCTCAAAGTGGGATGTCATTGCGGCAATAACATCCTTATAGACGCTGTTCAATGTCTGGGCATCAAACACGTCTATTGAGACATCTTTCGCTCCTTTGAAATACTTTCCCAATAAAAAAGCCACATCCATAACAATTACCAAGATCTTGCGATCATATTATATAATACGAATGCAAAAGTAAGAAATTTTGGTGAGACGGGCAATGATTTTATGGTGAAAATTTGTTAAAACAAGGGATTTGACGATAAAAAGCGCAACGGTTTGCGATAAAATGAGTGAAAATGAAGCATATTGATACAATATGAGGAGTGGGATTTCAAAGGAATACACCTGACGATTCATTCGGATTGAGAGCCAAAATAGGCCAATATGATATTACGCTATATATAGCAAACAATTGAAAAATAGCACTATTAGTACTACTTTGCAATATATCTATTTGATATTCAGGCGTTTATTGGTAGTACTATTGACAAATATTGTACTACTATAGTACTACCATAGTACTACCAGAAAACGAGAGTCGTTTTACGGTGTTTTCCATTTTGGCTATAGCCGTAAAGCCTTTCGGCTGCAGCCGTAAGGTCTTTTGGCTGCAGCCGTAAGGTTGTAAAGACGGCATTTACTCCCTGTTTACACGGCAGTTTACTCCGCTTCAAAGACTTAGTAACCCCATTAAACCCTATCAGAACGAACGATAACCTATAGGACTACAACAATAGTAGGCCTATAGGTTATTACTTATCAACAGAGAGTTTCTTGATATACCTTCCATCAAGGGTGTAGGCGACGTAGATACCGGAGAAGTCGGCCTGGACGGTGACGGTCTCACCCGACTTGACGGCGAAGGCAGCCACCGTGATACCTGACGGCGAGACGACACGCACGTCGGTGGTATAGCTGAGTGACGACTCGACGAAGATCCGACCCTTCTTGGTGTAGATGTTCAGCGTGCCGCTGGCTCCCTTCCTCGGGTCGCCATGATCCTCTTCAGCCTTCAGCTCCGGCTGTTCATTACCGAAGGTGATGGTACGGGTGTTGTTAGGACTTGCCGTGAAGTACGGACGGAACGGTAACGACATCGTCGCCGTAGCGTTCTTCTCGAAGCGGCTGCCGTCGGCATTAAGCAGGTAGGCCGTTTCTGCAGGCAGCTCTACAGTCTGGTAGTTGGGCCTGAAGGTGTAGCCGTTGTACGTATCGGCAGCCTTCATCTCCGCGTCGCTGACCTTGACGGTAGCACCCGGCTCAGAAGCGAAGGTGACGATCTGACGGCCCGGGCTGACAATCGTAGCATCCAGATAACGGTTCTGCGGTTCCCACTCGCCGCTGAGGTCGAACTCATGGTAGCGCTCTCCGGGCAGACCGATGATATAAGGCATACCTGCGGCAGCATACGGGTAACTACCGTAGAAGTGCGTATCACTATAGTAGGTCTTCTGATACTCGTCAGCATTCTTATCCAAATAGTTGTCCTTGCTGTAATAGTAATCCCAGAGGAAGGTGTTGGTATAGTCCTTCCGCACGGATCCGGGCTCCGGCTTCGCCATCGTGGCGATGAAGGTAGAGGCATCGGTCCTGTCGAGACTGCCGCCCTTATACTGACGGAGCCAGTACTCATGGCCGGTCTCACTGCCCTGGTAGAAGTGGGTGATCTCACCCTTGTCCTGAGTGGTCACAAGTTCTGCGCTGAACGGCAGGCTGACAGCCTCCCAGCCCTTCTTGTCGTCGACGTAGTTATCGGGCTTGCGCTGGTACCACATACGATAGTCGTTGCCGAAGGAGTAGCTGATCGGCGCATTGAAGTCCTGGAGGTCTACGAGGTAGTGGTCACGGTCGGCAACATAGGTGTTACCTGCCTTGAAGACCACATGACCCTTGACGACATCTTCATCGATAGCCGTGACGGCAGCGACTCTGCGATAGTCGGACTCGTCGACATCTACGGTGTTCTCGTCATCTTCCTGTTCCTCACAGGGGAGGTCGACGAAGTAGGTGTCAAGCACGTCGTGAGTGGCCTCGTTGTCTGTCTGCGACGGGCTGTATACCAGCAGGTTCTGCGTCAGGTTGACATTGAGGAATCCGGAGAGACCGTCGTCGACGAGCAGTGGCGGATAGAAGTACTTACCATCCTGCAGACCTTCCTTGTAGCCCTTCGACAGGTCGTTATGGCCCGTGAAGTCGATGGCCGTCATACCCTTGTGGGCCACGACAGAGGCATCGTCCTTATAGGTCTGGGCGAAGACGGCATACGGATTGAAGTGTGCCACATGCATCTCGCTGTTGCCGAAGTAGGCCGGTGCACGGTAGACGCGGTTGCCTCCGGCTTCAGTCAGGATATAGTCACCATTCTTCTGGATGTGCGACGGGAGTTCCTGATGATCAGCACCTTCGACGTATCCGTAGGTCAGAGCCTGTCCGAAGTAGATATAGTCGTCAGGCCAGATGGGATCGAAGTAGACGGTGCTGACGGCCTCATCGTCCTCGCCGACGGTCTCCACCCTCATACGGACATCGGTCGTCTCAGGTATCGTGCCGTTGGCATAACGGAAGTCACCGTCGGCAAAGCGTCCCTCAACATACGGGTTCTTCGGGACTGCCGGTGTCGACTGGTGGTCGTTGTAACGCTTATAGAGGTAGAAGCCGTTCAGGTCGAAGGCCACCTCACCGTTGTGGAAGGCCTCGTCGGACATCTTACGGGCATTGCCGTGGGCATTGTTCGTCTCGCTGTAGGCATTGCTCTCAGGATAATAGCTGTTGACGAGCTGGATGGCATTCTCAGAGGTCGGGTTGCCGAAGACGGCCTTGACACCAGCCGCTGGTGTGCCGGAGGTCTTCACCCAGCAGTTCTCCACATAGCCGTCGCCGGAGTCAGCGACACCTGCGCTGGTGAACGAACCGGTGACACCAAGGTTATAGACATCGCCGCAGAGATGGCCGAAGAGCGAGTTGCTGAGTCCGCTGATGGTATAGCCGTCGCCATGGAGGTTACCCTCGAAGCACTGGCCGCTGTCGCCCGTCGTGTCGTCGTTGCCGATAGGTGTCCACGTGGTGTACTTCTTCGGACTGACATCGCTATTGAGGAAGAACTCCAGGTTGCGGGCGGCATGGACGTGACTGTCGAGTGTCTCATGGCCAGCCGTCTCACCCGTGGTAGCCACCTGTGACTGCAGGCTCAGGTCGAAGAAGTCCTTCAAGAGGTCGAGTTCGCTCTTCTCAGGATCGGATAGACACTCGCGGTTGTCAATATAGATCTTACACGGACGGTCGACGTTCGACTTGTCGACATACATGTGGTTCACCTTATCCAGCATCACCTGATCGATGTCGTGGTAGTTGGCCACACTCAACGGTACGGAGTTCGAATAGGTCTTACCGAGGTAGGTCTTCGAGTAGAAAGCAATGTAGTTCTTCTGGTTCTGATACCAGTAGACAGGTGTATTATTGTTCTCGAAGGGCACGCCGTTGCGGTGGTTGTCGGCATCGTCCTGTGTGGAATAGAGTTCCCAGCCGCTGGTGAGCACCTCGTAGAGTCCGGGGTTCACTTCCGGTGCCTTCAGGCCGACGGCGTTGCCAGGCAGTACGGTGGCAGGCGGGCTGAGCTGTCCGATCTGCGGCACACCGCTCTCGAGGTCGAGGTGGACGTTGATGACGTGCAGCTCGTTGGTGAGCTTCACGCTACCGTCATCCTCATCCTCATAGTACGTGTACTGGTAGACCACGGTGATGATCTTCTCCTTCAGCACGTCGTAGGCATTCGACTCACGGCTGACATAGAGCGTGGTGGTCTCGGTAGGCTCCTGACCCTGGATGATGAAGTACTGCTGGTAGTTGGGCACCTTGCCGTATTCGGCCTTGGTGAGCTTGGTGCCTTTCTTGACGATAGAACCGTCCTCGGCCTCGTGGTCCTCGTAACAGTAGTACCACTCGCCAGCAGTCTCGAACTTGACAACCTCCACCTCATTGGCATTGGCGTTATAGACATCGCCATCGACCACCTGACCACGACCGTAAGGCGTACCAAGGTAGACGAAGTTCTCCTTGGCGATATAGACGTAATCACCGTTGTTCTTGGTCTCCACATGGGTATAGTGGCGCTTGTCGTTGCGGATGGTCTCGAACTGTTTGTTGGTGATGACCTCGCCGTCGTTCAAGTTCCTGCCGTCAACCTGTACGTCGACATCAGCCTTCTTGAACACAGCCTGGTACTCCACATCGACGAGATCAGTGTAGGGCGAATGGTAGGCCTCTGCAGTAGCCTCCGGGGCTGGTGCCTCGGTGACCTCCGGATCTACTCTCAGGTATTCGGAGTCGGTCAACAGGTCGAGGGCATCGTAGTTATAGCTGAACTTCTCACGGTCGGCTACCGGCAGTGAGCACCAGGCCTGGATGGCACTGTAGTTCGTGCCTGTCTCAAAGCGCTGGCCGCCGTAGTCGCCATCCTGTGTACAGATATAGGCCGGCGTGAGGGCGGCATCGATCTCCTCGTCGGTGGCCAGCTTGTCCTCGATGGACTTCATTTCGGCAATCTCTGCTGCCGTCTTCAGTTCGCCGTAGAGCAGGTACTCAGACTTGGTCAGCTTCACGGAATTGGTGCAGAACCAGGCGTCGGAGAAGGAATCGTAGGTAGCCGTGCCCTTGAGCGCCTCATACTCCGTCTTGGAGATGGCTGTTCCCGGGTTGACAGTCTTCGTGATACCATTATAAGTATAGGTGACCGACTCGGTGGCTACGTATGCCTTCTCCATCTTCTCCTGACCCTCGCCGGCATTCTCGTAGGTGCCCTCGGTGACGATCTCGCCAGCCTTGTACAACTTCTTGCCATAGACGCCGCTCTCCGATGGCGTGAAGGTCGGACCCTCGCGCCATGCGTCGATAATCTTCTGTTTCTGGGCATCACTCATGCCGTCCGTGAACAGCGCCTCATACTCCATCTTCATGATCTTGCCCGTACTGCTGTCGCCAGTGGTGGGTGAGTAGTAGTCATTCCACACCTTCGGGGAGTTCATGTCGAAGGTGAGCACATAACCTGTCTCGTGGCTGATGTTGTTCGACGAACGGAAGACAAAGGTCTTGCCGATGTCGAGGCCGTCGTCATCCTTGAACTTGTCGCCATTGGCATCCCTGATGTCGTGGGCACCAGCCATGAAGAGATCGTAGTCGTGCTGGTCCATGACGTAGGTTCCCTGCTCATAAGCCACGCCGTCGATGACACAGTCGACGCAGTTCAGGAAGGTCTCGGTGACAAAGTACTGACGGTCGGCAGCAGACAGCTGGTGCCAGTCCCACCAGGAGATAACATCGTTCAGTCCATAGCTGTCACTCTCATTGTTCACCCATACCTTGTCGATGGGTTCGCCGTCGGCACCCAGGGTACCGATCTTCACCGGCGTGCCGTCCTTATCAGTCCTATAGGCATAGAGGTTGGGCTTCACGTTGAGCAGCTGCAGCTTACCGTTCGAGGCGGCGGTGATGGTGAGCGGCAGGTGTACCTCCTTCGAGTAGGCCGTAGCCGAACCCGTATAGGCCGACACCTTCTGGTCGTAGATATAGACCTCACCCTTCACATACCAGTAGTGTGCCTCAGAATAGTTCGCCGAACCGATGATATAAGCATTGTTGGTGGGATAGCAATCGTCGACAATGCGCTTCGAAGGATGGATGAAGTTACCCGAGGTCTGCCATACCATCGTCTCGTACACGTGTGTGACATCACCGCTGATGACGGTGGCTCCCTCATTCTCCGACCAGTCGCCTTCCTGATCCAGGGAATAGCGATAGCGCTTATAGGTACGTGCCTCGTCACGCAGCTCAATGCCATTGATGGTCTTGGGATTGTTATATTCCGACAGGATCACATTCGTCTTGTTGGGATAGTACATCGGCACACGGTGCTCGTTCTTGGCATAGACGAAGCCGCCACCCACGAGGTCCTTCTTCACGTTGATAAGGTCAAGTTCGATAACACCCGTCACATAGCCGTATTCCTTATGGTCTGCGGTGCTGTTCTCGGTGGTCAGTTCCAGGAACACACCCGATGCCAGAGCCACCTGGTTACGGCTCTGTCCCTTGTTACGGTCACTGCTGGTGGGGTTAGCCGACTTATGACTGTAGTAGGTCTGGCCCGGCTCCGACTCACCATTGCCGTTGATATAGGTATTACCGAAACGCACGTCGCTGGTCAGGTTGCCCAGACAGTTCACCAAACTATAGATGCCGAAGTAGTTGCCGTGCACGGCATCGTCAGCCTGATCATCAGCCCTGACGGAATGTTGCTGGTTAAGCGACAACTCACCTACGCGGTTGATGGTGTAGTCGATGTCTTCACCCACCTCAGCGACACGGTCCTTGGCACCCTGGAGCACCATGCGTGAGCCGAACACACCACAGAGGTCAGCACGCTGGATGGTGTTCAGCAGACGACCGGCATAGATGGAGCAGAAGCCGTAAGGCTCGAAGCTGTCCTTCACCTGTTGGGCGATGTCATCGTTACTCAGCAGTTTCAGATACTCTTCCTCGGTGAGGCGCTTGTCCTTTTCATAGAACACGCCGCCGATGGTGACATCGAACTTACACCGATACTCCAACTGGAAATAGGCACGCTCACGGTTGGAGAGGTCACGGTACTCCTGGATGGAGATGATCTGCTTCAGACCGTAGTAGTCGGTGCCGTAGTTGGTGATGTTCAGCTCACGGTAGCCATCGACCACGGAGAGGTTACCACCACCGTAGAGGCCACCGGTATGCTCCGTTCCCACGGTGATGAAGTCACGGTGGTAGACATCGTAGAGCGTGGCAGTGGTATTGCCGTAAACCGTCGTAGCGTTGGCATAGGTCTGGTCGCTGTTCGACGTCACGTTACCGCCGGCGAACACTGCGTTATGGATATAGACGCCGCGCTCTTCCTCGCCTTCGGCATCGCCGGTGATCAGTTTTTCCCAGCCACCGGCATAGACGCCGCTGTCGTTCTTCTTGGGCAGGGTGTTCAGGTCGTCGGTCTCTACATAGTCATACTGATTGTAGTGGTGACCATTGATGGTGATGCCGGCAGGATCCTTCACCTGAAGCCATGGCGAGACGACCACCTTACAGTCTTCCGTCAGGTTGCCGTTCTCATTATAATAATAGACGTGTCCGGGAGAGCCGGTGCCTATTCTCTGCTTGGTCTTAGCACTGTTGATACTGGGACTGTAGACGTAGCCGATATCACCGGCGCCGAAGACGTTGCCATAGCCCTCTGCCAGGCCCTCACTGGTGCCGATCTCTCCACCATGGACCTGTACCTCGGTCTGTCCGAACACGTACCCATCCATGTAGAGCGTACCCTGCTGGCCATAGCCAAAGAGGTTGTAGCCCTTACCGCCGCCGAAGATGTTACGCAGCACATGGCCGTTATACATCGTGATGTTGGTCTTGCCGGCCTTGTAGATGGCCCGCAATGTACGTATGGAGTTAGACGGACCGCTGGCATCAATAGCACCACGGCCGATGGTAGCGATCTCACCGCCACCGACGAGGCTGTTGCGGACGACACCGCCCCACATCGTGATATTGCTGAAGTCGACACTGCTCTTCACGTCGTAGCCGCCGCCGAAGGCATTGCCGCTGTCTTTCAGGCGCGTATTGGGAACAAAGACACCATCGATCTTATACGTCTCGTCCTCGACCTTCTCCTTATAGCCGACGGGCAGTCCGGCAGGCGAAGCGGTAGTGCCGTCGTATTCATAGCCAATGGCACCATTATTGACGGTGAGGTTGGCCGTGCCATAGATGGCTCCACCCTCGCCGCCACCGTAGGCATTACGCTGGATGGCAGGCACACCGTTGTAGAAACCGTAGTCGACGGGGACTTGTTTCTGGTCCGGACGGATACCGATGACCACATGCGTCTCGCCTGGTCGTTCATTGGCATCATTGAAGGTAGCAGATTTCCCGTCGGCACTGACAGTCATCGTGGTATAGCCCACGTCTCCCTTCCAACCACCGCCATAGACGTTACGCACCGTCCCACCGGCAATAAAGGCATTGGCAGTAGCGGTGAAGCCCGTCGGGTTGCTATTGCTATAAGCGCCGACACCGAAGAGGTCGTTCACACTTCCGGTAGTACCTGCCGCATAAATGTCTTTACCGACGGTACCACCAAGCAATGCAATGTATGTTGAGCCATAGACACCACCGGACATGATATTTGTATCTGTACCATAACCGCCAC
>JAEEGF011205924.1_pt1 | contig 20393 bp, 11 predicted proteins | sample 9134171 | NCBI WGS metagenome assembly JAEEGF01 (sample SAMN16246542, study PRJNA631951) | gut metagenome | biome: gut microbiome; feature: rumen; material: AP-attached | host: Bos | place: Iran: Karaj | collected 2018-10
AAGTATTAGTGACTATGTTTGACATTATTATCATTGGTGCTGGTCCTGGCGGTTATGAGACCGCTGCCGATGCTGCTGCACACGGCTTGACCGTTGCCATCGTCGAGCGTGACCAGATGGGCGGCACCTGCCTGAACCGCGGTTGCATTCCCACCAAGGCCCTGTGCCGCAATGCCGAGGTCATCAACCTGATGCGTGAGGCCGAAGTGTGGGGCGTGAAGACCGGCGAAATGGCTTTTGACTATGCTCCCGTGTTTGAGCGCAAAGAGGCTGTCGTGAAGCAGCTGCGCGAAGGCGTGGAAATGCTCATGGGTGCTCCCGGCATCACCGCCATCAAGGGTGAGGCTGTTCTCAAGGACGCCAACACCGTTGTTGTCAACGGCGAGGAATACCAGGCCAAGAACATCATCATCGCTACCGGTTCGGCACCCCGTGGCCTTCCCATCGAGGGTGCAGACCTGGCCATGACCAGTGACGACATCCTGGCGATGGAAACGCTGCCCAAGAGCTTGTGCATCGTGGGCGGTGGCGTCATCGGCATGGAGTTTGCCGCTGTGTTCAGCACTTTTGGCGTCGAAGTGACCGTTATCGAGTACTGCAAGGAGATTCTGCCCCCGTTCGACAAGGACGTGGCCAAGCGTCTGAAGACCGTCCTGAGCAAGCGCGGCATAAAGATTATCACCAGCGCTGCCGTCAACGGCATTGCCAAGGGCGAGGACGGCTATACCGTTTCCTATGAGCTCAAGGGCAAACCCCAGAGCGTGACCTGCGAGAAGGTGCTCATGTCGGTAGGACGTCAGCCCGTGTTGCCGCAGGGACTGGAGGCTGTGGGCGTTACCGTGGGCCGTCGTGGCATCGAGGTGGACGACAACATGATGACCAACGTGCCCGGTGTATATGCCATCGGTGACGTGAACGGTCGCATGATGCTTGCCCATGCTGCCAGCGCACAGGGCCAGCGCGCCCTGCACGCCATCCTTGGCAAGGCCGACGACATCAAGCTCGACATCGTTCCCAGTGCTGTATTCACCGTGCCCGAACTTGCCATGGTCGGCTTGACCGAGGAGCAATGCGCCGAGCGCGGCATGGATGTGACGGTGAAGAAGTCGTTCTTCCGCAGCAACGGCAAGGCTGTTGCCATGAACGAGACCGACGGTCTGCTGAAGATGATTGTCGATAATGCTACCCGTCAGATTGTGGGTTGCCACATCTGTGGCGCTCACGCAGCCGACTTGATCCAGGAAGTGGTTACTGCCATGAATGCCGGCGCAACCGTTGACCTGCTGGCCCGCAGCATCCACGGCCATCCCACCTTGAGCGAGGTGATGCTGACCGCTGCACGCCAGTTCTGATGCTTGTTGTGCAAGCTACAGCTTGCAATACCTTAACAACACTGCTACTACTCACAACACGCCACCCAGAGCCATGCTGCTCGAGGGTGGCGTGCTGTTTTTATTTCACCTTTCTCTAGAAGGGCTTGCGGTACTTGTTGTTGGGGTCCTCGTCGAGGATGCTCAGGTAGCTGGTGAAGCGTGACGGGGCTATCTTGCCCTGCTCGACGGCTTCAAGCACGGCGCAACCTGGCTCGTGGGTGTGGGTGCAGTTGTTGAAACGGCAATCGTCCGAAATCTTAAAAATCTCGGGGAAATAATGGGCTACCTCGGCACGTTCAAAGTCGATGGTACCAAAGGCTTTTACGCCCGGGGTGTCGATGATGGCTCCACCATCAGGCAGGTCGAGCAACTCGCTGAATGTGGTCGTGTGCATGCCCTTGTGATGGGTGTGGCTCACGTCACCCACCCTGGCATGGGCATCGGGGACAAGAAGATTGATGATGGATGACTTGCCCACGCCACTGTTGCCCGAAAGCAACGACATCTTGCCTGCGAGCTGAGCTCGCAGGGCATCGGCGCCCTCGCCAGTGGCTGCCGACATGGCCACCACGGGATAGCCGATGCTCTCGTAGAGTGCTTTTAACTCTTCGAGCTTGTTTCGCCATTCCTCGGTGTCCAAGAGGTCAATTTTATTGAAAACCAGCACTGCAGGTACCTGATAGGCCTCGGCAGTAGCCAGGAAGCGGTCGATAAATGTGGTACTGGTCTCAGGATTGGTCAAAGTGGCAACGAGGACCGCCTGATCAAGATTAGCCGCGATGATTTGGAATTCCTTGGAGAGGTTGCTGGCACGGCGGATGATGTAGTTGCGGCGGGGTTCGATGTCGCCCACCACGGGAGCGTCACCGCCCTTGTCCTCGACCTGTACCCTATCGCCCACGGCCACAGGATTGGTGCAACGCAACCCCTTGAGGCGCAGCACACCACGCATCTTGCAATTCACAGTGTTTCCGTCGTCAAGACGAACGGTTACCCAACTGCCGGTATTTTTGATTACTAATCCTTTCAATTCAAATAACTCAATTCTGTTAACAGATTATAGTTGAATTTCCAACTCCTAACTTCTAACTTCTAACTTCTAACTCCTAACTTCTAACTCCTTAATCCCATGCCTCGAGATCGTCGGCCACTTCAGGAAGGTCACTGCGGTGGAAAACGGGATTCTCGATGCCACGGCGACGCTGGTCACGGTAGTTTTTCAACAACTTGAATGCGTATTTGCTCAAGAACGCTAAGGCAATCAGGTTGCACAGGGTAACCAAAGCCATGAACAGGTCGCCCATATTCCACACAAACTCGAAGCTGGCCACAGCGCCAAGGAAGACGAAGCCACCGCCCGAGAGAATGCGGAAGACCGTAAGCACCCACTTCTTGTCGGTCAAAAAGCGGATGTTGGCCTCACCATAGTAATAATTGCCGATGATGCTGCTGAAGGCAAACAGGAAAAGGGCGATGGCCACAAATATCGTTCCCCAGCTGCCCACCTGAGATTCCAGCGAGGCTTGTGTGAGCTGGATACCCTCAAGACCTTTGTTAGTGTACAGGCCACTGACGAGCACCATGAAGGCGGTGCAACTGCACACGACCAGCGTATCGGTGAACACGCCCAAAGCCTGGATGAGGCCTTGCTTGACGGGATGGGAGATGTCGGCAGTAGCCGCCACATTGGGGGCACTACCCTCGCCCGCCTCGTTACTGAACAGACCTCGCTTGACACCTACCATAATGGTCATGCCCAAGCCACCGCCAGCGACTTGCTCAAAACCGAAAGCGCTCTCGATGATGAGTTTGAACACATGAGGCACCATGTTGATGTTCATGATGACGACGACCAGGGCCAGGATGAAATAGCCGATGGCCATGATGGGCACCATGATGCTGCTCACACGGGCAATGCGCTGAATGCCACCGAAGGCGATGAACAGGGCAATCGCCGTGATGATGCAACCCACCACCAGCGGGTCGAAACCGAAGGCCTTGTTCAAGGCGCCGCAGATGGCGTTGCTTTGGATGGAATTATAGGAGAGGCCAAAGGTCAGTGTGATGAGTACGGCGAACAATCCCGCCATCCACTTGCTGTGCAAACCACGGCTGATGTAATAGGCCGGACCGCCGATGAACGACTCGCTTGACGGGCGCTTGAACAACTGTGCCAGCGTGGCCTCGACAAAGGCCGTTGCCGAGCCGAACAGCGCAATCAGCCACATCCAGAAGATGGCACCCGGACCACCCACGGCAATGGCGGTCGCCACTCCAGCCAGGTTGCCAGTACCTACACGTGTGGCCATCGAGACGGCGAAGGCCTGGAACGAAGAAATATGCTTCTTCTTGCCGCTATGGGTCGACGACGAGTCAACGAGCTGGCGGAACATGTCACCAATCATCGTGAACTGCACAAAGCGGCTGCGTATTGTGAAATACAGGCCGCACAGAATCAATGCACCTATCAGCAGATAGGCCCACAGGGCGTCGTTAATCGATGTAATTATATTATTGAGGGCGTCAAGGTTAAGCGTCATTTCTTGCCAAGTCTATTGATTGATGCAAAATTAGGAAATAATCAGTGATTTTAGGTCTTCTTTGCGGAATAATTTTTAAATTTGCTGAATAAAACAATGACCAATTATGAGAAAACAAGTCACATTATTATTGATAGCCATGCTGTGCATTACCGTTAGCGCCCAGCAATTGAACCGCCCCATCGGGCAGTACCCGGGCAATCCGAGCGAGTATTACGGACCCAAACTGGTTCAAGACAACTCATACCGAGATATTGCATTACACCGCATGGTGTACCAATCCTCGTCATGGGATTTTAACCTCACGTCACAACTATTGACCGATGGCATCGTTGATAAGGAACCGCCCGCTTGGCTCAATGTCAGCACCCCCGAAGGTCCGCTGTCACCTAACAAGCGCGAGGCCTGCATCGACGGCAACGAGTGGACGTCCAACATAGTGATGGGCGGGAACACGTGGCTGCAATATGACTGGGAGAATATGGCCATCGACATCGATGACGTGGAGATGGTGTGTAGCATGGCCTATCGTGAGGGTGCCCCACAAGGATTCAAGATCAGGTTGCTCACCTCCAAAGACGGCAAGAAATGGAAAGTGGCCGACGAATGGACAGGAGACTCGCTGCCTGGTGAGTCTTCCTATCGCCGTGTCCATAGCGACCCTAACAAGAACTCGGGCGATGATCTGTTGCCGACCCGCAGTATCGACCACACATTCAAACTGAACGGTAAACCATTCTCACACATGAAGTTTGAGATGGTCACCCCAAGTGCGGTTCACTGGACCTTTACCGAACTGAAAATGAGAAAAAATGGTCAGCGCGCCAAGGGCATTTTGCCAGCCGAGCACTTTGTGAGCGCATGGCGCAGTCTGGGCAACCGTGACGAATGGGTGACCGTTGATTTGGGAGCCATAGCCGATTTCTACAGAATACACTTGTATTGGGTAAACAGTCCCAAGAGTGGCAATATCCAAGTCAGCGATGACAACGCCAACTGGCGCACCGTTGCACAACTGTCACAGAAATCCTTGCCGTTCAAAAAAGGTATTCAACTCATCACATTGCCCGAAGAGGCACGCGGAAGATACGTCCGCATCAATATGATTGAGCCCAACAAGAACGGACAGCCATTTTGCCTTAAAGAAATAAGCATCGATGGACAGCCTGGCGGACTTATCGCTGTTCCTCATGAAGCAGGCGGCTGGCAAGACGGCAAGTGGCTGTTGAATGGTGGTGATTGGCAACTGACACGGGCATCACATCCCGATGCCAAGCCTCTTGTGGCGACTGTTCCCGCCACTGTGTTGTCGAGTTATGTAAATGCCGGTGCCTTGCCCGACATGAACCATGACGATAACCTGATGCTGGCATCGGAATCGCTCTTTAACGGCGATTTCCGATACAAGCGAACATTTGACTTGCCCAAAGAGATGCAAGGGAAGCGTGTGTTCTTGAACTTTGACGGCATCAACTGGAAAGCCGAGATTACACTGAACGGCACGAATTTAGGCCGCATCGAGGGTGCCTTTAAGCGAGGTAAGTTTGACATTACACCTTACCTCAAGAAGTTTGATAATGAATTGCAGGTGCTTATTATCGCCAATGCCAATCCCGGCGGTGTGAAGGTCAAGACGGAAAAGAATACCGACTTCAACGGCGGTATCCTCGGGGCCGATAACCCTACTTTCCATGCCACGATTGGCTGGGACTGGATTTCGACCATCCGCGGGCGCGACATCGGTATTTGGGATGACGTTTACCTGACGGCATCCAGCGATGTGACTGTGAGCGATCCCGTGGTGACTACCACCCTGGCCGATGGCGACACCCTGGCTAGCATGACGCCAGCCGTAATATTGACGAACCATAGTGACAAGGCTGTAACTGGCATGCTGCATGGCCATATCGGGGAGATTTGCTTTGAAAAGCCAGTGACACTTGCCGCTGGTGAAACAATTGAGGCAGCCTTTAGTCCTAATGAATTCCCGCAGCTCAAAGACCAACGGATGCGCTTGTGGTGGCCCAACGGCTATGGCGAGGCATACCTGTATGATGCAGGCTTTGAGTTTATCGTCGATGGTCAACAGAGCGATGCCGTGGAGTATAAGGCTGGAATCCGCGAAGTCAAGACTGTGGACATGGACACCAAACTGAAAATCTATATCAATAACCGACGACTGGTTCCGCTGGGCGGCAACTGGGCTTTCAGTGAGAATAACCTGAACTATCGTGGCAGGGAATTTGACGCAGCCGTACGCCATCACAAGGAGATGAACTACAACATGATCCGCAACTGGGTTGGCATGACCGGTGATAAGGAATTCTTTGAGGCATGTGACCGCTACGGTATCATGGTGTGGCAGGACTTTTGGCTGGCTAATCCGGCCGACGGCCCCGACCCCGACGATGAGGCCATGTTTATGGATAACGCGCGCGACTTTGTGCTCAAGATCCGCAATCATCCCTGCATCGGCATCTATTGCGGCCGTAACGAGGGCTATCCTCCCAAAACGCTCGATGACGGCTTGCGTAACAGCGTGGCATCGCTGCATCCTGAACTGGATTATATCTCCAGTTCGGCTGACGATGGCGTGAGCGGCCACGGGCCCTATAACGCATTGAGCCCGAAGGAATACTTCACTAAGCAGACCGGCAAACTGCACAGTGAACGCGGTATGCCTAATGTGATGACCTATGAGGGCTGGAGCCGAACACTGAATCCTGACCACTTGTGGCCTCAGAACATCTATTGGGGTCGCCATGACTACACCATGGAGGGCGCTCAACGTGGGGCCTCGTTCAACCAGCTGATTGCCGACAACTTTGGTGAGCCGACATCGGCTCAGGAATTCTGTGACTGGGCACAGTGGATCAACTACGAGGGCTACCGGGCCATGTACGAGAGCGGCAGTCAAGACCGCATGGGATTGCTCATCTGGATGAGTCACCCGTGCTGGCCGTCGATGGTGTGGCAGACCTATGACTATTATCTGGAGCCCACGGCAGCCTACTATGGCGTGAAACACGCCTGTGAACCCTTGCATGTGCAATGGAACCCCGTGAGTAATTGTGTTGAAATCGTCAACCGCTCGGCAGGACACCAAGAGGGAACCGTCAGGGCCAGCATCATTAACCTGAACGGTGAAACCGTCTGGGAACAGGTGCAAGGCTACGTCTGCGACGAAGACATGACGCTGGACATGATGAAGGTAGAAGTACCCAAAGAGATTGCGGGCGCCTATTTCCTGCGTTTGACACTGAAGGATGACAAGGGCGTTGTCAAATCGATGAATGACTATGTGAACTCGACCATCGAGAATGACCGTACATCATTGCATGACATGTGGCAGGCCCAAGTGACGGCTGTAGCCAACGGCAAGAGCATTACCGTCACCAATAACGGCACTGTGCCCGCTGTAATGCTGCGGCTTAACCTCAAGGGCGATGACGGCGAACAGATTTTGCCCGTCATCTACAGTGACAACTACCTGCACCTGATGCCCGGTGAAGCCCGCACCATCGACATCGAGTGGAAGGCCGAGGATGCACGTGGCTGCAAGCCCATCGTTGAAATCAACGGTACTAATGTAACTAAACTGACTGTACAATTATGATGAAGCGCTCGCTTGTCACAATTATAACGCTGGCACTCATGACTTTTAGCATGAATGCCAACGATAAATATCCTTATCAGAACGCTAATTTGCCTGTGGACCAGCGTGTGGAGGATTTACTCTCGCGCATGACCCTTGAGGAAAAAGCTGGGCAGATCGTCTGCCTCATGGGCTGGGATTCCTATCAGATTAACGGCAAAAGAGTGACCGTTAGCGATAAGTTCAAGCATGAGGTGGATAGTCTGCATGTGGGTATGTACTGGGCAGTGTTCCGTGCCGACCCATGGACGCGCAAAACCATTGCCAACGGACTCAATCCCACACTGGCGGCACTGGCGGCCAACGCCATGCAACGCTATGCCGTCGAAAAGACCCGTCTGGGCATTCCCATCTTCCTTGCCGAAGAAGCGCCTCACGGCCACATGGCCATCGGGGCTACCGTGTTCCCGACTGGACTTGGCATGGCCGCGACCTGGTCACGTGACATGATGCAACAGGCTGGAGCAATCATCGGCAAAGAAGTGCGCTCCCAAGGCGGGCACATCAGTTACGGTCCCGTGCTGGATTTGGCCCGTGAGCCTCGCTGGTCGCGAGTCGAAGAGACGCTCGGTGAGGACCCGTACTTGAGCGGCAAGATGGGCGAAGCGATGATACTGGGCCTTGGTGGTGGTGACTTAAGTCTTCCCTACTCGACCATCGCCACGCTGAAGCATTTTATCGCTTACGGCGCCAGTGAGGGCGGGCAGAACGGTGACCGCAGCATCGTGGGCCCAAGAGAGCTGAAGCAAGTGTTCCTGACGCCATTCAAGCGCGTGCTTGATGCAGGGGCCCTGTCGGTGATGACCTCTTATAACTCGCTTGACGGTGTACCATGCACAGCTAACCAAGAACTGCTGACTGGCGAATTACGGAACAACTGGGCGTTTAACCGAGGATTCGTTGTGAGCGACCTGTTCAGCATCGACGGGCTTAGAGGGACACACCGCACTGCGGTTTCGTTACAGGATGCAGCCAACCAGGCACTGCTGGCGGGTGTTGACGTTGACCTGGGCGGTAACTGCTATGTCCAACTTGCTGATGCCGTGAGACAGGGCAAGGTCAGCGAGGATGCACTCAACCAAGCCGTCAGGCGTGTGCTGCGATTGAAATTTGAGATGGGGCTGTTTGAGCACCCTTACGTTGACGATAAGACCGCGGGCAAACTGGTGAATAACACTGAGGCCGTGGCTACGGCACGTCAAGCGGCACAGGAATCCATCACCCTGCTCAAGAACGACGGCATCCTACCATTAAGCAAGAATCTAAAGGTGGCCGTTATAGGGCCCAATGCCGACAACGTCTATAACATGTTGGGCGACTACACCGCACCACAACCCGATGGCAAAGTTGTTACGGTATATAACGGCATCAAGGCCATGATTGGCGAGGCCAATTGTGTTTATGCCAAGGGCTGTGCCATTCGTGATACCGTTGACTGCGATATCGCCGCAGCAGTAGAGGCGGCCAATAATGCTGATGTCGTTGTTGCCGTAGTGGGTGGTTCGTCGGCCAGGGATTTCAAGACTTCATACGAGGACACGGGTGCTGCCAGTGCCGAGCAACAGGCCATTAGCGATATGGAGTGTGGCGAAGGCTTTGACCGTGCAACGCTTGACCTGCTGGGAAGGCAGAATGAGTTGCTGACTGCATTGAAAAAGACCGGCAAGCCGCTAGTTGTTGTCTATATCGAGGGACGCCCGTTGAACAAAAATTGGGCCAATGAAAATGCCAATGCCCTGCTTACCGCCTACTATCCTGGCGAACAAGGCGGCAATGCCGTTGCCGACGTGCTCTTTGGGGACTATAATCCTGCCGGACGATTGCCCGTGAGCGTGCCACGTCATGTAGGTCAGTTGCCCGTGTATTACAACCAGCAAAGACCTGTAGCGCACGATTATGTAGAAATGACAGCAAAGCCGCTGTATCCATTCGGCTACGGGTTGAGTTACACGTCATATAAGTACAGTGAGTTGAGCGTTGCCGGAGATCAAGTTTCCTTCAAAATCACTAACACAGGTTCGAGAACGGGTGATGAAGTGGTGCAGCTCTATGTGAGCAACACGGGAGCCTCGGTTGTGCAGCCTGAACGGCAACTCATCGGGTTCGAACGAGTGACCTTGGATGCCGGGGAAAGCCGCATCATCACCTTCAATGTCCTGCCCGTTGATTTGGCTATCGTGAACGACAAGATGCAATGGGCTGTCGAGGGGGAACATCTGTTGCTCATCGGGAGCTCGAGTGAGGATATCCGGTTAACGGGGAGGCTGGAGCATTGAGTGCAAGCCGGAGGCTTGCAATACCTCGACGGCCTTGCCTATAGCCCAAAAACCATAGTACAAAATAGAGGGGAGCGCTTTCACTTGGATAGCGCTCCCCTTTCAACGATTTTGCCATTCACATATTTGTATTCTTGATATTAACCGCAGCGAGACGTGCCGCAGTTGGTGCAGATGAGGCAGCCCTCCTGATAGACCAGGGTGTTCTGGCCGCAGTTGGGGCATTTCTCGGCTGCGATTTCGCCATTGTTGATATAGCGCTTGAGGGCACGTTCAACACCCATCTTCCACGTGTTGATGGACTGGCTGTCGAGCTCCAGGCTGCTCACGAGTTTGAGCACCTGCGGGATGGGCATACCGTAGCGCAGTACACCCGAAATGAGCTTTGCATAGTTCCAGAACTCGGGATTGAACTTCTCGCTCAGACCCTCGATGGTGGTCTTGAAGCCGCGCTTGTTGATGAACTGGAAGTCATAACGCTTCACGCCATCCTCGCCCACGGCCTTGATGATCTTGCCCTTGGTCACCGACTTGGGACAGAAGATGCCCTCGTCGTCATCGGCAATACCGGTGAAGATCTCGTAGGGGCGACCGTCAATCAAGCCGATAAACGCAATCCATTTCTCCTTCTTGTTCTGGAAACGCACAACGTCGGCCTCCAGTTCAACGGGGCGCTTGAGGATGTGTTCTTCCTCGGCGATATAGCGGGCGGGTCCTTCCTCCTTGGCGGCTTTTTCTTTCTCTTCCTCTTTCTTCTTGTCATTGTCGCTCAAGGCCACGAGTACGCCGGTGCGCGAGCCGTCACGATAGACGGTACATCCCTTACAACCGCTGCGCCATGCCTCCACATAGAGCCTGCCGACCATTTCCTCGCTGATGTCGTTGGGCAGGTTGATGGTCACACTGATGCTGTGGTCCACCCACTTCTGCACCTCGCCTTGCATGCGCACCTTGTTCACCCAGTCCACGTCGTTGGCCGTAGCCTTGTAATAGGGCGATTTCTCGACGATGGCATTGAGCTCCTCCTGAGTGTAGTCGCGGCGAACGGGGATGTTGTTGATGTTCATCCAGGTCACCAGTTTGTGGTGATAGACGATGAACTCCTCGAACGAATCGCCATTCTCGTCCACGAGGTCCACGTGCACGTCCTTGTCGCTGGGGTTCACCTTGCGGCGACGTTTGTAAACGGGCATGAACACCGGCTCGATGCCCGATGTGGTCTGTGTCAACAGGCTGGTAGTTCCCGTGGGGGCGATGGTCAGGCAAGCGATGTTGCGGCGGCCATACTTCACCATTTCCTCGTACAATTCAGGCTTAGCCTCACGGATGCGGTTGATGTAAGGATTGTTTTCCTCACGCTTGGCATCATAAATCTCGAAGGCGCCACGCTCCTTGGCCATCTGTACCGATGAGCCATAGGCAGCCAGTGCCAGAGCCTTGTGTACGTTTACCGAGAACTCGGTAGCCTCGGGCGTGCCATAGCGCAGACCCATGGCGGCGATCATGTCGCCCTCGCCAGTGGTGCCCACACCCGTGCGACGGCCCTTGAGCGTCTTGGTGCGGATTTTGTTCCACAGGTTCATCTCGGTGGTCTTGACCTCGGCCGTCTCGGGGTCTGACTTGATCTTGTCGAGAATCTTCTCGATTTTCTCCATTTCCAGGTCGATGATGTCGTCCATCATGCGCTGAGCGCAGGCAACATGCTCGGCAAACTGGTCATAGTCGAAATAGGCCTGAGGCGTGAAGGGATTCTTCACGTAGCTGTACAGGTTGACGGCGATGAGGCGGCAACTGTCGTAGGGGCACAAGGGAATCTCACCACAGGGATTGGTCGAGATGGTCTTGAAACCGAGGTCGGCATAGCAATCAGGCACGCTTTCACGGGTGATGGTGTCCCAGAACAGGATACCGGGCTCGGCACTCTTCCAAGCGTTGTGTACAATCTTGGCCCACAGTCTAGCGGCATCAATATCCTGCTCATAGACAGGATGGTCGCTGTCGATGGGATACTGCTGGTGATAAGGCTTGTCCTCGACAGCAGCCTTCATGAAGGCGTCATCGATGCGTACCGACACGTTGGCGCCGGTTACCTTGCCCTCTACCATCTTGGCGTCGATAAACGACTCGGCATCGGGGTGCTTGATGCTTACCGTGAGCATGAGGGCACCACGACGGCCATCCTGTGCCACCTCGCGTGTGCTGTTGCTGTAACGCACCATGAAGGGCACCAGACCCGTCGAGGTCAAAGCGCTGTTCTTAACGGGAGAACCCTTGGGACGGATGTGCGACAAGTCATGGCCCACGCCGCCACGGCGTTTCATGAGCTGCACCTGCTCCTCGTCAATCTTGAGGATGCCACCGTAGCTGTCGGGCTCACCATCGAGGCCGACAACAAAGCAGTTGCTCAGTGAGCCCACCTGGAAATTGTTGCCGATGCCAGCCATGGGGCTGCCCTGCGGCACAATGTAGCGGAAGTGGCTCATCAGTTCGAACAGACGGTCCTCGCTCAGGGGATTGGGATATTTGTTCTCGATTCGGGCAATCTCACGCGCTATGCGACGATGCATGTCATCGGGCGTCAACTCATAGAGATGGCCAAAAGAATCTTTCAAGGCATATTTCGTTGCCCAAACCCTGGCGGCAAGTTCATCGCCGTCAAAGTACTTCAACGAGGCTTCATAAGCCTGCTGATAAGTGTAGGTTTTTTGTTCCATTGCTATCGTGTTGAATATCTGTTAGTTTCTAAGGTGAGATAAGCCGCCATTGTGATTTGCGGCAAAATCCTTGCAAAGGTAATACGAATATTTTGAACAACAAAATTTATCACGAAATTTCTAAAGTTTTTCAAAAAAAAATTCAAGTATCTAATTTTCAGGTATTTAGATTTTTGGCTGCCGAAAAAAGTTTTCCAAAAGTCAAACGAAGGCGATTTAAAAGTCTCTCAAAACAAACAACTTGCACAAATCAAGCGGGCGACTCCCACTAGGGGAATCGCCCGCAAATCTTTTACCGAAAAGGATGATTAGTCGAGCTTGCCTTCCTGGGCAGCCTTAATCATATCCTCGTTAGCGGTGATGTAGATCTCAACGCGACGGTTCTGTGCGCGACCGGCCTCGGTGTCATTGCTGGCAACAGGATAGTCAAATGCCAGACCCTGGCTCGTAAGACGGGCAGCAGGAACACCTGCATTGGTCAGGTAGTTGCGAACCTCGGTAGCGCGAGCGTTGGAAACCTTCTCGTTGGCAGCACGGGTGCCCACGTTGTCGGTGTGACCGTAGATCTGTACATCGGTCTGGGGGTTGTTCAGCAGCGAAGTGGCGAACTTGTCAAGCGAAGCCTTGGCATCGTTACCCAGCTTTGAGCTGTTGAAGCCAAAGAGGATACCGTTGTCGAAGGTCACCTTGATGCCCTCAAAACCGTTAACGTCGGTAACGGTATCGACCTGAGCGCCAGCGATTTGAGCCAGCTCACGAGCCTGCTTGTCCATCTTCTTGCCAATGAGCGTACCAGCTACGCCACCAGCAACAGCGCCAATAGCACCACCGATGGCAGCACCCTTGCCCTTGCCGATGAGCGCACCGATACCAGCGCCGATAGCAGCACCGCCGCCACCGCCGATGAGACCGCCCTTAGAGGCATTGTTCATGGAACCACAGCCCGAGATACCGAGCATCAACATAGCACTCAATAAAACACATAAAGTCTTCTTCATAGTTCTATAGTATTACAATTAATAATGTATGATTTATCGTTTACAAATTGCAAATATAGTAATTTATTTATTACAGACGCATAATTTGACGAAAAAATCACTGTGCGGTTTAAAAGACTATTGTTTTTTAGCTGAAATGCAATCGCGCGGCAGCCTGCAAAAGACTGTCGCGCGATGTTATGAGAACCTATCGGCACCAGCGATCAACGCTTGTTGGTAATGGGTCGCAGGTTGCGCTCCTTGAGGTCGCCCGAGCGGTAAGCGTCGAGCAGTTCCTTGAGGTCTTCGATTTGGGACTGCAACTCGACGCCTATGTCGGTGTCCTTGACGTGCATGCGGTGGTTGGTCAATTCGACCAGGCTGCGGCGGGACTTGATGTCCTGTCCCAGGCGAACGGCCTCGTCGATTGACGAGAACGGCTCGTGCTGCACAAGTTCAAAGCCGCGTGAGTGATATACCAGCGTGTAGCCGGCGATACCCGTTTCGGGCTGGTAGGCCTTGGAGAAGCCACCGTCAATCACCATGAGTTTGCCGTCGGCCTTGATGGGATTCTCGCCCTTGATGGTCTTGACGGGCACATGGCCGTTGATGATGTGGCGATGCTCGCCCTCAACGCCGAACTCGTCGAGAATCATATCTACCACCTGGGCATTGTCGCGCATGGTGTAGTAGAAGCCCTTGACCTCCTTGTGGGTGTCCTTGTCGGCAATGAAGTAGCGCTCAAAGGTTGCCATCTTGCTCTTGTCGAATGCGGGTGAATCGGGACCGCACCACAGGTACCACAGGTAGTCGAGTGCAAATTCACGTTCCTCGGGATCGTCACAGCCGAAGTAGGCGTTGCGAATCAGCGTGCCTGCACGCTTGAGCAGGGCTTTGCCATGGAACTTCTCGCCACGAATCTTGACATCCTTGAGGGTGCCGTCCTCGTTCAGGGGGATTGAGGCGTGATAGAGCAGGTTGCCGTTGGCAATGGTGTAGAGGCAGCCGTTGCGGAAGAGGCACAGCATGTGTTTGCGCAGTTTTTCACTCTCGGTAAACGACTGGTGGAGCTTGTTGACGATGGACTCTTCCTCGGGGGTCAGCTTGTAAGGATGCTTGGGATCAACCGTCGGGAAGTTGGTGTCGAGCAGTTCATATTCTTTGCCCTGGATTTTGATAATACCTTTCTTCAAGTCCATTTTGTCCATGAGCAGGCGGTCCTTCATGTCGAAGTCGGGGCGGCGCTTGATGGCTGCAGCCTCCAGTTTGAACTGGATAATGCTGATGGCCTTGTGCATCTGTGCAACGAGCTGGGCTGTGCGGGCACGTTCAGGATCCTTGGCACTGCCGTCCTTGGGCAGGAAGCGTTCACAGGGGTCGTTGGCATAAGTGTCCATGGCAAAGGTGGCTAGCGGCAACAGGTTGATGCCGTATCCGTCCTCGAGGACGCCATGGTTGCCATAGCGCAGGGCAATACGCAGCACGTTGGCGATGCTGCAGTCATTGCCCGAGGCAGCACCCATCCACAGGATGTCGTGGTTACCCCACTGAATGTCGAAATTGTGGAAGTTGCCCAGGACGTCCATGATTTTGTCGGGGCTGGGGCCACGGTCATAGACGTCGCCCAGGATATGCAGCATGTCAATGGTCAACTGCTGAATGAGGTTACACATGGCAATGATAAAATCATCAACGCGGTGTGTCGAAATGATAGTCTTGATGATCACGTCCACATAGGCCTGCTTGTTGGGGTCACTGCTGTGTTCGTGCAAGAGCTCTTGGATAATGTAGGAGAAGTCCTCGGGGAGGGCCTTGTGTACCTTGGAGCGGCTGTACTTGGAGGAAACGTTGCGGCACACCTTCACCAGGCGGTTGATGGTGATGAAATACCAGTCGTTGAGTTCGACAGGATCGGTAATCTCGTCTCTGATGAGCTCAAGTTTCTCGGCAGGATAGTAGATGAGCGTGCACAGGTCCTTCTGCTCACGCGTACTCAACGAGTCGTTGAAGATTTCACCCACTTTACGCTTAATGGTACCGCTGGCATTGCGCAGCACATGCTGGAAGGCCAGGTATTCACCGTGGAGGTCGGCCAGGAAATGCTCAGTACCCTTGGGCAGGTTCAGGATAGCCTCCAGGTTGATGATCTCGGTGCTGGCGGTTGCCACATTTGGGAAACTGCGGGATAGCAGCTTCAGGAAATAAAGGTCACGTTTTCTTTTTTTAGGTTTCATGTCTTGCTATAGCTTGATTAAGTTTAAGGTATGTATCTATATTAGAAATAACGTATAGAGTTAAACAATATTATCTGATTAAGGAAATTCTCACCTTCTTGCCCTTGATTTTGGCCTGCTGCAGGAGCGACAGCACCTGCTGGGTCTGGCGGCGAGGCACAGCGGCAAGGGCATAGTGGTCGCGCACATCGATGCGGCCGATGTCGGCAGCGGCTATGCCGCCATTGTTGGCGATAAAGCCCATGATGTCGCCACGCGAGAGTTTCTCCTTCTTTCCCGCCTGGAAATACAAGGTCGCCATCGGTGACTTTGCCGGTTTGCCCGACGGATGCAAGGCAAAGGGCTCGTCGATGGTGATCCATTCGGGCAGAGCCTCGCCAACGGTAGTAATGACATATGCGTTGCCATCGGCATCGACGCGTGCTGTGCGCCCGTTACGGTGGATATAGGTCTGCTCATTGATGGGCAGGTGGTAATGGACGATGTGCTCCACCGTATCGATGTCCAGGCCGCGCGAGGCCAGGTCGGTCGAGACCAGAATGTTGATGCTGCCGTTGTTGAGCATGGCCACAGCCGTCTCGCGCTGCTGCTGTTCCAGGGCACCGTGGTAGATGCCAACCGAGAAGCCCCATTTGCTCAATGCCTGATGGATGCGTTCCACGCTCTCGCGGAAGTTGGCAAACACAATCGTCTTATCACCGTCGAGCGAGAGCAGCAGTTGCCGCAGCGTCTCAAGTTTGTCCTTGTCGTCTGATACCACTCGCCACACCCTGATGCGCTCGGCGGGTTGTTCGGTTTGTTCCAGCACATTCAGGACAGTCGGATTGTGCAGGCGCACGTAGTCAGGCACCACGTCAAGCACTGTGGCCGAGGCCATGATGCGGCGGTTGATGTGCGGCATCACCTTAATCAGGCGGCGCATCTCGTCTTCAAAACCCAGTTCAAGGGCCTTGTCCATCTCGTCCAGCACGAGCAGACGCGAGCCGCTCAAGTCGATGTGGCCCCGCTTGTGGTGGTCGAGCAAGCGGCCAGGCGTGGCGACGATGATGTCGGGGGTGACCGCCAGCGATGCCTTCTCGTCGGCAACGGCATGTCCTCCATAGCAGGCCGTCACTTTATAGTCCACGGCCAATTGACGCAATATCTCGGCCGTCTGCATCACCAGTTCCCGCGAGGGCGCCATCACTACCGCCTGCAGTCGTTGCATGGGCGGCTTGAGGGCCTGAAGCACGCACAGGGCAAAGGCCAATGTCTTGCCCGTTCCCGTGGGTGAATAGAGCACCAGGTCTCCCCCACCCGTTTTCCAGGCGTTGAGGGCCGACTGCTGCATCTCGTTGAGTTCAGCAATCGCCAAGCGCTCCCTTACCAGTTTTATGATCTCGGTTTCTTTCATCAATCTGCAAAATTATCTAAAAAATGTTAGACTATTCAATAATTTTTGACAGGAACGAGTTATTTAACTAATTTTGCACGCTTAGAATTCAATATCTGACAATAAGAATGAAGTTTTTATCGAGATTTGCTCTTGCCGCAGTCGTGGCATTGCTGATGACCGCCTGTGGCGGAACCGACACTACCTACCAGTACAAAACCCAATATCTGCCCGTTCAGCTCGTGGGAAGCGAGAAATGGTCCATTCTGGACGTGAACAGTGGCGAAGTCGTTGCCAAGGATGCCTTTGTCAACGCCCCGTCGCCCATTGTGGCCGGGATGTTCTATGTCATGAACGATGAGGGCAGCTATGACTACTACGACGTGAGTGCCCCGACAACTCCCGTTGCCGGCCACTTTGGCAGCGTGACCTCGTTCAGCGACGATGGCGTTGCCGTTTGCAGCCGTGTGGGTGGCTCGTTGTGCGTCATCGACCGCAAGGGACAGGTCGTTAAGGAATTGCCCAAGGACGTGTCGCAATGCTCCATGTTCTCGCGTGGCATGGCCGCTATCCAGAACGACAACGGCCAGTGGGGATATATCAATGCCAGCGGCGACACTATCATCCCTGCCAACTTCAGCACCGCCAACCTCTTCCTCTATAGTGACTATGCGCTTGTCGTTGACGAGAAACAGCCTAGCGACAGTGTCATCAACTTTAGCGTCATCGACAAGAGCGGCAAGGTGATGTTCAATGCCAACAGCAGCGAGTACCAGCCTGTCCAGCCCTATTACATCAACGGCGTGTTGCCCGTGATCAAAGGCGACTCGCTCGTGTGTCTTAACGAGAATGGCAAAGAGGTAGCCAATCCTATCGATGACGGCGACAAGGTTGAAAAGGGAGGTTATGCCGACTTCTCGCGCACACCCTCGGGCGACTATATCGTCATCAAGGACAAGAAGACCGGCATGGTCGACAAGAATAACAAGCCCCTGATTCCCATCGAGCACGACAACCTGATTGACATCAACGGCGAACGTCTGATTGCTGTGGATGGCGATACCTACCACATCATCGACCGCAACGGCAATGCCGTGGGCAACGTCAAGTTCAGCAACGCCCATGTGAGCGAGGACAATCCCTTTGCCACACGCGGCTTTATCGACGCCAGCCTGGCGGCTGCCTCGCTGATGATGATGTTTGACGAGACATCGGCCTGTGGTGCCAATGCCAACACCACCCTGATGGACATGAACGGCATGCTCAGCACCGACGCCCGCATGTACGTCGGCAGCAACACGCTAGTGATGCCCCAGGGCCCCTACATCATCCAATATGCGTTTGACCGTGACGTGGCCAGTGCCAATGCCGACAGCACCGCGGCCAGCTTCAACTATGACGCCAAGGTGAACCGCGTCATCATCTCGGTGGACCTGAACCATTGCCCTGCAACGACCGAGCCCTCGATTGTCAACATGGTGGAGAGCAGCTTGGGCAAAAAAGGCTTTGTGTTCGCCCGTGACGGCATCTTTTGCAGCGACTACCTGACGGCCCTGACCATGGGCTATGACAAGGGCGTCATGAGTCTGATTTATTACATGCACTTCAATGAATCAGTCCCCCAAGCCAAAAACAAGAGACAACAAAAAACAAACAAATAAAAACTACAATATGTACTACGTTCAAAAGACACTGGAAATCTCATCGGCCCACATGCTGTACCTGGACCACAACAGCAAGTGTGAGAACCTGCACGGCCACAACTGGATTGTGAACGTGTATTGCAAAGCCAAGGAACTTGACGATAACGGCATGGTTACCGATTTCACCATTATCAAAGAGATGGTGCACGGCAAGCTGGACCACAAGTACCTGAACGAGGTGCTCGATTTCAACCCCACGGCCGAGAACATTGCTCGCTGGATTGTCGAAACCGTGCCCAACTGCTACCGCGCCGATGTACGTGAGAGCGCCAACAACCTGGCCATCTACGTCAAGGACGAGGACAACAATGTGGAGTAAGTTAGAAGTTAGGAGTTAGGAGTTAGAAGTTAGGAGTTAGAAGTTAGGAGTTAGGAGTTAGGAGTTAGGAGTTGGCATCCGCACTTAAACTACTAAAGACTAACAACTAAAAACTAACAACTAAAAACTAACAGCTAAAAACTAAGGACTGAATCATGTGGAAGGTTAACGAGATCTTCTACTCGCTACAGGGCGAGGGGTACAATACAGGTACCGCCAGCGTGTTTATCAGGCTGAGCGGCTGCAACCTGCATTGCGCCTTCTGCGACACCCGTCACGATGAGGGCACGATGATGACGTTGCCCGAGATCGTCGAGCGGGTGATGCAATACCCCGATGCGCCGCTCATCGTGCTCACTGGCGGTGAGCCATCGCTATGGATCGACGAGAACTTTGTCGCCGGGCTCAAGAAGATGACGGGCAAAACTATCGCCATCGAGACCAATGGCACCCGTCCCCTGCCCCGCGGCATCGACTGGGTGACCCTGTCGCCCAAAACAGGACTGGGCGAGAGTGGCGACCTCCCCGTGGTGCTCACTCGTTGCGACGAACTCAAAGTGGTGTACCTGGGCCAAGACTTGGCCCAATACGACAACATCACAGCCAACCACCGCTACCTGCAGCCCTGCTGGGTGAGCGACCTCGAGCAACGGCGCAGCAATATGCTAGACACTGTCCGTGCAGTGATAGAGAACCCGCAGTGGCGACTCTCGTTGCAGACCCACCGCTTGCTGGGCATCCAGTAAACACTAACACTACTTGTTGCGTTGACAACGCAACATACATGACCTTCTACAACAAACATCCGCACCCCATTAGTTGGGATACGGATGTTTGTTTAGTTTTTAGTCGTTTAAGTGTGGATACCCACTCCTAACTCCTAACTTAAAACTTAAAACTGTGAGCCTTACTGGCGGCCGCTCAGAACGACGTCGCGGCTGGTCTTGGCGATGAGGCCCTGGAGGACCTTACCCGGGCCCAGTTCCTCGGCCTCGGTCATGCCATCGGCAACCATATTGGCAACAATGTGGCTCCAACGCACGGGGGCGGTGAGCTGTTGCAGCAGGTTGGCCTTGATTTCCTCGGGATCGGTGTGGGGCTTGGCGTCCACGTCCTGGTAGATGGGGCAAACGGGAGCCGAGAAGTCGGCAGCCTCGATAGCCTCGGCCAGTTCGGCACGTGCGGGCTCCATCAGGGGCGAGTGGAAAGCGCCACCCACCTTGAGGGGCA
>JAEEGF011301160.1_pt1 | contig 20392 bp, 21 predicted proteins | sample 9134171 | NCBI WGS metagenome assembly JAEEGF01 (sample SAMN16246542, study PRJNA631951) | gut metagenome | biome: gut microbiome; feature: rumen; material: AP-attached | host: Bos | place: Iran: Karaj | collected 2018-10
TTAACGCCCGCTTTGCGGGCTATGGCATTTCCTATTGTGTTTATGCTACCCGTCCTGCTTCAGACAACGCTTCGCATGCGCGGGAAAGGCTGCTTTGGGAGCATTAGAAAATGGAACTTCTTTATAACGCTCGCAAGTATCAAATCCACCCGCCAAATAGATTCTGGGACGAGCTGAGTTTAATTCGTAGGATTTTGGGGCATCTTTTGGAAGGCCATAAATCCCAGCGAAAGAACCGACAAAAAATCTTTTTGAACAAGCAAAATTCCCCCTGCGAGCGTAGAATGGGCAGGGGGAAGAGGGTGGTTTATTTTACTTGGCTGCGGCGAATCCTTTTTCGAGGTCGGCGATGATGTCATCGATGTGCTCTGTGCCGATTGAGAGTCTGATGGTGCTCTGGGTAATGCCCTGGTCAGCAAGTTCTTCGTCATTGAGCTGAGAGTGAGTTGTTGTTGCTGGGTGGATAACAAGGCTCTTAACATCTGCTACGTTAGCAAGAAGTGAAAAGATCTCAAGATTATCGATGAACTTCCATGCTGCCTCCTTGCCGCCCTTGATCTCAAAGGTAAAGATTGATGCTCCTCCGTTAGGGAAATATTTCTCATAGAGGGCGTGATCAGGATGATCTGGTAGAGATGGGTGATTTACCTTCTCAACCTGTGGGTGCTTGGAGAGGAATTCAACTACCTTCTTTGTATTCTCTGCATGTCTGTCAAGACGAAGTGACAAAGTCTCAACGCCCTGAAGAAGAAGGAATGCGTTAAATGGAGAAATAGTTGCTCCAGTATCTCTTAAGAGAATTGCTCTAATATAGGTTACAAAAGCTGCTGGTCCAACTGCATCATAGAAAGATACTCCGTGATAGCTTGGGTTTGGAGATGCAATCTGAGGATAATTTCCACTCTCCTTGTAGTTAAACTTACCTGACTCTACGATGATTCCACCAAGTGTTGTTCCATGACCACCAATAAACTTTGTAGCTGAGTGAACTACAATGTCAGCACCATGCTCGATTGGTCTGATAAGATATGGTGTTCCAAAGGTATTATCTATAACAAGAGGAAGACCATGCTTGTGAGCGATCTCAGCAATTGCATCAATATCCGGAATATCGCTGTTTGGATTACCAAGAGTTTCAAGGTAGATAGCTCTTGTATTTGGCTTGATGGCACCTTCTACCTCTGCAAGGTCATGTGCATCAACAAAGGTTGTTGAAATTCCATACTGTGGAAGTGTATGTGCCAAAAGGTTGTAACTACCACCATAGATTGTCTTCTGGGCAACAATATGTCCACCATTTGCAGCAAGTGCCTGAATTGTATAGGTGATAGCTGCTGCGCCGGAAGCTACTGCAAGAGCTGCGCTGCCGCCTTCGAGGGCTGCGAGTCTCTTTTCGAGAACATCCTGTGTTGAGTTTGTAAGTCTGCCGTAGATATTTCCTGCATCAGCAAGTCCGAATCTGTCTGCCGCATGCTGTGAATTTCTAAATACATAAGAAGTTGTCTGATAAATTGGAACTGCTCTAGCATCTGTTGCTGGATCTGGCTGTTCCTGTCCTACATGTAACTGAAGTGTCTCAAATCTGTAATTGCTCATACCTTAAATCCTCCTCCTGGCTTGCTCATTCGCGTTTTTTGTATTGGAATGATTTTAAAATGTATTTACCTACTATGTCAATATACTTTATCATAATAAAGAGTTATCACTTGCGATAACTTCTGCTGATTATTGAATTATTTAAATATGGTATATTATGATATAGGTGTCAAAAGACAACTATGAGGAATAAGCAATTTACATAATGTTAAAAGACAAGGAGTAGCAACAGACTATGTTTTCAACGAAAGGACGTTACGCCCTTAGAGTAATGATAGATTTAGCTCAGCAAGAAAGCGACGATTTCATTCCACTTAAGGATATCGCTGAGCGTCAGGATATTTCCAAAAAGTATCTGGAGATCATAGCTAAAGAGATGGTAAAGGGCGGACTTATTGTAGGTGCCAGCGGCAAACACGGCGGCTATAAACTCTGTAAAGAGCCTTCAGCGTACTCCGTTGGAGAGATAATAGAGCTGATGGAAGGCCCCTTTGCTCCTGTAGCATGCCTTCAGGATGAAAACTACAATTGTGACAAAGTAAGCAAATGCAAGACTCTGCCCATGTGGAGAGAGTTCTACGAGCTTGAGAAGAATTTCTTTTACAGTAAAAAGCTTAGTGACCTCCTCTAATTCTTGTCAAAAGAGATCCAGTGTGCTGTCCAGATATATCTCTTCCCGAACCTTTAGCTGATACTTAGGCTTAGTCATGTAATGCAATAGAAATTCCAGTAGTATAGCGCTTCCCAGGCTTCTACCCTCAATTTTGTAGTTGGAAAAGCCGGCTGGAATATATGTATCCTGGATGTCGTCTACTCCGATGAATCCAGGATTTTCCATTGCCAGGGAGAATTTATAGCCTTCATTTGCCTTTGGTGAGCGGCATATATAATCTTCGCAATCTTCGCCAAGGCTCTTTCTGCTTACGTTTTCATAGCACTTTTTTCTGTCTGTGCAGCCATAATAGCAGCATTCATTGCAGAGAAACTCTACCTTTTTCTTTAAGTCTGGCGATAGCTCTTTTAACCTATCCATATCCTTGTTCAGCCTGAAATCAGGGACCACATAGTCAAATTCAGGCCTGTTTAGCTCTTTTTCCAAGTCTCCAATATCAGTCAGAACCTTAGTCGTAGATGAAACAAAGTAAAAGCCAGGATATTCTTTTTTGATGTAATCAAGAAGAAGATCAGAATGGATAATAACGCCATTTTGGATTCCACCTGTCTTTTCAAACAAACGGCACAGGTCATTACACCTCTTATCTGCAAGATGCTCATTCCTAATAAGGGAATTGCTAAAGGTAAGCCTTGCAGATATCCCATACTCTTTCATAAGATCTGCTACTTCCAATGCCCCTTCGTCACCAAAGCCCACACGGCCTCCGCCCCAGATACAATCCGCAGGCGCACCATAAATAGAACCTATTTCGCACCAGTCGTAGAAATAGGCCCTATGCTCCCTGAATAAGGGCAAAAAGACCTTGTAAAATTCATAAAATTCAAAAAGACCAGGCAAATGGTAATATGCCTTTGCGACAGGAAAATCCATTTATTTCTCCACATCTAATTTGCATTGTTTATCGTCCCACATAAGTTTTGTTATTGAATATTGGCCTCTTTCGTATCCATAGGATTCGCCGTCATCCTCGTAAAGGTTAAAAGAAGCATCTTTACCCGGATATACCTTTTTTTCTATCGTTCCATCTTCTTCGGCAAGTGGAATAATGCTGCCTGCCACTGCAAATACTGCAATCCTGTCGATAGGACACTCATATTCTATCCTTCTTCCGCCCTCATAAAACTTGCCTGTATAGTAGTCATACCAGTTATTACCTGCTGGCAAATATATAGAAATAGTATCTTTAGGGCTTACCACGGGGCAGATCATAAGACCTGGGCCAAACATATACTGATCAGAAATTTCGCGAATGCCCTCTTCATCCGGATAATCAAAGAATAAGGGCCTGATTATCATGCCATCATCTAGACACGCCGCCGCTCCAACAGAATAGATATATGGCATAAGCCTGTATCTTCCCTTAATAGTAGCTACAATTGCTTCATAATACTGATCACCCTTATCGCCAAAGACCCAGGGCTCCCTGCTCACATCTGTTCCGTGAGATCTGAATATTGGTAAAAAAGCTGCAAACTCAAGCCATCTTACATAGAGCTTTTTGTACTCGTCAGTAATTCCCTCATATTCGCCGTTCCAGTACCACTGAAATCCCCTTTTTACAAAGAAAGCTCCTGCATCCAACGTCCAATAGGGCATTCCGCTTGCCGCCATCTGAAGGCCTGCTCTCACCTGCCTTTTAAGGCAATCCCAGCTAGCAGAAACATCGCCTGACCATAATATGGTTCCATATTTCTGGCTTCCTGCCCATCCACTTCTGGTAAGGTTTACAACTCTTTTATCTGGTCTTGCGCAAATAAGCCCTTCCCATATGGTCATGGCATGATACAGGCCATAGGAATTAGCCATTTCTAGCGGCATGATATTTCCTGCATCTGTCCTGAATTCACAGTACTTTTCACCGTCCTCCGGTTCTATATGATGCTCCCACTCAGGCGTTATAGGCTCACTTGAATCGCACCAAAAGGCGTCCACCCCTGACGGAAGGAGGTTTCTCTCAACCTGGGAGAAATAGAGTTTTCTGGCTTCTTCATTGAACGCGTCATAAATATCAGTTCCAGGTAAAAGATAATTCTTTTCCTTAAACTCCTTATTATCCTCCGTATTAGGGCTCATATTAGGCCAAATGGACATCATAAAGTGGATTCCCATATCATGAAGCTCATCTGTCATCTCTTTTGGAGATGGGAATCTGGATCTGTCAAAGCTCTTTTGCCCCCATTTCCCATCTTCCCAGCTGAGCCAGTCAAGGACGATGCAATCTATTCCAATCTTTCTCTTTTTAAACTCTCTTGCTACATCCAGGATTTCTCCCTGGCTTTTATACCTCTCCTTGGACTGAATATATCCGTAAGCCCATTTTGGAAGCATTGCTGCTCGTCCTGTAAGTTTTCTAAAGCCCTTGATTACTGCTGGAAGCGTATCTCCCGGAATAAAGTAGTAATCCAGATAGTAGTCTGCTTCAGTCTGGATATAGGCTTCTCCATTCTTTTCAGAAAAAAGCGCCAGAGACTTGGTACTGAGAAGTATTCCGTAATTATTGGTTGAAACCACCATAGGAATTGCAATCTTCCTGTTTGCCTGATGTATGTAATAGGTACTGCCTCTTAAGTTCCATTCACCATTTTCGCCCTGTCCAAAACCAATCAGCATTTCTTCTGGTTCAAACTCAAAATAAGTCCTTGTCTTGTAGGCTATTCCATATTCTTCCTTATCCGCAGCCTTTATCTTTTTCTTAATACCATCAGCTGTTTCTATTTCTTCAACTACAGCACTTTCGTTGTCAGCTACTTTGTAAAGACTTATCTTTTCCAGCTGTCTCGGACAAGTACGTCTCTCTGAAAAAAATGTTTTCCCCTTTTTATCAACATATGTGACGGCCCCTGTTTCCTCGTTTATTCTGACAAGGATATATTTTGTATCAATTATTGTCTCGTTCTGCCCCTGAATGATCTCATGATCTTTTTCTACCTGGACATAGCACATCCCTTTGCCCTGTCTCGCATCAAATACTCCATCCACAGAAAAGGATGTCCTTACGATGCCACAATCCATTATGGTTAACCTTAAAGTGCCATTTTTTGTTTTTAAATAAAAGCTGTTGTCATCAATATTTATCATGTCTATGCCTCGTTTTATTTAGATATACTCAATGATAGCACACAACTTGCGTCTTTAAAAAAAGATAGTATAATGTGTAATGTTTTTTTGTTATATCGAGGTATTATTTATGAAATTTCTAAAACAGTTTTTGATCATTCTTGCAGTTTCACTTATGGGCGAGATCTGCAAGGCAATCCTTCCACTCCCTATCCCTGCAAGTATTTATGGGATGGTATTTATGTTTATTTTCCTTTTGACAGGCCTTATAAAGCTCGAACAGGTTAGAGATGCAGGCAAGTTCCTTATAGAAATAATGCCTGTTATGTTTATTCCAGCTGGTGTAGGTCTTATGTCCTCCTGGGGTGTACTTAAGGGCGTTCTGATTCCGGTATCTGTCATCACTGTGATCACAATCTTTACAGTAATGGCCGCAACCGGGCTTGTTTCTCAGGTTATTATCCGCAGAGGCCAGAAAAACATCAGTAAGAGTAAGGAGGAAGCATAATGGGCGAGTTTATGCAAAACAGTGCATATGCGGGAGTCACAATAAGTCTTCTCTCCTACAGCATCGGTGCCTATCTTAAGAAGAAATTTGGATACGGATTTCTTAATCCGCTTCTTATATCTATTCTTGCCACCATCGTATTTTTGCTGGCCTGTGGCGTCGACTACGACACCTACAATGAGGGTGCCAAGTACCTTAGCTGGCTCTTGACGCCTGCTACAGTTTGCCTTGCTATACCTTTATACGAAGAATGGGAGCTTTTGAAAAATAATGCCAAGGCTGTAATGCTTGGAATATTCTCAGGAGTAATTACCAGTCTTGTGACTGTATTTGTGCTGGCAAAGCTCATGGGACTTTCTCACGAGAGCTATGTGACACTTCTTCCCAAGTCCATCACAACAGCCATAGGCATGGGTGTATCAGAGGAACTTGGCGGCTATGTAACTATCACAGTTGCGGTTATTGTTATAACCGGAGTTTTGGGAAATATATTTGGTGAATTTATCTGTAAGATCTTCCGAATCCATGAACCTATATCTAAGGGTCTTGCCCTTGGAACCGCAGCTCATGCTATTGGCACTGCCAAGGCCATGGAAATCGGAGAAATAGAAGGTGCTATGAGTTCCCTTTCAATAGCTGTTGCCGGTATACTAACTGTAATCTTTGCAACAGTATTTGCAGGGCTCATCTGATCATTCTCTTATCATCATCAGAGCAACAACAATCAATATTATTGGAGAAATCCAAATGGTTCCAATGCCTAGCTGTCCGGATAGGACTCCTCCTACTCCGGCTCCTATGGCAAAAATAATGATAATACCAAAGAAATGAAGTGACTTAGAAAGCGCAGACTTCTCTTTTGTTCGCATGAACCTAGACAGGCTCTCTGTTCCGCTTCTAAGATTTCCAATACACATGGTGCTGGCATATCCGTATCCATGCACCTTTCTAAAGGTCTGAACCTGCATTGCACAGGCAAAAGAAACCAGCATATTAGCGAAAACATTAAAGGCACCAGGAAGAAATCCCACTATCATCAGCATAACAATCTCAACAAATAGTACAATCTGTCTCCAGTGGATTTTAGGGCTTCTTTTAAATCTACTCTCAATTCTCTCTGCCAGAAACACTCCCGCAGCAAATGATAATAGCGGTAAAAGATAGTGCAGGCCCTTGCCCCACTGTCCCATCATAAAATTCTGGCTCATAAGAACCACATTACCTGTCTGTGCGTTGGCAAATACACTACCTCGCACATTGTACGTATACGCATCCTGCAATCCTCCAGAAAAAGATAGCAGTGCGCTTAATCTAAAACTCTCAGACTTCTGCATTTGTGTCTCCTGATGTTTCGTCCATGTCTGAAATTGTCTTAGGAGCAAGTTCTTTTTTCTCGTTCTTTATTTCCCAATGGATCAAAAATGTAAGCACAGCTCTAAGGGTTATGATGGCTCCCAGAATCCCGAGCTCCGCCCATTCTCTTACTACTACTGTCCTTAGCACCTCTCCCCCAAGCTTGAATTCAAGGGCAAGAGCAATTCCCTGTGCCAACTGAAGTCTAATGGATTCGTCCTTTTTAAGCCAAAAGATAAAACTCTTAATGGCAGTGAACACAAGGATGCATATTCCAAATAGTTCCAAAAGAAGTGTGGAAAATTCAACTATATAGCGAAGATATGTTTCTGCATTCAGATAAATATTCTCCATAGCTCATCCTCCATGGCAATCTCTACTGACTTATGTATAACTTTATTATAGTTAAAGCCTTGATTTATCGCAAATCTATAACGTTTTCGAGATTTTATATTTTTTTTATTTTATCAACAGAAAATGTACATATTCATAGGGTAAACTAGATTGAAATTGGAGGTTAATCCATGAGCATAGACAAGAATTTTAGCAAAAAACAGAAAACAATAAATGCTGTGATCTACAATGGTAAGTATGTAGACCCCAGCATTATCAGAAAAAAAATCTTATCAGTTACTGCAGCTATAGCAGGGCTGATCTGCTTCGTTGTGCTATTTATATTGTAATCGCCTGTTATTTTATATCGACATTTCCAAGATTGCACTCAACCTTGATAGTTCCCTTATCTCCAGTCTGCTTATAAGAGCTGTCAACTTTTTCCTTGCCTATTCTGACATCGCCCAGAGACGAGGATACTTCAACGGAATAGTCCTTAACATCTTCTTCCAGGGTAATGTCCACATTGCCCATGGAATTCGTGATATCAAGATCTGTAGCATCGCATTTGCTGATTTCCACATCGCCCATATTGGCTTCAATAGAAATCTTCTCAGAAGAGCATTTATTTACCTCAATATTACCCATGTTACCTGTCAGTGAGATTTCTTTTGCCACAATATCATCCACATTCAGATCTCCGATAGCAAGCTCAGCTATAAAGCTATCCATTTCATTATCCCTTGGGATCTCGATTGTGAGCTTGTTGTCTGTCTTTAGGTTTGCTTTCTTGACCTTCTGATTCTGCTTGATCAAAAGAGCTCCTGTATTCTCGTCATAATCAAACACCGGCCTGAAGTTCTCATCGCCTTTAAATTCAACTTTATACTCTTTGCCCTCTTCAATCTTGATGTTCAAAAGGGCAGCATCTATGTCAAGTTTCTTTATTTCTCCAGTAATTTCGAAATCTTCGTTAACTACTTCTCCCTCGTTGTAGAGGTGGGTCTTAATGCCCCAAAATACAACGGCTACAGTAATCACTACAAGAACAAACATAAATGCCTTATTCATTTAGCTTCACCTCCCTCACGATTTCCTGTCAGGATCCTTCCAAGTGGTTTGCGGATAATTCCAGCGATAGGCCATATAAGCCAGCTTGAGCCCCAGTTAAAGGATGAAAAACTGATGATCAGGTAAATGCAAAGAACTATTTTCCAGTACATAGACATGAAATCCTTGGCATAGTCATTGACATAGTTCTTTCTGGCCTTTTTAACCGGTTCAAAGTCACCAGCCATGGTCTTTACATCATTGAGAGATAAGAGCTTGTCATATGCAGAGTCCTTGGCTCCTGAAAAGATAATGAGCAGAACTCCAACACCTGCGCAGATAAAGATCATTGAAGGGCCGATGCCTTCTGTGAGAAAAGGAAATGTTTCTCCAAAGATCGTGCTGAAGGCTATAACAGGAATTATGCTAAGTACACAGATTATTATGCCTATTGTAAGGATGCTGCCGCGAAGGATTGCATTGTCCTCCTTCTCCCTTGCAAGATACTCAGCAGTAGAAAAATCAATGGCGCAAGGCTCTTTTTGAAGAAATTTCCACTGGCTCATCATAACTGAGGAAAAGATAAACATTCCCACACCAGCAGCAGCTAAAAGGAACATTAGTATCACACCTATTCCTACAACTCCTTCTCTTCCGATCATATCTCCGATTGTAGCGAAAAGAATTGGTCCAACCATAGCAAAGCAGCACAGCATAACCCCAAGACCAATAGTAAATTTCTGGCGTGTCACATCCCTGATATAATCAATAACCTCTTCCTGACACAGAACTCTTGTATCTGAGTCAACTGCCTCGCTTACAACCTTATCTATTCCAAGGCTCTCTGCCAGTTCATCCAGATTACCAAACTCTGAGATAACTGTTCCAACTGCCTCATTCTCTGTCTTGCCCTCGTTTATGAGCTCTGTATATTTGTCTTCCATCATAGAGTAAAGCTCGTCCTTGGCCTTTTTTACCTCAACTGTATTTGGAAGATTCGCAAACATTGTCTCCAGGTAATTTTTAATTGTATCCATAATCACTTATCTCCTCTGATAAACTTTTCAACCACTTCTTTTGTAAGATTCCACTCAGCACATTTTTCCATGTAGTACTGTTTCCCCAACTCGGTTATCCTGTAGTAGGTTCTCTTCTTGCCGTTCTCTGCGCTTTGCGCATAGGATTCGACATATCCATTTTTCTCCATTCTGGTAAACGCGGAATAAAGAGTTGTCTCTTTTATAATGTATTTGTCCTCTGAAAGAGCCCTGATCCGTTTGGAAATCTCGTATCCATAAGAAGGTTCATCCAGGAGGATAAATAGGATAATGGTGTCATTATATCCGCGAATTACATCGCTACTGATCTCTACCATCCCATAAATCACATCCTCTCTTAAAATGTGTATTTCATACGACTATCGTACTATGACAGATGTACTATGTCTGTCGTAGTATATCTGACGTAGTAAATATACCACGGCTATCGTAGTATGTCAACACATCGTCAAAAATTTTTTTTAAAAATAGCAAAAAAGTATTTGAAAAGCGTCACAAACCGCGTTGCTACGTTGTTTCTATAGTGATAGAATATTTTTAATTATTTTGGGAATGAGAGGAGAAAGACGATGAAAAATCTAAAAAAGAAATTATTGATCGGTACTACTATAGGTCTTGCCTGCCTGGTCCTTGGCGCATGTACAAATAACCAGAAAGATGGCTCTACAGAAGCAGTTTCTACAGAGAATAATTCAACAGAAGCTATATCAAAGGGCGCAGAATCTACCAATGTTTCTTCTGTAGATTCTTCTTCCGATGCTAATGATGCTCCTAATGAGGCTACAGATGCGGCTTCTTTGGAAGCTACCAATGTGGAGGAGTCTTCCTCAGCAACTTCCGCTTCTGTCACCAAAACAGACGGCTCATCTACAATAGAAAAAGACAAGGCAATTGACTCTTCTACTGTAGATGTGAGCCTTGGAGATCACTATGACGATCCTCCAGTAACAAATTTACCTGACCCAACTGTAGAAGTCAGATGATTTTTTGACTACCTTCCTTGTTTTTCAAAGTGGTTGTAAATCGCGCTTATACCAAAGCAGAGGATACCACTTACCAGGAAGCTGATTGCGCGTCCAATGGTATTCTCATAGGTTATGTCGATCATAATAAACTTGGCAACGCAGATCATAGACAAAATAAGTCCGTAGAGCCTTAGCTCTTTGGCTCCAAAGGTCTTGTTAAAGCCTACAGCAATGCACACGATAGCAAAGAGTAGAATGGCAACGCTGACTACAAATCCCTCTGCATCATAGCCAAAAAGGCTGACAAGAAGGATTATTCCAAACTTGATGCCTGCGTAGAGCTTTTCACTGCCACCAGAAGCAAAGTGTCTTGGAAGGTTAATACAGGCAAGTGCCACAGTAAATACAATGTACAGGCCCTGTAATACAGGAAAATCCACATTTTCTATATTGTAAAGTCCCACCAGCATTCCTATAGCATTGAAAATGTTAAGGACAGTGCTGATCTGTTTATCCTTGTTACCCGCGCTGTCATGGTCAAGCTTAAGAAAGATCATGGCAGCGTTAAATATTCCCATAGGAGCTATAACTAAAAGTTCTCTTAGTTCTACAAATTTCGCCAGGCTGTCTTCCAGCGCAGTAAACAAGAATAATCCCATACAGACCTGAGTCATAACATAAAAGACAATCTTGCTGAGAGCATATTTGTTGACCACGAATGCCTCAAAGATAAACACTACTACAGCAAATATAAAGGCCGCTCCATAGAAAAGGACGCTGCTATTACCAATAAGCTCTAAAATGATCATTGCAGCTGCAAGAATCGCTGCCTGGTTTCTAAAGCCTTTTATATCTCTCCTGATTCCATAAAGAGCTACCGCAAGAAGGGCCACAAATATGATTCCTGTATCAAAGAATTCCTCGTAGTTAATGCAAATTCGAATCAAACCTACGATGATCCAGCCAGTTGTCCAGGCAATGTTAAAAGACCTTACGTAGGGCTTGTCACTCTTTGAAATGCCCATTAAAAGAGCTGCCTCTGCCACAACTACTATGGCGAAGAAAATAATAATGTCAAGCCATGTAGCCGTATTAACACAATCTCCAAATAGCATATAGGAGGAAGCAAGGGCTATAGCGCTTCCAAAGGCCATGAATGTATTATCTGCATCTTCTGTAAGAAGATTCCCAAATAAGAAATATGCATAATAACCTGCACTTATAAGCATCAAAACAATTGCTGCAATAGTCAGAGGAACACCAATACTAATCTTGTCTCCTATCACAACAGCAAAATAAAAGATGATTCCCAAATTAATGCAACTTTGAATAAGACGCTGGGTCTTATTCTTCCAGAAGGTAAACTGGAAGGCTCCGCCCAGTATGCATAAATAGAAGAGCATAGGAATAACCAGTGCTGTATCTTTGATTCCTGCGCCCAGGAAGGCCGATATCACAAATCCTGCATCGCCTATAGCCTGGAAGAGCCTGCTTTCTTTTCTGCCAATTATAAGAACAACTGCGGCCCAGATAAACAAAAGAATATACATAAGCAGATCATTTATAACCTCAAAATGTATCCTGGTGACTAGAACCGACAGGTAGGTGCATCCAAGACCACAGGCAAGAAGGGCTGTAAAAAACGTATTCTCCGGCTTTTTAACATGCTGGAAATATGCTCCAATTGTGAGGCCTATACTGACTGTAAACATCATGGTGATCTTAACCCCATCATTCATGTAAGGAATGATTAGACTTGCAAACAAAACAAGAGCTATAAATATCAGGATACTTGCCAAAACTCCCATAAGATGCTTACCAATCCAGGATTCTGTGGATGATTTCCTGACTGGTGCCTGATATAACTGGGGTTGTGGCTGCACTGTAGTTCTAACCTGAGGCTGATATAGCTGCGGTTGCGGTTGTGGTTGTGGACCCCCATAGAATACCTGCTGTGGCTGCGTCTGCATCTGTGGCGCCACCCCTTGTTGTCTCTTTAATTCTTCAATGGTATTTGACGCTTGATCTAAGCGATTTTGAATCTGACTGACCTGGAACCTGATGGTACTAAGTTCCCTCTCCAACTCTTCAATCTGTCCCATACACTTCTCCCCTGATTTTTATCGTATAAAAAAATAAGTGTAGCCTTTAATTATAATATAATGGCTCACCATGTAAATATACTTTAAATACAGCAAATAATCTACGCTTATTTCAGCAGTTCCGCAACATAAAAAGAAGCTCCCCAAAAAGGGAGCTTCCTAAAATATACTATCAAACTGTTGAATAGCCGTATCCATTGCAGATCGCATCTACAGGAGTTCCTGCCTTGCAAAGAGGGCAGTTATCATGGCTGTAGCTTGCATAATCCGGGAAGTCACGCAATGAAAACAGCGATCTTATAGGTACGTTTTCTATCTGTGTTGCAATCGAGAAAACAGCGGAGATACCTGCTGGTTCTCCCTTATAAAATCTAATGGAATCAAGAGCCGTCTTAAGAGTTCCTCCAGTCGTTATGGAGTCTGTAAGGATCAGCACTTTTTTACCATCTATCATGTGCTTGTTATTCTCTCTGAACATCATCTGGCCATTAACATTAGTCTCCGGCTGGGTAATATACATGGTCTTATGGGAATTCATAGAAATTATCCCTGCCTGAGTCAGCTTGTTAGCAAGGTAAGCGCCAACAACTTCCATTCCGTTAAGGCACAAGATAGTATCTATAACCTCTGAGGCCAAGTACATTTCTGCCAGCGCTTCACCTGTTGCCCTGGCTTCCTTCATTCTGGCCTTGGTATCGCACAGGTCCATATAGTAATTAACATGAGAATGTGGTGTTACAAAATGTCCTGGTGTAATCCTTAAAATAACATCACTGTGTCCTGAGTACTGAACCTTTTCGTAGTTCTGCATTATGCGTACCTCCCCATTTTTAGGTCCTAGACTATGTGTAACACATTAATCATATCATTATTTCGTATGCTTTACCACTTATATTCGCTCATTCTTTTTTGTCTGCCTCTCGAAGCTTCTTTATACCTTCAAGAGCTGTTTTATATATAAGCGCCATATGCCTTGATGCTGGATCACTCATGTCACATTTACTCTGCATCAGCTTAAAATGCTGGATTGCTTCGTCGATGACTGATTTTGAAATAACATATCCGTCACAATATAAAGTACCAGTCTCAGGATCGTATCTGGACTCCTCAAATCTGGTTTTAGCGTAATCGCCAGCGCCCATACTGGCCGCAAGCTGATTGATTAAGTCTGATCTGCTATCTGCCATACCAAAATCTCCTTTCACAGGAAAATTTTATCATATATAAGTACGGCAAAACGTTAAATTTTTATAATATTTCTAGGGTTCAGATACCTACTGACCTAACCCTTAACACGTCAACTTCTCCGCTTATTATCTTGATTCTCTTCTCAGACGCATTAAGGTCAAAATAGTTATCTGAAAGCAAAAGATCATCATTGCCATTGCGAATTTCAACGCTCTTTGCATAAGCATCTGAAGAGATGATGATTTCATCTCCTTCAAGCCTTGCCTTAAGGTGCGGATCAGCAAACTTAAAGTGCTTGGGTGGGCAAAAGAGCACAGTTCCCTCAGAGATGACATTGCCATCTTCGAGCAGCTGATAGCTTACATAATTTTCATGAAGGTCAGCCTGATCCATGTTTATTTCATCAAGCCAGTTTGTAGAAAGAGCCGCAGCATAGAGCTCTTTTTTACCTTCTTCAATAACAGCTGCTTTTGAATCTCTGAGCTGCCATCTGACCTCAAGATCCTTTCCATCCATGGTTTCATTCTGGACATTTAGCTTAATAGATTTAACAATAGGATCCGCATCATCGTTGACAGATACTCTCTGATCAAGATAACCTCTTTCCTCACAGGAAATAAGTACTGGTGCAAAGAACCTCTTAGCATAGTACTGAAGTGCCTTCCATCTGCCCTCATAATCTATTGATGCCCAGGAAGCTACAGGCCAGCAGTCATTGAGCTGCCAATATACTGTGCCCATGCATCTTCCCCTGTTTCTTCTAAAATGTTCAACCCCATATCTGATAGCATCTGCCTGCAAAAGCTGTGAATAATAGACAAGCTCATCAAGACTCTCAGGATAGAGATATGTCTGGCTCATATAGTTCATGATCTTGCCGTTAGCAGCGCTGTTTCTCTGATGTTTCTCCATTACGTAGGAAAAGATATTTCTATCCTCAGGTTCTGTGAAGGTTTCAATAGTCTTTACAGCTGGGAAAGACTGGAATCCAAACTCAGAAAGGTATCTGAAATGGAACTGGCGATAAGCTGTAAATGGCTGATTACCATGCCAAACCTCCCAATAGTGGGCATCTCCCCTATTCTCATCATTAGGATTATCAAATCCTCCACCAGATGAAGGGCTTGCTGGCCAGTAATAGGTCTGAGGATCCTCCTTTTTCAGAAGCTTAGGGAAAAGATATTCATACATCTTGACGTAGTCTGACTTTAGGGTAAATTTCGCCCCCCAATGCTCCTGACCTACAAATAATTCCATCTCATTGTTACCACACCATAGTCCCAGACTTGCATGATGACGAAGTCTTCTCACATTATCAATGACCTCTGCTATGATATTCTCTTCAAAATCCTCTGACAGTCTGTATACAGCGCAGGCAAACATAAGATCCTGCCACACAACAAGGCCCAGCTCATCGCAGATATCATAGAATTCATCCTCTGGATAGTATCCACCGCCCCAAACTCTTATGCAGTTAAAGTGAGAATTTTTGCAGTGAGTAAGAAGTGTCCTGGTTCTTTCTTTATTAACTCTGCTAAGGATATTGTCCTGAGGGATATAATCTGCTCCCATGGCAAATATCTTGACTCCATTAACAACATGGCAGAACTCTTCACCATACTCGTCCTTCTCCCTGGAGATAGTCATGGTCCTTAGACCAATTCTCTTTTCCCATACATCAAGGACATCGCCCTTTGCATTTCGAAGACTAGCCTTAACAGTGTAAAGATGCTGTTCTCCATAGCCATTTGGCCACCAGAGCTGAGGTGTTATAAGCTCTACAGTCTCGTTGGAATTGATCTCATCAGCAATAACCTTGCCCTGGGGATCCGTTACAGTAACAGTTGTTATATAATTGTAATTTCCTTCATTTCTGGCATCAAATGACAGTGTAACACATCCATTATGGTGATCCTGTCTGACATAGAAGGATTCAAATCTTGTCTCGTTAATTCCTACAAGTGACACTGGGCGCATTATTCCTGCATCAGGAATCCTTGGGCCCCAATCCCATCCGAACATATAATGAGCCTTGCGTATCTTAGGGAAGCCCTTAGAGCAATCTTCTGAGCCCAGAACAGGATCTTTCTTGAATTCTTCTCTTATAAATTTGTTAGGAGAATGGAATACAATCCTAAGGTCATTTTCAGCCTTTAAAAGCTCTTTTACGGCATATTCGTATGTTCTATGCATATTGCATGGGTTTCCTAATAAAACGCCGTTAAAATAGACGTCTGCAATTGTATCAAGCATCTCAAAACGAAGGAGAACCTGACTGCATAAAAAGAGTTCATCTGCTTCCTCAAGGGTAAAGCTCATCTTGTACTCATAGTCGTATTCCATAAGTGCAAGGGCCTTGTCTTCATTATCTCTATAATAGGGATCTTCCATCAATCCATTATCCATAAGATCTGTATAGACGGTTCCTGGCACAGTAGCTTTGTACCAGTTATCCTGGTCCATTCTGCGCATAGTCCAGTTATCATGTAGATTTCTTGTGATCATATCTTGTTCCTCTCTTTGGAATATATATATCAGAACTATTATACACACTAGTTGCGGTCTAAATCCATCTATTAATACTTCATTTTTGGTACAAAATAGGATAAGATATAGGTGTTTGTTATAAGGGGTATTTATCGGGAAAGGAAATATTTCTAAGCTATGGGAAAAAGATCGATCAGGGAGAACAAGAACATCTATTTCGAGAGCCGTGAAGCGGCTGGACTTACCAGAGCACAGGCCAGTGAACTTATTGGAACTATAAGTGAGAGCCGACTTGAGAAAATGGAGACTGGCAAGACTGCCATTTATCCAGAGGACGTTGTAGATATGGCTCTTGCTTACAAGAAACCTGAACTTTGCAACTACTACTGTACACATGAATGCAGGATTGGACAGGAAAATGTTCCTGAGGTCAAGCTTTCATCTCTTTCAGAGATTGTACTTGGCATGCTTTCTGCTCTTAATTCATTGGACAAGCAGAAGGAAAGACTTATCGACATCACTGCTGACGGCGAGATTTCAGAGGATGAGCTTCCTGATTTTGTAAATATACAGGAGCAGCTCAACCAGATTGACCTTACTGTAGAATCTTTAAAAATCTGGATGGCCAACACAATCGCAGAAGGCAAGATAGATAAGAACAAGTTAAAAGAAGCTGCAGAGAAGCGCAAACGTACTCACTGATTCTTTTAACTAATTTCATATTAGAATATTAAAAAAAATAATAGCCTGGCCGATATTTTCATATCAGTCAGGCTTTTTTCTTTTATTGTATTAAATAATTCTTTACTCATCAGCGTTGTCAAAGACCTTGTTGACAGCAGTGATAACGTCAGAAGATGTGAAAGGCTTTATTATAAAGTCCTTGGCTCCGCGCTTTATTGCCATAACTATCATGTTCTCGTACTTTTGGTCAGAACACATGATAACATTGGCCTTAGAATCATATTTTATGACCTCTGTAAGCGCATCAATGCCATTCATTTTGGGCATATTAATATCCAGTATCATAAGATCCGGCTTTTTCTCTTTATAATACTCCACAGCCATTGCGCCGTCTGTGGCTTCTCCAATGATCTGATATTTCTCAGGATCAAGAGCTGATTTAAGCATTTCTCTCATAAAAGTTGTATCGTCGGCCAGAAGTATTTTCTTCTTCATAAGAACTCTCCTTTACGAATTAACACAATGCCTAAATATATTATGACTACTATTACATCAAATTTACAAATAAAATATTGATAAATTAGTCTCCAATATCCTGAACCTTATAAGTCACACCATCTACAACCACTTCAGTAACTTTTTCGTTAGAGCTAAAGAGCTTTTCATCTACATAGTTAAACTTATCAGGGGTCTCACCCTTGACCAAAGCATCTACCAGAGCCTTAACCCTTGGCCCATGCAGAGGATTACATTCAGCAATGCAGGAAATCTTACCATCCTTGGCATAATCGAGAGCCTCCTTGTTGACTCCGTCAAAGGAAACCACCATGATCTCGCCGTTTCTAATGTCTGAGCCAACCTTTTTACCGGCTTCTTCCAGGGCATCAATTGCGCCTATAGCTTCGTTATCGTTCTCGCAGTAGACAATATTGATATTGTCAAACCTCTCCAAAAGAGCTGCCATAACTTCATAGCCCTTGGTTTCAGTAAATTCACCGGATACTTCCGCCATAAGATCCCATCCGTGCTCTCTTGCTGCATTAGCAAGGCCTCTGCTCCTTCCAATCTGGGCTGTGGAGCCTATCGTTCCCTGAATATTCACGATATGAACATCAGAAGGAGCCATGTTGATACTCTTTGTATAGCTGTCTATCCATGCAGCCATCTTCTTGCCCTCAAGCTCAAAGTCTGAGCCCACCCAGCAGGAATAAAGAGATTTATCAGCCACATCCACTCTTCTGTCCACTAAAATTACAGGAATACCAGCATCTCTTGCCTCAGAGAGAACAGAATCCCAGCCGCTTTCGGTTACTGGTGCCAGGACAATATAATCCACTTCCTGCTGGATAAAGGTTCTGATAGCTGTTATTTGATTGGTCTGCTTCTGCTGGCCATTTTTGTATATGAGGGAATATCCCTCCTCAGGGACAAAACTGCTCTGCATGGAAATAGTATTAGCACTTCTCCAGTCAGATTCAGCCCCGAGCTGTGAAAATCCAACAGTTATAAGGCCGCTATCCTCCGTGATCTCTTCAGTTACCTTATCTTCCCTAACAGTACTGCTCCCGCAGCTGGCTATTACAGCCACGCCCAGGAGCAGTGCCATTGCTATAGTAGCAACTTTTTTCATATAAGTATTATTCCCTCAACTCTTTAATGCTTTTCTCTTCTGAATCATAACTACACTCTGGATCAGCAGGAATAAACAAAGCATTGCAGCATTTGTAATACCTGTCCACCATGCATCATCAAGTCCGGCTGTGGAAACGATTGTCTGGATAGTCTCAAGAGAGAGAACACCAAATAAGGTTCCAATAATGTTTCCAACACCGCCTGTAAGCATTGTTCCGCCAATGATTGAAGATGCGATCGCATTCATCTCATACCCCATCGCGTGGCTGGCAGAACCAGAACCTACATGAAGGAAGTAAACATATCCGCCGATACCTGCCAAAAGGCCACTGATAACATGATACATGAACTTTGTTCTTCTGACATTTATTCCGAGCATAAGAGCACTCTGCTTGTTTCCACCTACTGCGTAGAAGTTTCTTCCAAGCTTTGTCCAGCGAAGTACTACAAACAATATTACCACAATAACGAGGGCAACGATTACACCAATTTCAATCTGAGCTGGAAGATAGTTACCTTTTTTGTTATAGACACCAAGACCTGGTACAACGATCTTTGTATCTTTCAGCGCTACAAGAACAGGATTCTGTACGTTATGAGGTGCTGTATGTACTTTTGTAGTCATACCTCTTGCAAAGAACATTCCCGCCAGCGTGACAATAAAGGGCTGAATATCGAAATAAGCTACAAGGAAGCCTTGAACAACACCAAAGGCAAGACCTATAGCCAGAGCAATTGCCATTGATACCCAGATGTTTCCGCCTGTCTCACTATCAAGATATACAGCGCAGCACATAGAAACCAGCGCCATTACGCCTCCAACGGAAATATCAATACCGCCAGTTATCATTACGATACTAAGTCCACAGGACACGATAATAAGTGATGAATAGGCATTTAAAATATCAAGGAATCTCTGGGGTTTGGTAAAACCTCCTCCCATGAATACAATTGCTCCAATGTACATTACAAAGAATACTACGATTGTGATTGTGAGCAGCAAGGTTGTGTCATTTACCCTTGTAAAAATGTTACCTTTTTCTACTTTAGTCTTTTTCATTTAAGCTGCCTCCTTTCTTGCTGGAGCCAGTTTTTTAAAGAATCTTCCAATTCCTTCTCTTACTGTTGGAGCTGAGATTACTACAAGAGCAATAACAACCAGCGCCTTGTAAACTGATAACTCCTCAGAAGGAACATCAAGCTTGTAAAGTGTTGTTGTCAGGAACTGAATGATGTATGCGCCCAGGATTGAAGCCCACATATTAAACTTACCACCTGAAAGAGCATTACCACCAAGGGCAACCGCAAGAATTGCGTCCATCTCTATATCTTTTGCTATAACAGAGTAATTGATGGTTGAAAGTCTGCTGACCTTGATGAGAGCAGCAACTGCAACGCAAAGTCCCAGGATAACAAAAGCCAAAATCTTGATAAATACTGGATTAATGCCATTAAGTCTTGCTGACTTCTCATTGATACCAACAGACTGAGTATAAAGTCCAAGGTTGGTGAACTTGAGAAGCAACGCAATAATAAGCATACATCCAAGCATGATAAATACTGTAGTTGGAATCGGAATTCCAGGTATTACTCCGCCAAAGTATGCAAACTTGGGATCTGGAACGATTGGAAGCTCATTATGGTTGATCCAGGCTGCAATAGATCTTCCAGCTGTGAAAAGCATCAACGTAGCTACCATTGGC
>JAEEGF010958951.1_pt1 | contig 20388 bp, 17 predicted proteins | sample 9134171 | NCBI WGS metagenome assembly JAEEGF01 (sample SAMN16246542, study PRJNA631951) | gut metagenome | biome: gut microbiome; feature: rumen; material: AP-attached | host: Bos | place: Iran: Karaj | collected 2018-10
AGAGAATATGTATCAAAGCTTACATACAACTGTTTTTGGCATAGATGGTCATTTATTTGAAGTACAAGTAAGAACTTATGAAATGGATGAAATAGCTGAAAAGGGTATTGCATCACATTGGTCTTATAAGGAAAAAGGTTCAGTTAAAATTCAAAGCATGATGGAACAAAAATTAGAGATGTTCCGTAATATTATTGATTCTAATAATAGTGTAGAAACTGATCAAGAATTTGCTTCTAATTTGAACAGTGAATTATTAACTGATTTAATATATTGTTATACTCCTAAAGGTGATGTTTTAGAGTTGCCTAAAGGAGCAACACCTGTAGATTTTGCTTATCGTATTCATAGTGGTGTAGGAGATAGAACAATTGGTGCTATTGTTAATGATCAAATTGTTCCATTAGATCACGAATTACAAGATGGCGATATTGTAAAAATTAATACAGGTAAAGATGCTAATCCAAACAAGGATTGGTTGAAATTTGTTAAAACGCCACAAGCGAAAAATAAGATCAAATCTTTCTTTAGTAAACAAGATAAGATTAATTATGTTAATAGTGGTAAAGAAATGTTAGAAAAGGAAGTTAGAAAAAGAAAACTTTCTTATAGCGAAGTATTTACTCAAGAAAATTTAGATAAAGTTATTAGAGAGATTCATGCTACTGATTTAGAAGAATTATATTTATTAGTTGGATCTTTAAGATATACAGCTAGTTATATTGTAGATTTAGTTTACCAAGATAAAAAAGATGTTATGGATATTTATCTTGAAAAGGTTAGTAATAGAGCTAATCTTTCTCGTAATAATTCTAAAGGAGATATTATTGTTGCTGGTGTAGATGATATTTTAGTTAGTTTAGCTAATTGTTGTAAACCAGTTAAGGGAGATAAAATTATTGGTTATATTACTAAGGGAGAAGGTATCTGTGTTCATAAAGCAGATTGCCCTAATATTAAAAATAGTCATAGATTAATTAATGTTGAATGGAATAAGAATTCTGATAGTTCTTATTTAACAGATCTAGCTATTAAAGTTGGAAAAGGAAATAATAGATTGTTAGATATTATTACTAAAGCTAGTCAAAAAGATATTTATATTGAATCTGTTAAAACAGTTGAAGAAGAAACTGATTTAGTTTATTATTTAACAGTTAAAACAGCAAACGCTAATCAATTAGATAATTTTATAAGTGATTTAAAATCTTTATCTTTCTTGATAGATGTTACGAGGGTGCATAGATAATGAGATGTGTAATTCAGAAGGTAAATTTTTCAAATGTTAAAGTTGATGGTAAAATAGTTGGCGAAATCAAAAGAGGACTTAATGTTCTAGTTGGTTTTACTGATACTGATACAGTTGAAGATATGAAATATTGTGCAAAAAAGATTGCTAATCTTCGTATATTTGAAGATAGTAATGATGTTATGAATCTAAGTGTTTTAGATGTAGGTGGTGAAATACTTTGTATATCACAATTCACTTTATATGGTGATGCTAAAAAAGGTAATAGGCCTTCATATATTAAAGCTTTATCTGGTGATAAAGCAGAACCAATGTATAATGAATTTTGCGATATGTTAAATGAGTATGTCCATACAGAAAAGGGTGTTTTTGGTGCTGACATGAAAGTAGAAATACTTAATGATGGTCCAGCAACGATTTTATTAGATACTGATAATTAGTTAGGGGATGATTTGGGTGAAAACTATATTAAAGACTTTTGTTTTATGTGTTGTTATTATAGGAGCTTTATTTATTAGTTATCGAATTTATGATAAAAAGAATAGTGATAGCGATAAAACAACTGTTTTAGATATTTCACCAAGTGATCCTGTTGTTCAATTAGTTATGGGTAAAATATATAGTAGTAATATTTTTAGAGGTGCTGGTTTTTCAGTAGAAAACTTTACTAATGATGATATTATTCATTACGGAATGGATAATTTGACAAAAGATAATTATAGTTTAAAAACTATAGCTCATAAGAAATCATTATGTGAAGTAACTGGTAAAATATTATTTACTTCAACTAGTAATTGTAATATTAAAATTATTAATAATGATTATTTTACGAAATTAATAAAAAATGATTTTAATGTTGATGTTGAAGTAAAATTTGATACTTTTACTTATAAAGGTCATTATTGTAAAAATGATGGTAAGAGATATTATTGTTTATTATCGAAATATACGGAAACTAAGAAGAACTTGTCTTTTATTCATGAAGCTTATGAAGAAAGAGATACTTTAGTTGTTAAAGAGTATTACTTAAATGTTGATTTAAACAATAAAGATTTATGTAATTTGTATTTAAATCCCGAGTATTGTGAAAAGAAGAACGTTAATGAACCAATTGTAGTTCCCGATGAAATAATAATTAATAATGGGGTATTATATCAGCATGTTTTTAAAAAGATAGATGATAAATATTACTATTTACAAAGTTTTATACTTTCAGAAAGATAGGTATTCTTATCTTTCTTTTTTTATGGTAAAATTATTATGTATATTAGAGGTGATATTTATGTATGAGGCACCAAAAAAAGTAAGTGGCAAAAAATTAATTGAAATATGTGTTTTATTATTTTTAATTTTTTGGGGTGTTATTTTACTAATTAATTATAGAAGGTATTGTGATACTAAGAAACCAATTTTAATGATTCACTTAAAGAATGAATATGATGATGGTTATACAGATAATTATGTTGGTTTATTCTATAATATTAGATATTATCGTCGTAATTCTATTACTAAAGATGAAATGGTTCCTTTCTGGAAGGGTATGGAAAATCCAGAACCTACACCAGATTTACCAGTACCTGAAAAAGGTTATCCAATTCCAGATAATCCAAGAAGTTTAGACAAATTTAGAGGTCTATTATGGTATTATGATGAGAATGGTGACTTAATTGCTACATATAAATGTATTAATGGTAATTCAACATGTAATAAAGCAACTGGTGGTTGGGATAAATATAATGTTATTGGTAATGATCCATTAAGACAAGAAAAGAAATATTATAGATTTAAAGATATCCATAATAAATACGCTTGGGTTGATGATTCATTTGAACAAACTAATGTTAAGTATGGAGATCCTACATATAATAGATTGATATATTTATTTAAAATTGATAAAAATGAACCTGAGATTCTTGCAAAATATGCTGATATTAAAGAAAGTACTTATGATGAATATTATGAATTAGCAGATGGTTATAAAGAAAACTATATTGTTAAAGATATTGATAGTGGTAAATGGGGAATCGTTCATATTAAGAAAGATGGTACTATAGAAGAAGTATTACCATTTGAATATGATTCAGTATCATTTGATACAGATACATTGTTCTATATCTTAGCTCAAGATGATAAATGGATGATTAAAGATATAACTAATGATAAAGTTATTGCTGAAAATATTACAGCACCTGTATATGATGTATGGATGACTGGTAATCAATCATATTATTATATGACTGGTGTATCACGTATGGTTGCTGGTACAGAACAAATTATGTTTAAAGCATATAGAGATAAGGGAACACCACTTTTAGATGCTGAAGGTATTACAGCTATCTTCCCATTCCCAAGATGTATAATGTATGTTGATTCAAGTGATAATTTATTAAAATTTATGGGATATGATAAAGAGGTTAAATATACTCTTCAATTAAATTTCTCAATTATGAAACATGATGATGTTGTTCATCCAGCTGTTGCTATTGAGTCATATGATAATGAAAGAGTAAGGGTTAAAATATATAGATCTCATAGTCAAAGTAATGAGTATGATTTTGAGTCAGTAAATATTGCAAATCCTAGCAAAAATTAAAGACACTTTAAGTGTCTTTTTATTTACAGTTTAATTGAAAATGACTTTTTATTATGATAGGATAGAGTTAGACATTTTAAAAGGAGCGGTTATATGAATCCTATTGTTTCAGTTATTATTCCAGCTTATAATGCTTCTAAAACCATTGATAAGTGTATAGACAGTGTAATTAATCAAACTATTAAGCATGTAGAAGTTATTGTTGTTAATGATAATAGTACAGATGATACTTTAGAAAAGCTTAATAAGTTTAAACATAAAATAACAATAATTAATAACAAGAAAAACTTAGGACCCGCTGCCTCTAGAAATAAGGCTTTAGATATTGCTAAAGGAACATATATTAGTTTCGTAGATAGTGACGATTATATTGATCCAAGAATGTATGAAGAAATGGTTAAATATATGTCCGATGAAGTTGATTTAGTATGTTGTGGACGTTTTAATGTGACTAAAAGTGGAATGACTCCAGTTATTAATAAAAGTACAGAAACGGATGCACATAAGTTTTCAGTTACATCTAATTATAATACGGATAAATTGTTTAAAAGAAGTATTATAGAAGAATATAAATTAAGACTTCCGGAAAAGTATAAATATGCAGAAGATTTTGCTTTTGGAGTTAGATATAAATATTATGCTAATAAAATGCATATTATTCCAGAACCTTACTATTACTATTTATCAGATAGTGAAGGCTCTATTACAAATAGTTATGATGAAAATTTATTAAAGATTGTTGATGTTTTACAAGAAATGGTTGATTTCTTTAAAGACAATGGTGATTTTGAAAAATATGAAAAAGAATTGGTCACTTTATGTGCTGGTTTTTATGTTAGAAGAACAAGAGAGTTTAAATATTTTGATGATGTGGAATTACAAAAAGAATATGTTAAAAGATTTTTGGCATTCTTTAAAAAGAATTTTAAACATTATGTTCATCAAGTTAATGGATTTAAAACTAAATTCTATAGACCTTATAGATGCTCTTATCCTTTGATGATGCTTTATATAAAAATTGTTCAGTTAATGAGAAAAAAGTAGTTAGGAGATTTATTATGGAAAAGTATAAATATAAGTTTTCGGTTATTATACCAGTTTATAATGTAGAAGATTATTTAGAAGAAACACTTGAAAGTGTTATTAATCAATCTATTGGATTTAAAGATAATATTCAAATTGTTTTAATTAATGATGGCTCTCCTGATAATTCAGAAGAAATATGTTTGAAATATAAAGATTTGTATCCTGATAATATTGTTTATTTTAAGCAAAAGAATGCTGGAGTTTCTGTAGCTAGAAACAAAGGTATTGAGCTTGCTGAAGGATTATTTTCTACTATGCTAGATAGTGATGATAAATGGAGTAGTGATGCTTTTAAACAAGTTTATGATCATTATTTAGAACATCCTGATATAAATGTTTTTAGTTGTAAGATGGTGTTCTTTGATGCTAAAGATGGTGATCATCCTTTAAATTATAAATTTGTAGAAGATAAGATAGTTGATATTTGTAAAGATTACAATTATCCGCAATTAAGTTCTAGCTCTTTATTTGTTAAAACTGAAGTATTAAAGAAACACAGATATACTGTTGGTATTAAGTACTCTGAAGATAATAGATTAATTAATGAGATTTTACTTGAAGTACAAAAAATGATGGTATTAAAAGATCCAGTATATTTATATCGTAAAAGACCTGATCAATCATCTGCTTTACAAAACTCTGTTGTTACAGAATCTTGGTATACGGTTACTCCTAAAAAAGCATTTGCTTATTTAATGGATGAATCTAAGAAAAAATATGGAAAAATATTGGAATATTTCCAATATTTAACTGCATATGATTTGGGTTGGAGAATTAATGTTCCTGTTAAAAAAGGTGTTTTAGATGATAAACAAAAAAAGGAATATATTAATACTATTAATGATCTAATAAGTAAGATAGATATTAAATATTTTAGAGAACAAAGACATATTTCTCCTACTAGAGTATTATTCTTTTTAAAACTTAAAGAAAAAATAGATGTTGAATCTCAATTAGTTCAAAAGGATCATGATATTTATCTTGATTGTGTAGGTTATAATAAAGAAGATGCTATAGTATTTATTCGTGTTGATGATTTATATTATAGAGATGGTAAAATTCATATTTATGGACGTTTTAACTCTTCTATATATGATAAAAATAAAATATATTTAAATATTAATGGCGAATTTGTTAAGCCTGAATTCTATGAAACTAGAACTAATTATGATGAAGTTGCCTTTAATGATGATTATATTAATAAAAGTTTAGGTATTAGATGTGAAATAGATGTTAAAGACTTAAAGAATTTTAGTTTTCATTATGGTAAAGAAAATGATTATATTGATTTAAGATTCTCTAGTTATTCAATGATTACACATTTATTAGATGGCAGTTATTTTACATTCGATGATAAGATGTTAACTTATGATAAAGGTAAATTTACTTTAATGAAAAAAGGTTTCTTTAAAATGGTTGGTAGAGAACTTAAAAATATTAAAGGATTTATTGCTAGACGTAAGTTTAAATTCTTATTAAATAGATATTTTGTTATTCTTACTCAAATATTTGGTAAGAAGAATGTATGGTTATTATCTGATAGAGTTAATATGGCTGATGATAATGCTGAACATTTATTTAAATATTTAAATAAATATCATAAAAAAGATGTTAATGCTTATTACGTTATTAGTGAAAAATCAAAAGACTTTGAGCGTATGAAACAATTTGGTAAAGTAGTTAGTAATTCATCATTTAAATATAAATTATTATTTCATAATGCTAAGTATATTGTTTCTTCTCATGCAGAAGGTTATATTACAAATATATATGGTAAAAGTAATATGTATTATAGAGATTTATTCCATTATAATTATGTATTTTTACAACATGGAATTACTAAAGATGATATATCTTCATGGTTAAATCCTAATACAAAGCATATGGATATGTTTGTATCGGCCGTTCCATTAGAATATAAATCATTACAAATAAATGGTTATGCTGATAATGTTGTTCAATTAACTGGGTTCCCTAGATATGATGGCTTAGTTGAAAATAGTAAAAAATATAAAACAAATAATACTATTTTAATGTCATTTACTTGGAGAAATAGTTTAGCTAGTACAATTGATCAAAATACTGGAGAAAGAATATATAATGAGGGTTTTAAAGAATCTAATTATTATAAATGGATTAATTCTTTATTAAAGAATCAAAAATTACATAAATTCTTAAAAGAAAATGATTTTAAAATTAGGTATGTACCACATCCAAATGTATTATGTCAAATTAAAGATTTTAATTTTGATGATGATGTAGTTACATTAGTTAGAAATAATGTAAATTATCAAAAGGAATTTAGTGAGAATAAACTTTTGATAACTGATTTTTCTAGTATATTCTTTGATTTTGCATATTTAAAGAAACCTATTATTTATTATCAACCTGATTTAGAAGAATTCTATAGTGATCAAGTTTATGATAAAGGTTATTTTGATTATGAAAAAATGGGATTTGGTCCTGTCATCGAAGATGAAGATAAATTAGTTGATGAAATTATTAAATGTATTAAAAATAATTGCTCTATGAGTAAAAAATATGAGAAGAGAATTGATGACTTTTTTGAATATAATGATAATAAGAATTGTGAAAGAGTATATAATGCTATTATCAATATAGATTCTAAAAGATAAAAGATGAATTTTCTTCTTTTTTCTTGCGAGCAATGAATTTTCATCGTAAGTATGATAAAATATAAAAGGAAGGCGATATTATGAAACAATTTAAATTTTCCGTAATAATACCTGTTTATAATGTAGAATATTATTTAGAAGAAACTTTAAATTCAGTAATTAACCAAACAATTGGTTTTGAAGATAATATTCAAATAGTTTTAATAAATGATGGATCTCCAGATAATTCTGAAGAAATATGTTTAAAGTACAAAGAATTATATCCTGATAATATAGTTTATTATAAGCAAGAAAATGCTGGTGTTTCGGCTGCTAGAAATAAGGGTATAAGTTTAGCAACAGGACTTTTAAGTACTATGTTAGATAGTGATGATTTATGGAGTAAAGATGCTTTTTCAGAAGTTTATTCTGCTTATTTAGATCATCAAGATATAAGTGTGTTTAGTTGTAAAATGGTTTTCTTTGATAAAAGGAAAGGAGATCATCCATTAAATTATAAATATGCTTCTGATAGAGTTATTAATATTTTAGATGATTATGAATTTCCACAATTAAGTTCTAGTTCTTTGTTTGTTAAAACTGAAGTATTAAAAAAATATAAATATGAATTAGGTATTAAATTTTCTGAAGATAATAAATTAATAAATGAGATATTGTTTGATGAAAAGAAAATAATGATGCTAAAGAATCCTACTTATTATTATCGTAGAAGATCTAGTGGTGATTCTGCTATTCAAAATGTTACTTTAAAAGATGATTGGTATACTGTTACTCCTTTTAAAGTATATGAATATTTATTTGATTTATCAAAAAAGAAATTTGGTAAAGTTATTAGATATATTCAAAATTTAATTACTTATGAACTAGTATGGCGTATTCCTTTTAATACAGATTATTTTATTAATGAAACTGATAAAAAGAAATATATTGATTGTATAAAGAAATTGGTATCGGAAATAGATGATGATATTTTAATAAATAATCGTTTTATGGAATTTCCAGTATTTTCTTATTTATTAAATTTGAAACATAATACTAAAAAATTTGATAAGCTTGTTTTTGATGGAGATTATATTGTATTTGGTGATGCTCGAGTATCAAAAAAAGTTTTAGGTTTAGTATTAATAGATCAAACTTATGTAAGAGATAATAAATTAATAGTATTTGGTAAATTAGATTCTAGATTTGTTTCTAAAGACGAATTTAATATTAGAGTTAACGATAAGAAGATTAATGTTAATTATTATGATTTAACTAATGATTTTGATGAAACTGCTTTTGATGGGGGTAAGATTCATCAATATGTTGGTATTAATTTTGAAGTTGATTTAAAAGATAATTGGAAAATGTGTTTTTATTGTAATGATGATTATATTTTGCCTAGATTTAAAAAGAATAGTATTTTAACAGAAAACTTATATAGGTCTTATCATCATGTTAAGAATAAAACAATTGTTAAGAAAGATAGATATATTTATTTTCAAAATCGTAATTTCTTTAAAACATTCTATTATGAAATTAGAAATGATTATAAATTATTTAAGATTAAAAATTATAAATTATTATTAGCAAGATTATATTCTAAATTTGGTTCTATTTTTAAATTTAAGAAGATATGGTTAATTTCAGATAGAATTAATAAAGCAGATGATAATGGAGAGCATTTCTTTAAATATATGATTGAAAATCATAAAGAAGCTAAGTGTTATTTTGTATTATCACCTGATAGTGTAGATTATGAACGTATTAGTAAAATTGGCAAAGTAATTGATCCAAATAGTAATAAATATAAATTGATGTTTGGCTTAGTAGATTATGTCGTATCTTCACATGCTGAAAATTATATTTTTAATCCATTAGGTACTAATGGAGAATTTATAAGGGATCAATATTATTTTAAATATGTTTTCTTGCAACATGGAATTATTAAAGATGATTTAAGTCCATGGTTAAATGTTAATACGAAGAAGATGGATATGTTTGTTGTTAGTGCTACACCAGAATATGAATCTTTGCTTAAATATAAGTATTATTATGGACCAGAGGTTGTTAAGTTAACTGGTTTACCAAGATATGATACTTTAAAAGAGAAGCAAAAAATATATGATGTTAAAAATACAATTATGTTATCTTTAACATGGCGTACTGGTTTAGCTAATATAATTAATAAAGAAACTGGCGATAGAGATTATAATCCTGATTTTAAAAAATCAGATTATTATAAATTTATTAATGATTTAATGAATGATAAAAAGTTACAAAAAGTATTAAAAGAATATGACTACAAAATTAGATTTATTCCGCATCCTAATGTATTGGTTCAATTAAAAGACTTTAATACTAATGGATATGTGGAAATATGTGAGGATGATATCAATTATCAGAAAGAATTCTGTGAGAATAAGATTTTAGTTACTGATTATTCTAGTGTATTCTTTGATTTTGGTTATTTAAGGAAACCAGTTATTTATTATCAAGCTGATTTAAAAGAGTTTTATGCTGAACAATTATATGATAGAGGTTACTTTGAATATGATAAAGATGGTTTTGGTCCAGTATTTGAAGATTATGATAAATTTATAAATGGTTTAATCGATATTATTAAAAATGATGGCAAACTTGATAAAAAATATGAAGAAAGAATAGATAAATTCTTTAAATTTAATGATACTAATAATTGTCAAAGAGTATATGATGAAATTATTGGTTTAGGTTCTGAGAAATAAAAAGGGGTTATTACTCTTTTACTAATTTTAAAAAAATGGTAATATATTGTAGAAGGTGACGAGATGAAAAAATTTTTTCAAAATATTAGAAAGTATTATAAGTATGCTATTAGATCAGCTAAAGCAGAACTTAAAAGTGAAGTAGCAGATTCTTACTTAAACTGGTTATGGTGGGTAATTGAACCATTTGCATTTATGGTTATTTATTCTTTTGTATTTGGTGTTATCTTCAAAAGTAACGAGCAATACTTTGCATCTTTTGTTATGGTAGGATTAGCTGCATGGGATTTCTTTAATAGAATGATTACTGGTAGTGTTAAACTAATTACAAATAATAGAGATTTGGTAACTAAGGTATATGTACCTAAATATATTTTATTATTAGCTAAATCATTTACTTATTTATTTAAGTTCTTTATTTCTTTAGGTTTAGCATTTGGTTTAATGTTCTATCAACACGTTCCATTTACTTGGAATATGTTATTAATATTCCCTGTTATTATTGTTTTATATATTGTATCTTTTGGATGCGGTATGATTTTAATGCATTTTGGTGTATCATTTAACGATTTAAGTAATTTAACTAATATCGCTTTAAGAATGGTATTTTACTTATCTGGTATTTTCTATAATATTACTAAGAGATTAAAGGGTAGACTAGGATGGGTATTATTAAGATTCAATCCTATTGCATGTATGATGAATGAGTTAAGAAAAGCAACCGTTTATGGAAAGATGATTAGTCTTGAACTAATTGGTTTCTGGTTAGTAATCGGTTTAATATTATGTTGTTTTGGTGTTCATGTAATACATAAAAACGAGAATAGTTATGCGAAGGTGATTTAATGGCAACTGATAAAAAAGATAATATAGCAATAACTGTTAAGAATCTTCATATTACTTATCGTGGTTTGAAGAAAACTAGTATAAGAGCTTCATGGAAACATTTAGCTGATAAGGTAGAATTATTTCATGCTTTAAAAGGTGTTAGTTTTGAAGTAGAAGAAGGAAAGATTCTTGGTATTATTGGTAAAAATGGTAGTGGTAAATCTACTATGTTAAAAGCAATTGGTGGTATCTTTTCTCCAGATAAAGGAAAGATTGATCTACATGGTCATTCAATTTCTTTGTTATCAATTGGTGTTGGTTTCAATAAGAAATTAACTGGTAAAGAAAATATTTATTTATCTGGTATGTTGTTAGGATTCTCTGAAGAAGAGATTGCTAAGAAAGAAAAAGAAATTATTGAATTTGCTGATATTGGTAATTTTATTAATAAACCTGTTAAAACTTATTCTTCAGGTATGTATTCTAAGTTAGCATTTGCTATTACAGCTATTTTGGAAACAGATATTATGCTTATAGATGAAGTTTTATCTGTTGGTGATGTTCAATTCCAAAAGAAGAGTTATAACAAGATGAGAGAATTAATATCTGATGATAAGAGAACAGTTATTATTGTTTCTCATAACCTAGAAACTATTAAAGAATTATGTGATGAGATATTATGGTTAAATGATGGTGAAATTAAGATGATTGGTAAGGCAGAAGATGTAATTCCTAAATATAAGGAATTTATGAATATCTAAGATGAGTATTATTCTGTATTTTATTAAATTTCATTTAATTAGTGTTTATTTCTTTATTAAATTATTTACGAAAAGAAAAGAAAGAGTATATCTTTTAAGTAGACAATCTAGTAAACCATCATTAAATTATTTAGCAATTATTAAAGAATTAGAAAAAAAGGGTATTGATTATAAGGTAACTTGTAAGAAAGTAGATTCTTCGATTAATGATAGTGTAAGAACTCAAGGACATTATTCGAATACTAATGGTTTTTTAGCTAGAGTTTTTAAAAAACTTGGCAGTGCTTTTTCCTATTATTTTAGTTTATGGTCTCAGATGATAAATATAGCCTCATCTAAGGTTATTATTGTTGATGGATATAATTTACCAGTTAGTTTATTAAAACATAAGAGAGGAACTAAAATTATCCAATTATGGCATGCTTTAGGTGCTATTAAGAAGTTTGGTTATCAATCTGTTGGAAAAGTAGATGGTGTTTCTCCTAATGTAGCTAGAATATTAAAAATGCATGCAGGTTATGATGCAGTAATATCTGGTTCAGAAGGAATGAATCCTTTCTTTGCGGAAGCTTTTAATGTACCAATTGAAAAAGTATTAGCTATTGGTACACCAACAACAGACTATTTAAGAGAAGATCATAGCAAAGTTAAGAAAGAGATTCTTAAAAAGTATCCGGCTTTAAAGAAAAAAATCAATGTTTTATATTCTCCTACATTTAGAAATAATAAGAGATTTAATTATAAAGATTTAATTGATGCTGTTGATTATAGTAAAGTTAATTTAATTATTACTTATCATTCTAAAGTAGAAGATATTTATAATGATGATCGTGTTATTACTATACCAAGTAGTGAATTCTCTGTATTTGATGTATTTACGGTTTGTGATTATGTTATATCTGATTATTCAGCATTACTTTGTGATGCAGCTGTTGCTGATAAGAAAGTTTTAATGTATTTATATGATTTTGAAGAATATAGTAAAAATAATGGTGTTAATTTAGATTTCTTTAATGATTGGAAGAATATTAGTTTTATTGATGCTAAACCGTTGATGGAAGTAATTCATAAAGATAAATATGATATGAAAATGTATCATAAATTTCAAAAAGAATTTACTACTCCTAAAGATATGAATAGTACTGATGAACTAATTAAACTAATTAATGATTATTTAAAGTAAGAATAGGATTTTATTCTTACTTTTTTATGTTATAATTTAATTAATAGGTGGTAATAGTATGGTTGATTTTATCAAATTAATTAGAGTTAAACATTTCTTTAAGAATATAATTATTTTTTTACCTTTGGTATTTAGTGGCTTATTTTTTAATATGTCATTATTTTTACGTGTTATATATGGCTTTTTATGTTTTTCTTTAATTGCTAGTTGTATTTATATTATTAATGATATTAGAGATTATGAAAATGATAAGAAACATCCAACAAAGAAGAATAGACCAATAGCTTCTGGAGCTATATCTATTAAAAAAGCATCTTATTATTGTATATTATTATTCTTAGTTGCTAATATTTTAATAGTATTATTTAAGATGCCTTTAATTGCAGCTTTCTTATTATATTTTTATTTTGTTTTAAATGTAGCTTATAGTATGAAATTAAAAAATATTCCTTTCTTAGATATTATTATTTTAGTTTCTGGGTTTGTGATTAGATTAGTTTTTGGAGCTCAATTAATTAATATTCCTTTATCTAATTGGTTACTACTTACTGTTATTACAATTTCTTTCTATATGGGATTGGGTAAAAGAAGAGGAGAATTAGGTAAAAACACACGTAGTGTTTTAAAATACTATACTAAAGAATTTTTAGACAAGAATATGTATATGTTGTTATCTTGTTCAATTGTATTTTATTCTTTATGGACAGTTGATTCTAAAGTAGTTCTTAAAAATAATAATTATTTAGTTTGGACAGTTCCACTAGTTATTTTGATGGCTATGAAATACAGTATGAATATTGAGGGTGTTAGTGATGCTGATCCGGTGGAAGTATTATTCCATGATAAATTATTAATTTGTTTAATTCTTATTTATATTGTAGTTATGTTTTTATTATTATATGTTTTATAGGAGGTCTTTATGATTAAAATATCTAATAAAATGTCTTTTATATGTAAGGCACTTGTGGTCTTATCTATTCCGTTTCTAGTATTATTTCTATCTTTTAGATTTAGGCTTAGATTTCGTCTTATTACTGCAGCTTTAGCTTTAGGTATAATGATATATTTAATCAGAAAGATAAATATAAAGAAGATTAGTTCTAAAGTATTACTATTATCTTTTTTAACTTCTTGTTATATAGATAAATTATTAATGAGTTTTTATAATTTTAAAATTAATAAGATTATTAACTTAATTAATAAATATATTCATATTAAGTTTACTTGGAATACTATATTTTTAGTATATTCAATCGTAGTATTCTTTTCTTTATTTTTCTTTGTATATTTATTTTATACATATATTGGACCTCGTATAGTTAAGTTTATCAAAGGTTTAACTCGTAATGAGAAAGTTTATTTAATTGTTATATTAGCTATATCTATACTTCTTACTTCAATAGTTACAACTCATACAGTTGCTTTTGGCGCTAGTAAAGAAGCATATGATGTTATTTATACAAGTGATAGTAGTAGTTTAGTTAAAAGTGATGCTTGGATTAATATTAATAATGCAGAGAATGATATTCGCCAGCCATTATTTGGTTTATTTTCTTTACCATTTGGTATTAGTGGGCATTTTGTATCAGAATTTTTATTCTTTTTACCACAATCTTGTCGCTATGAATTTGCTATGATGGTTATTCAATTCTTACTATTAGGTTTTGGAACTATTATGTTAGCAAGATTAGTAGTTAATGAAGAAGATAATAAAAAGTATTTCTTTGCTTTGTTTAGTTTAAGTTTTCCATATTTAATATTTGGTTTAGTTTTAGAGCAATACGTTGTTAGTTTGTTTTATTTAATTTTATGTATTTATCTTTACTTTACTAGTAAAGAAGAAACTAATTATGCTTATCTTGGATCAGTTGGGACATTACTTACTTCTGGTATCTTATGTTGGATGACTTATCATACTAAAGATTTCAAGAAGTGGTTTATTAATACTTTTAAATTAGCTTTATCTTTTTTAGTATTAATGGTATTTAGTGGTCAATTTACGCAATTATTTACAATTAAAGAAAAAATATTATCATTAGTTAGATTTACTGGAGATAAAGTAACTTTTATTGATAAAATGTATGAATATTTTTACTTTGTTAGAGCATTATTTGTTGCTCCAAAAGGATTTGCTTTCTATGGGGCTTTCTTAAATGAACCAATTCATCATTCTTATCAATTAATTATGCCTCAATCTTTTAGTATTATTGGTATTATTGTTATGGTTTTAATGTTAGTTAGTTTAATTTGGAATCGTAAAAATAAGATGGCTTTATTATCTGGATTTTGGATTTTATTTTCATTTATTATTCTTGGCTTAATAGGATGGGGTACTCATGAAAATGGCTTAATACTTTATAGTTTATATTTTTCTTGGGCGTTCTATATTTTATTCTATTTATTATTAGAAAAGATTTTCAAAAATAGAACTATTTTTAAGGTTGTATTGTCGTTATTTATATGTATATTCTTAATATTAAATAGTATTGAATTATATCATATATTACAATTTGCTTTTAGTTATTATGTGAGATAATGGAGGTATATTATGGAAAGAAATAAGACTTTAGATTTTATGAGGGGTTTTGCTGCTCTATGGATTATTTTTATTCATACCTGTTTCCATAGTGGTAATTCTTATGTTCCAATATTGGTCAAATCTTTTTCTTTAATTATAGATGTACCTTTATTTATGTTTTTAGCCGGTTATTCATTACATTATTCCGAAGGCTTTCATAAGAATGTAAAAAGACTTGCTAGAATGTATATTTATTATCTTGTCTTTTTATTATTCTTATTCTTATTTGCTATTTTAACTAAGAGTAGTGGTTATACTTTAAATAATGTTGTTAAAGCTTTGTTTTTTGAAATTGATGATTTATTACCGCTTAGATCTTTTGATTATTCTATTTGGTTTATTCCAATGTATTTTATTGTTACTTCAATTGGTAGTTATTTTTTAAAAGAAAAAAATATTAATATTACTCATCTAGTATTAATATTTGCTTTATATGGTTCTTGTTTGTATTTTTATGATAATAAAAATATTGCAATGATCTTAATGTATTTATTCATTTATGTATTAGGCTATTACAGTTTTTATAATAATTTGTCTATAAAGAAGTTTATTATTACGTTTATTTTTATTATTATTTTAAATGTTATGTTCAAATACTTAGGCACATATGGCTTTAGAAACTTACAAACTGCTAAATTTGATTATGATATTTATTATTTAATTTATTCGATGATAATAATTACAGTAGTTTGGTATTTTCTTCCAAGAATTGATTATCCTTTTAGATTTATACCATTTTTGGGAAAAAATGCTATTCTTTTATATTTTTGCCAAGGATTTAGTTCAAGTATTCTATACTATATAACTCCTCATGTTCATTTTTATTGGATATGGAAGTTATTATTACTATTTGGAATAAATATTATAATTTGTTTATTATTATTTTTTATCTTTTATAAGATATTTGATATTTTGAAAAGACCGTTAAATAAAGTCTTAGATTGTTGAAAAAGATTTGTACAATTGTTATAATTTAGACACAGTTAGATAAGAGGTGCGTTATGAAAAAACTTAGAGCTTTTATTTCAGATTTATGTAAAAAAAGTAAGTTTATTAGAATAATAGCGAGAAAATGTTTATATATTTATGAGAAGATTAAATATAGTAAATATTATTATAAATATAAAACAAATGATAAAGTTATTTTATTTGAAGCTTTTAATGGTCGTAATTATACATGTAGTCCTAAAGCTATGTATGAAAGAATGATTACGATGGATGAATTTCAAGATTATAAAATGATTTGGGCATTTATTGATCCTGAAAAACATGAAGTAGCGCCATTTAAGAATTTGGAAGTAGTTAAATCTAAAAGTAAAGATTATTATAAATATTGTAGTATGGCAAAATACTGGATTATTAATTCTTTAATGGAAGAAGGAGTAAAAAAGAAAAAAGACCAAGTATATGTTCAATGTTGGCATGGTACTCCTTTAAAGAAATTAAGATGTGATATTGAAGTAAATGGTGCTTCTTTAAATACAGCTAAAGAAATTAGAAAAAGAAATGATATTGATGCTAAGAGATTTGATTATTTCATTTCTCCATCTAAATATTGTACAGAGAAATTTACTTCAGCATTTAATTTAAAGAATCTTGGTTTAGAAGATATTATTATTGAGGAAGGATATCCAAGAAATGATTTCTTATTTAATAAAACTAAGAAAGATATTGATGCTATTAAGAAAAAACTAGGTGTTCCATTAGATAAGAAAGTCTTATTCTATATGCCAACATTTAGAGATAATCAACATACATCTGGTGTAGGTTATACTTATAAGTTAGCTATTGATTTTGATAGATTAAAGAAGAAATTTAGTAAGGATTATGTAATATTATTTAGTAGTCATTATTTTGTTACTAATAGTATTGATTTAAATAAATATAAAGGTTTTGTCTTTAATGTAGCTAAATACGATGAAATTAATGAGTTATATTTAATTGCTGATATTATTATGACTGATTATTCAAGTATATTCTTTGATTATGCTAACTTAGGCAAACCAATGATATTCTATATGTATGATTATGATGATTATAAAAACAATTTAAGAGATTTTTATATTTCTTTAGATGAATTACCTGGACCTATTTGTAAGACTCAAGATGAGGTTGAAGAAGTAATTGCAAATATTGATAAAGAAAGTAAGAAATATAAAGATAAATATAAGAAGTTTAATGAAAAATATAATTATTTAGATGATGGGGATGCTTCTTTGAGAGTAATTAAAGTTATTTTTAAAGATGTTTTGGAAGGAGATAAATAGTATGCCTAGAAAGAAAAAAGAACCAGTTGTAGTTTTAACTTATGGAACTTATGATTTGCTTACTGCAGGTCATGTTGAGCATTTTAGAGATGCTAAAGCAATGGGAGATTATTTAATTGTTGGTGTATCTACTGACGAATTTAATGCAATTAAACATAAATCTTCTTATTTAACATATGAAGAAAGAAAATTTGTTGTAGAATCTATTCGTTATGTAGATAAAGTTATTCCTGAAGAACATTGGGATCAAAAACCTGATGATATTAAGAAATATAATGTTTCTATTGTTGCTATGGGGAGTGACTGGGAAGGTGACGAAAGATTTGAAAAACTACGTCAGTATTGTGATGTTAGATATACTTATCGTAGTGGTAAATATTCTTCAACTAATTTTAGAAAACATGTTGATGAATATACAAAAAAGATTGACGAAGAAGGCTAGTTCCTTCTTTTTATTTGATTGAAAAAATAGTCTAAACATAGTACAATTATTATAGTTATTTGGTGGTGATGTTATGCCTCAATTGGATCCATTTTATGAAACATTTAATTGGGCTATTACTAATACATGGCCAATGTTATTATTATTTATTGTAATATTAATTGTACTTAGAATTACTAAGTTAATTATTAACCATGAGAAATTAGTTTTATATCAAGATTTTTATAGATTATTATTTATTTTATATATATTACTTCTATACTATATGCTTTTAAGTACTGAGAAAGCATCTAGTGGAATTAATTATATTCCTTTTAAAGAAATATTTAGATTCCCATTTATGAGTAGAGGATTTATTTATAACGTATTTGGTAATATAGCTTTATTTATACCATTTGGATATTTTGTATCTGATTATTTAAAAGCTAATAAGATAAGACATATTTTTGTTACAGCTTTTGTAATTAGTTTGACAGCAGAATTTATTCAGTATAAAATAGGCCGTACTTTTGATGTTGATGACATACTATTAAATGTTATTGGTGCAGTTATAGGTTATTTTGGTTATATATTAATTCATAAAATTGAAAATATATTACCTAATTTCTTAAAAAATGAAATATTTTATAATTTTTTAGCTGTTGTTGTTTTAGTAATAATAGGTTTTTTTATGAGTAGAATGTGGGGATTTATTTAATGGAAAATGAATTTGAAATAGTAGATAATGGTTTATATTCTGATTATGATTATTTATATGATGTTTTAAATAGTACTTTAAAACATGAAAAAGTTAATCATGGTATTTTTAATGTAATATTTGTCTTAGATGATGAAATACATAAATTAAATAGAGAATATAGAAATGTAGATAGAGTTACTGATGTTATATCTTTTGCTTTAGAAGATAATGATGATTTTAGTTATGGTGATATTAGAATGCTTGGTGATATTTATATTTGTATTCCACAAATGAAGAGACAAGCTGAAGAATACGGACATAGTGAAAAAAGAGAGTTATCTTTCTTAGCAGTTCATGGATTATTACACTTATTAGGTTATGATCATATGACAAAAGATGAAGAAAAGAAAATGTTTGAGTTACAGGAGCTGATATTAAATGCCAAAAATATCAAGAGATGATATCAAAAAGAGGGGATTTGGTCGTTTTGCCAAGAGTTTTAAATACTCATTAGATGGTCTGATATATGCCTATAAATACGAGCAAAGTATGCTAATACATGTAATAGCAACAATCTTTGTTATTATAGCAAACATAGTATTACAAATATCCCCAACCGAATGGTTAATCACTTTTATAGCTATAGGCATGGTATTAGCCGCTGAATTGTTTAATACTGCCATTGAAGCTGTTGTTGATTTAGTAACTTTAGAAATTCATCCTTTAGCCAAAATAGCTAAAGATTGCGGCAGCGCCGCTACATTTGTTTTAGCTCTAATGGCGGGCGTAATAGGCTTCGTTATATATGTTCCACACATTATAGAAATGATAGGTATCTATGCGTAGCGGGTTTGTTAGCATAATAGGCCGACCTAATGTCGGCAAAAGTACACTACTTAATAGCTTAATAAATCAAAAAATAGCAATCACATCTAACAAACCGCAAACGACAAGGAACATTATCCAAGGAATATATAATGAAGAAGGATATCAAATAGTTTTTGTTGATACTCCAGGAATTCACAAACCAATCAATAAACTAGGTAAAATTCTAAATAAAGAAGCTCAAAGCTTGACACAAGACGTTGATGCAATACTATTTGTTGTGGACGCTAGCGAAGGTATTGGCTCTGGAGATAAAAGAATAATTGCGGACTTAAGGAGTACCGATTCTCCCGTTTTGCTCATATTAAACAAAATAGATAAAATAAGTCGTGAAGATATCATAAAAACTATTAATGAATATCGAGATTTATACGATTTTGCAGAGATTATTCCAATCTCGGCTCTAAAGAAAAACAACGTTGATGATTTGTTAGCTACCATAAAAAAGTATTTGACAGATAATATAAGATATTTTGAT
>JAEEGF011603834.1_pt1 | contig 20387 bp, 22 predicted proteins | sample 9134171 | NCBI WGS metagenome assembly JAEEGF01 (sample SAMN16246542, study PRJNA631951) | gut metagenome | biome: gut microbiome; feature: rumen; material: AP-attached | host: Bos | place: Iran: Karaj | collected 2018-10
TACGTACCTAGGGGTGTAGTTCATCGGTAGAATGATGGTCTCCAAAACCACAGAGGAGGGTTCGATTCCTTCCACCCCTGCCATTAAGTAAATCAAAGTAGCTATGCTACTTTTTTTCATGTTATAATATATTTAGGTGATAGAATGACTATTATAGAATATGAAGATAAATATCTTGATGATGTTAGAGATTTACTTGTAGAACTAGGAGAATATATTGTTTCAATTGATCAAGATGAATTAGAACAAATTCATAATGATTATCGAATTAAAATGACTGAATACGATTTGAATAATGTATCAAATTATAATGGTAAATGCTATTTAGCTATAGAAGATGATAAAGCTATTGGCTTAATCATGGGAACAATAAGACAATATGATGAACATGATTATTTAGATTATAAATGTCCAAAAGAAGGAGAAATTACTGAGTTAATTGTTACGTCGAAAATAAGAAGTAAAGGTATTGGACAAGCATTGATGAATAAAATGGAAGATTACTTCAAATCAGTTGGTTGTGAATATGTTTTAGTTGATGTATTTGCATATAATAAAAATGGAATAAACTTCTATGGTAAACAAGGATATCACCCAAGAATGCACACTGAGATTAAGAAAATAAAATAGTTTGAAACCCTTATGATTACCGTGCCATTTAGAACATTAAAACACTAACTATTTAGTTAGTGTTTTTTCATCTCTTATTATTATATGTTCAAAATATTGTTCTTGAAATTCTGTTAAAGCATTTATTGCATCATTAGAATAATATTTTCCTACAGGCGCAACAACAAGCTTATCGTCATTGTCATTAGTTCTATGTATTATTGCAATGCATTCTCCTTCATACTCTTCTACTGGTTCAAATACTCCTAGTAGGTAAGCGTCTAATTCTTCACCATCACCACTTATGGTATTAGGAACATATCCATAATTAACCGGGTATATGAATCCATGTTTAGGATGTTTTGTTCCAAATGGTCGATCCATTTTAATTTTTATAATTTTTCCTAAATATTGTTTACTATCCATAGTATCCTCCTTATTAAATTAATTATATACTAAATTGTTAGTTAATGCTATAATTTATATATATCAAGTTTTATCTCTATTTTTTCGTAACATTCATAAAAAAGCATGCCATTTTGAATATTAAAATACTAACTTAATTGTTAGTGTTTTTTATTAAGAAAAATAATGTAAAATTATTGTAATTCATTTGAATATAAATAGTATGAGATCAGAAAAAATAATATAATTTATGTATAGACATATTTTCGGAGGGAAAATGGAAAAAGTTTTTAATCAATACAAAGAATTACAAAGAAAAAGAGCAAATGAAATCTTTAGCCTTATTTTAGAAAAAGAGAGAATTAAAAAAGATATATTAAATGATTATTTTATTGATATTAAATATGGTTTTTTTGATAGAATTTTTAAACACAAACAATATAAAAATTATTTAGTATCAAAGGAAAAATATGATAATGATAAAGAAATTAGAAATAAGAATAGAACAGAAAGAATTAATGAAATAAATAAATATTTAAATAATTATCAAAATATAACATCTGAAGAATTGATGATTCATTGTAATGAAATTAATAGTTACTCATGTTTTGAAGATTTTAATGTTACTATGGAAGATGCTATATCTGAATTATTATCTAATAATATTGAACCTAAATTTGATTCTTGTGATGAGGCTTTTTACTATATGCCTGATTATTTTGGCAATAATAAAGACTTTATGTTAAAAGCAGTAGAAGAATCATTTAAATATATAATATATGATAAAACAAATAGTGATGAAATATACTTAAAAATATTACCGGATTTTATTAGATATGTTAATGCAAATGAAAAAGGTTCTTATTCAAATAATTGTGAAGTATTATTAGATTATATTCATGAATTACAAGAGCCTAAAGTTGTAGAAGAGGGAAAATATAAAATACCACATAAATTTATGTTTGAAGAAATTAAAAAATATTTAACTAATCTAAATACAAATTTTAAATATACAGAATTAGATGGTAAATTAAGTACTAGTTTTGGTCAAGAGATGCAGAGTTTATATGAAGATAATGAATTTTTTTTAGGATTGCATTCTACTAAATCTGATGATCAACTAGAATATAAAATATTTTATCAGGGACTTAAAAATTCGATGCAAAATGCTGATAATATGTTAAATAGAACAGTAATGTATGGTAATGATCTAACTTTTACAAAAGCTCTTAATTATGCAGCTTATGCTATATTTCCTGTAGATGAAAGAAATCAAAATTATACTAACTTTATATTGAAAATACCTTATAGTGCATTAGATAAAAATAATCCATTACCAATTTGGTGTAGTAATAATTATGATGGTAGTGAAAACTATTTAAATCCTGAGTATGTTTATGGTATGTATCATCTAAGAGATGGCATCGATAGAGAAATCATTCATAATAATTTGCAAGAAAAATTCCAATATAAATATCTAAAAACTGATGAATCTGTTGCTAATCAAGTTTATGAAATGGAATCTATTCTAAACAAAGGTATTAGTAGATAGTAATCATAAATAAAATACAATAAAAAGTTTGAATCCCCTATGATTATCGTGCCATTTAGAAATTAAAACACTAACTTAATAGTTAGTGTTTTTTTATTAAAAGTTCATTGTTAGTTTATTTTTTAAATCCATATATATTATTTATGTCATTATAAACCATTCCATAAGCTTGAGCATAATTCAATCCTGCTCTAGAAGAACTTAAAGATGCTTCAAGTTGTCCACATTCTAATTCTACAAATTGATCAATAATTTGATTAATAATCATATTAATTCTCTCTTACTAATTTCTTTATACCATTGTTAATATCATTACTACACCAATAATATTTATTAATAAATGCATTATTATATTTATAACTATATTATTTGTTTTTCTATATAAGAATCCTAAATACATACCAATTATAAAATATGGAATAAAGTTAATTAATGTTATTAAATTAAAACCATTTCCAATAACATGAACTCCAGCAAACAATATAGATGATAGTACTATTAATAATTGTTTGTTCTTTATATCTTTGTTAAGTAATGATCTAAATAATAATTCTTCTGTTATAGGTGCCCATATTAATAAATTAATAAATACTCTAGTTAAATCTGAATCTTGTACTGCTTCTTTTGTTATTACAAAAGATTGCATGAAATATCCAATTATAAATGTTGCTACAAAATATATAATTGCAGTAATGATTGAATAAATAATAATTGATTTAATATTTATTTTTATATCATTAAGTAATCGCTTTGAATGTCTTCTTAATAATTTAAAATTATATATTATTGAAAATGTAAATAATGATATAAAAATTATAAAATCTGCAATGGCAATCATATCACTTGTTAAAAAGTGTCTATATATAAACATTGAATAATATAATGCTATTAATATAAATGAAATCATATTTCCTCCTATGTAATATTATTTTGTTTTTCTTTCCCCATTTAATTTGTTTATCAATTTTTTTCACATAATCCACATCCTTCTTTAATAAATCATCAAGTGATATTTTATATCTATCACTTATCATAGTTAACATAGCTATATCAGGATAATTTTTATAATTTTCCCAATTAGATATTGTTTGTCTTGTAACACCTAAATCTTCTGCTAATTGTTCTTGAGATATCTTTTTTTCTTTTCTTAGTTGTATTAGCCTTTCTCCGAATCTCATCTTGTTCCTCTTGTATGTTACAAATTTATCAAATGTGAATTATATATACTATCAAAAATATTTTACATATACATTTTTGACATATTTAGTATATCATGTATAATATTTTTAGAGGAAGTAATAATATGAAAAAGTATTTTAACAATTATAAAGAAATAAAATTTTGGCTATCTATATTATTGTTTTTAGGTGGACAATCTTTTTTATATGCAATAGTAAAAAACTTTCAATATAGTTATCATACATTTGACTTTTATTTAGATAATAAGATTCCTTTTATACCAAATGGATTTATAATTGTATATAATTTATTCTATCCAGTATTATTCTTTGTTTATTATTATATATTTGGAAAAGATAAGAAAGCATATGATAAAGCAATTATAGCTTCATTTATTGGATATTTAATAAGTAATGTTATCTTTCTAGTTTATCCTGTTGAAATGATAAGACCAAGTATATCAAATCTAAATTTAGATCCATTAAGTGATTTAGTTTTACAACTAACATATAAATATGATTATCCTGCAATTAATTGTTTTCCTTCTATACATTGTTTATTTTGTATTCAAACAATATATACGATTATTAGAAGTAAGAATATAAATGTTAAAAATAAAGTGTTAATAAGTATATTATTATTAATGATTATTATATCTGTATTCTTTGTTAAACAACATTATTTATTTGATTTAGTAGGATCATTAATTATATTTATTATATGTAATATATTTGTTGAATTAATATATGACAAAATAAAAAAGAACAATTAATTGTTCTTTTTTTATTTTCTTCTACCAGGTCCATCCTCTGGAGTTGGTCCTCCTTCTGGGTGTGGTCCATGATCAGGACGTGGTCTAAATCCAGGATGTGGTCTATGTCCAGGTTCAGGATCATCTACATTTCTTATACCATATGGAGCATTTCCTTCCATATACCATAATGAAGATTCTGGTAAATCCATTGGACCTTTCTTAGAATAATCTACTCTTCTACCCATATAATAATCATAATTATCTGATTCATTATTTGTTTCTGGAACTTTATCTAAAGCTTCTCCAATTGAATCAAATATATCTTTTTGTACATATTTCTTTTGTACTGGTTCAAATGCTTCTACTCTTCTATGTCCATCTTCTAATTCTTTAGTAAATTCATCAAGTGTTTTACTATGAGTCAATCCATATCTTTCTCTTAGATCTGCTTTAAAAGTATCTAAATTTTCATATAATTCAGATACACCTATGTCACGGTCGTTTGCAAACAATTCATCAACTGTAACTGTTTGTTTAGCATTCTTCCATGTTTCAAACATTTTATTTAATCCTGTTTTATCTCTAAGTGGAATATGTGTTATATTTTTATTTCCACGATTAAATAATGCTCTAGATCTTTTATTTAACTTATGATCTTGATATTCAACTATATATATATTTGTTGAACTATATCTAACACAGTCAATTGCATCTACTTCATGTTTTGTTCCATCATAGATTTTACTACCTATAAAATTTGGAAATTGCATTAATAGTTTAACCATATATATCACCTACATCTATATTATAAAACATAATAAAATAATTTAGTTATTTATTTTAAACTATTTACATAAAAAAGGAAACTATTCTTCGTTTCCTTTTATAAATATTTTTTCTAATTTACCCTTAATTTGATCTCTTGAGAATGGTTTAGCTATATAATCAACAAAACCTGCTGATATATATTTCTCTTGAGCTCCTGCAACAGCATCTGCAGTTAAAGCAATAACTGGTGTTGTAAATGCAGGTGATTTTTGTAATTCGTGTAATGTTGTTTCACCAGACATAACTGGCATCATGATATCCATTAATATTAAATCGTAATGTTCTCCAGTTTTAATTCTGTTTAAACATTCTTGACCTGAATTACATGAATCTAAATCAAAGTTAAAGTCTTTAAGTGCTTTAGTAGCAACTTTAATATTTAAGTTATTATCATCTACTATTAAGATTCTTCTCTTACCTAAATCGAATCCTGAAGCAGCTAATTTAGCTGTATCAGATAATTCATCTTCACCTTCTGGTTTAGCAATCTTACTAATCTTTTGTGGTATAGCTACCATGAAGATTGATCCTACACCAAATTGAGATGAAACATTAATTTTACCACCCATCATTTCAATCATCTTTTTAGTGATTGCAAGACCTAATCCTGTTCCTTCAGCTGTAGTATTTCTTTCAACATCTAATCTATCAAATTTATTAAATAATCTACTAATACTTTCTGCTTTAATACCACGTCCTGTATCTTGGCAAGTAATATATAAAGTTGTATACATATTATTAAAATCATTAACACATTTTATAGTTAAATTAATTTGACCTTTTTCAGTATATTTAATTGAATTTGTAAATAAGTTATTAACAATTTCTTTTATCTTACCTTTGTCACCTATAAGTTCATACGGAATATCATCAGCAATAGTTAAAGTATAATCAATTGGTTTATCTCCAATTCTTGTAGCAGTAACTTTGCATAAACCTTCTATTTCTTCCTTAAATTTATATGGTCCATTTATTATTTCCATTTTATTTGATTCAATCTTACTAATATCTAGTATATTACCAACTATTTCTAGAAGTGTTTGGGATGCATTTTGAATATCTTTTGTATCTTCAACAACTTCAGGCGGTACTTGATCAATATAAGTTGCTATATCTTCAGATAAACCAACTATAGCATTTAATGGAGTTCTAATTTCATGTGACATACTACTTAAGAAATCTGATTTAGCACGATTAGCTTTATCTGCTTGATCCTTTGCTTCAGAAACTTCAGCAAGCATTTTAACATCAGGATTTTCAATAGTAAAGTACATAGTATAACAAATGAATGTTATAACCATATTTGTAATTAATACACTTGGATCAATATAATTAATAATTGTCATTATAACTATCATAAATATAATAAAATAAATTGGTAAATACTTCTTTTCTCTAAGTTGTTTGAAATTAAAAAGTAACATAATTATATAAACAACAATATCAATTCCAATATATAGTTTTAATAAACTTAAAGCAGCTCCATCAATAAACATTTTGCTATCATCAACATATTTAGTGAATGGCAATGTTGCTAATACGATAGCTAAAATTGTTATAATAACTAATAATACTTTTTTTATAATTGAAATAGTTTTCATATATGTAGATGATTCTTTCTTCAAACATATAATAAATACGTATAAAGTAAAAATAGTGCAACTTAAGGCAATTGCAATCATATATGCTTTAATAAGAAGATCGACAGCAAAATAATCTACTCCGATCAATCTCACAAGAATTTGTAGTGGTATTTCTATCACATAACCTAATACATTTGATAAAACAATCAATTTGAATGCATCATTTTCTTGTGAATTAATTTTTTCTTTAGAATAGTAAACTAAAATTAAAAGCGCTATAAAAATAGCGCCTGAAATTAGAAACATAACGTTCCACATATGAATCACACTACTTTTTTCAATTTCTTGACTCTATCTTGTTCAATTATAGCACATTCTGTGGAATATTGTCCATTCTCATTTTTTATAAAATTAACATTAAATAATTGGCCATTAACTGCTTGAATATAACCTTCATTTTGAGCTGACATACCATTTCTATCTTTCTTTAAAGTTGTTGGTGAATAAGGTAACATTTTATCATGTTCAGCAAATCCTGAAACAACTACTCCCTTCGGTAAGAATTCATTTAATTGTTCGTTAAATTGTTTAATAAATTCAACTTTTTGATTATATGTATAATCTTCTGTCCAAACAATATGAGCTACTAAATTATTTTTATTGTTTTCTGTTGGTTTAGATAATACAATTGCATCACTAACACACTCGTTATTTTTTAATAATACTTCAACATCAAAAAGTAATATTTTTGATTCGTCCTCTAATGTTATATGATTATCACTTCTACCCCATACATATAAGTAACCTTTTTCATCTATTTCAACTATATCACCAGTTTTAATAGTATTACCATTTTTAGTTTTAACTGTTAATCCTGGTTTATTATAATAACCTTTCATAGCTGCAGTTGTATCTACTTCTAACATACCCCTTTGGTTATATGATAATTCATTTCCGTTTTCATCTACTATCCTAACAACCATTCCAGCTTGTGGGATACCAACACATGCTATAGGTTTTGTATAATCAGTTTTTACATCTATTCTATCTATACAAATACCAGAGAATACTTCGGATAATCCATATCCACCATATAATCTAGTACCATTACATCTTCGCATTATGTCGTTCATCCATTTTAATTTTTTAACACTTGTTCCTTCTCCGCCAATCATCCATCCAGTTGCAAATGAAAAATCAAATTTTTTACCGGCATTTAATTCTTGTTCGATTTTAGCAAAGAATAACTCCCACATACTACTTGTATTAATTATAAAATTTGGCTTTAGAGTCATTATTTGATTATAAAAATCATTAAATGATACTCTTGGATCTATTGAAACAGTAGCTCCGCAAAAGATTGGACTTAGGAATAATGAATTCAATGATGTCGCTGCAGTTGGAGGGAAGTGATTTAATACTTTTAAACCAGGAGCATAAGGGATAGAGGAATTACAAGTACTATATATTTGAGATAATATAGATTCATTTGTTGCTTCTACACCTTTGACAGTTGCTCCAATTGATGTTCCACTTGATGAAGTAATAAATGCTAATCTATTTGATACAAATGGAACGTCAACATTACCTGTATAATAATCAGCGATTTGTTTAGCATTATCTACCCATACATATTTCTTTTCATGCGGAACTTGTGAATGATTCTTTTTAGCTTGAATTGCACTTAAGAAACTTACAATTTCTTTCTTTGGACTAGGCATATCTTCTGTTATTGTTGAAATAATTACCTTTTTAAATTTATTTTTACTAAATTCTTTAGCAACATTACTCCACATACCATCAAATACGATTGCAATTTTAGCAGCTTCTGTTTCTTTTGCTAAATCTTCATCAGACATTTTTAATTTTAAGAAGTATGCTGTTGCGCCGATTCTATTTAATGCAAATGCCATGGCAGCCATATCTGGAGTTAATGGTCCATATACTGGTACTATTTCATCAGGTTCTACACCCATAGCTCTAAAAGTACGTGCCCATGTGTCTACAGTTTCAATAAATTCTTCACTTTGAATTAATTTACCAAAATACTCTAATACTGGATAATCATAGTATTCAAGTATTTTTTCCTTCATAACATCCCATACTGTTTTATCTAATGGAATATTTCTAGCTTTTTCATCTGCATCATCTGGATAATAATTTAAATAAATTCTATCTATACTAGGATATCCTGTTAATCCTTGTTCAAAATACTTGGCTTGTTCATCAGAAATATTTAAAATTTCCTTTAATTGAGCAATTTTATTATAGTCTTTATTATCAACAGCTACTTTCAAATCTTGTTTTAATTTTTCAAGCATTTGTCTTTCCATAATATTTTCCCCCTTAGACCCTTTTAGTCCACTTATTTGGATAATTTTACCATTATTCTCTATTCTTAGCAAATTAAAACTTTACATTTATTTTACACGTGCTTCTTCGAACATTTTTTTATTTGCTTTTATTATTTGTTCATCTTTTAGTAAATCTAAGTATGGAGCAATATTAACATTTGGTGCTCCTGTTACTATTTGTATAATACAATTTATTAATTCTTGATCTATATCTAATGATTCTAAATAATTCATATAGTTATAAAATTTCTCTAAAGAAATAAAGTCTATATTAGGTCCATATAAGTATTCTAAGACTAAAATAATATAACAATATAAATCTGATTGTTCATTAGAATTAACAAATCCTAATTCATCTTTATAATTTTTATAAGTACAATATGCTTTACCATAGTCATCATCTGATACCATTTGTAATATTATTGAACCATCTTCACCTATCATATTTTTTTTATAAATATCATATTTATTTGCTGGTGCATTAGTTAATAAACTAAATGGTGTTAAATGTCTTGCTGGAAACGGTCTAGAATCACATATTCTACAACTATCTAAATCTACCACTTTTAATTCCATAGTTTTTTTATCAATCATAAAGTTAGATGCATGTAGGTCATTTAGATATATACTATCTAATTCAGAATTATTTCTAATATGATCTAATTGATCTAATATTTTACCAATTTCCTTTAAGTATTTTATATGTAATCTTTTACTTATCTTTGTATCTCTCAAAAATGTTTCTAATGTAATACCATCTACATAAGGTAAATCAAAACCTTGAATATTTTTTGTTTTAATTCTTTTTTGATATGGTCTATTACTAATAAATATTTCAGCAGGTATACCCATTATATCTGGAACATTTAATTGTAGAACTTCATTTTCAACAGATACAAGAGATTCAGGTATTACAAAACTTTCAGGTAATATTTCACGGTATTCATGTAACATTTCTAAAGTAAATAATTTATTTGCAAAAACAGGTCCATTTGTTTTATTTAATTTTTTAAATACTTTTACTTTTCCTAAGTGATTGAATTTATAGAAAGTAGCTTCTGTACTTACTACATCATTACCTAAATCTAATTCTTTTAATTTATTAAATTTTCTTTTAGATAAGTATATACTGTCCATATTATCACCTATCCTTTGAAAATTTTATTTAATTTCATTTCTGATGCTTCTTTAACTTTTTCCTCACATTTAGGAATATCAGCTGCTTCTCTGTTAATATCACCAACTAAAAGTAGGTCTAATTCTTCTTTAGATCTATCTGAAGTCATGTAATATAATTGTTCATCTGTCATGTTAAGTAAGAAATCAAAGAATTTATTTATTTCATCATTACAATCATGTTCTACATCAAAATAAATATTATCAATCTTTTTAACATATGTTGGTTGATTTATATATATACTCATAGATAAATGTAATGGTGAAATTTTTAAATTAGTACCATATAATCTATTTATCATTTCAGTAAATTTCATATCATATAATAATCTTGCTGTTCTACCATTTCCATCCCCAAATGGGTGAATACGAATAAATAATAAATTACATATAGCAGCCTTTAAGAAAGGACTTATATCTATCATTTGTAATCCTCTAGATTTATAGAATTTAATAAAGTCATCCATGAATTTTTTTATGTCTTCTGGCTCAGCTCCATACCAATAGATATGTTCATGACCTTGTTCATCAAAGTAACTTACTCTTGCTTCATTTTCACGATATTCATATTTAAAATTATCTTGATCTTCTTGAACAAATTGATGTAATTGTTTAATTCTTTGATGATTCATTGCTAAAGAATCAAAAAACACATTATTTTTTTGAATTTCTTCTGGTCTAATTAAGTGTCTTTCAACTTTATTAGAATAATCCATTTCATTTCTGAAAGAATTTATCATATGATCTAATATCACAGTATCAGGATAATTACTTAAAAATTTAATATATTCTTCAAATGCTTTTGAAGTTTCTTCTACATGATAAAGAACATCGCTAGAAAGAGATATTCTATCGATGTATTCTTCTAAATTAAAATATTTAACTCTCTCAAGATTAACACCATTTCTTGGACCCATAAAAACTTCCCCTTTATTGGTGAGTTATTATACAACACATGATTATTCTTGGCAAATTTCAAACAATAAAAAAAGAGGTATAAACCTCTTAATCTATAATAATTAATCCATCTAAATTACAAATATATACATGTGGGAATAATTCTCTTAATTCTTTTAGAACTTCTTTATTCTTTTCATATTCTCTTCCAACTAATATACCTGATATAGCTTCAGCTGGAATACCATATAATATATTAACTTTTCTTTCTGAATTCTTTTTATCAATCTTATATGATTCATATTTTTCACCGCATAAAGATTTTAATTCTGAATCAGTCATGGTTAATAAATCATGTTTTTTTAATTTATCAACATTTTCATATATTAATGCAAAATTAATATTATTATGTATTAAACTTGGTAATACAGAAGCTTCTAATGTTTCTGATACATTATAATGTTCTACATTCTTTTCATTTAATATATATTTACCTAATTCAAGCATTTTATCATTAGGTACTACTTTAATACGTGATTCTTTACCTGCTTTAAAAGTAATTGTAGCTCCTGAATAAAAATTTACATAATTTTTTAATTTATAGCCTTGTTGTAATTCATAACAAGGAATACCTAATTCTTTGTTTAATTTTCTATCCTTTATGCATGGAGCTAATAATCCATTTTTCTTAATACTTTTTAATTCAGTTAAATCTTTTTTTATGCCATGTACTAAAGTGCCTTTTAGTAATGAAACAGCCATTCCCTTTTTATATTTGTGAGTAACTGGACCATTTTCTTGTAATTCATAATAATTATCTAATTGTGATAATAATATCTTCTTAGCTTTAGTATCAAAGTTATTATTTATGAAATGTACATACTCTTTTCTTTCCATACTCGTCACCTATTATGCATTATAACATATTTTTCATTTAAAAAATACTATTTTTATTATATAATATATTATAGGGAGTGCATGTAATATGGATTTACTAAGTATTAATATCAGTAATAAATCATATGATTATATTGATTCCATTCGTATTGGCAATAAATGTTATATTGCATATGGTGATGGAAAGAATATATATATATGTGGTTATGATGAATCTGACAAGTCTACATATGTTATTAGTAATAAAGAATTTGAAGAAGTAAAGAAAAGGTTAAATTTAAATGAAGAAAGCTAACTCACTTTATTTTTATGTAGACAGAGGAATATTAAGATGTAGATTACAAAGTGGCGATAAAGTAGTAAATCTAAATAGAGATGAAGCAAAAGATTTCTTAAGAGATATAGATAATGAAGAACATGAAATAAGAATCAAAAATAATAAAATTGTACTCACTAATAAATTAGATGAAATATCAATAGATATTTCTGATGATATATTCGAAAGCGAATATAAATTTCTAGTAAGAAAAACATATAAACGTGTAAGAAAAATACAACGCGAATATATGAGAGAAAAATATAAAGGAAAAGAAGTTCAAAAGACTCTAGTAAGAGGAACTTTAATTAGTGCTGGTCCACTTGCTGGTATTTTAATGGCAATGGCATTAAATCATCCACAAAGTGAAGCAGTTAATGTAATAAAAGAACCTATTCCAATTGAAAGTATTCGAACTGAAGAAACAATTCCTGAAGTACTTGCCTCTCCTGAAATAGCAACAAACATTGATGTACTTCCAATTGAAGAAGTATATGAAGTTGAAGAAGAACAAAGAGAATTACCTAATTACCAAAATGTTAATCAAATAGATTCAGGTATGGTAATTGAATATAATAATGGATCAGTTGATCCAAGTATGACTTTAAATGATCATTATGATAACTATGGTGGATTAGATGTATATACTTCAGATGTTAGTCTTCCTATTGAAGATTTATCTCAAGATGAAAAAGCTATAGCAATAAGAAATAAATATTGGGATGCAGCTAAAAAATCTGAAGCTAAATGGGGAATAGATGCAAGAGTTTTACTTGCTATTTTAAATCAAGAATCAGGTGGATTACTAGAATTACTTGATATACAAAATCAAGAATCACATAATAAAGACATAAACTTAATGCAAATTACATATAGTGAATTTGAAGATAAACCTATAACAGTATATAACTTTGAAACAGAAGAATATTTAAGAGTAGTATTTACAAATACTCCTGAAAAATTCATTGGTAAAGTTAATATGACTATAAGTGAAAAGGAACTTAATAATCCAATAACTCAATTGGGAGCTGCTGGTTTAATAATGAATTATAACAATTTAAATGATTATAATGAATTCTTAAATCCATGTGCAATGATAGATGAATATAACAAAGGTTTAACATTATTCTTAAAAGTATTAGATGCAGCTCCTCATTCAAGAGTAGAAATATTATCTAATCCAAATGACTTAACATTTATGAATTATGAATCTGCAGTTGTAGATCAAAATGGAAATCCATTAGGAGATTACCAATATGTTGAACATGTATTAAGATATGTTGATCAAACTGATGGACCTTTAATAATGAAAACTTTTGATAAAGATGAAAATGGTAATAAATATCCAGTTGTTGTAGAATTTACTGTTAATAAAACTTTATCATTAGATTCAGCTAATGCTAAAAAAATGTAATAAAAAAAGAGACTAATTAATTAGTCTCTTTTATCATGCCATTTAAATTCTAATACTTCTTGTAAATCATTTCCTGTTTCTCTAACATACTTAGTATGTTCTTCAAGCTTAGCTTGCATCTTTTCTTTTAATTCAGGATGTGAATTACCTAATAAATTACATGTATCAATTACTAAATGGAATCTATCAATTTTATTTAATACTCTCATATCAAATGGTGTTGTTATACATCCTTCTTCTTCATATCCATGAACTATTTCAAATTCTCTATCACGGTCATATGTTAAACCTTTAATAACTGATGGATAACCGTGGAAGTTAAATATAACTGGTACATCATCTGGGAATAATTTTTTAAATTCTAATTCACCAAGTGATTCAAGTTTTATTAAATCAACTACATTTACTACTCTTACTTTAATACCATTTTCTCTTAATATTTGAGTAGCTGCCATTACTTCTAATGTTGGTGTATCACCAGCACATGCTAATGTGATATCTGGATTTTCATCACTTGCAAATTTCCAAATACCTATTCCTTTTTCACAATGAGCTAATGTTTCTTCTGGATTTAACCATTGAGGTCTCATATGTTTAGAAGCAATTATAGTATTTACTCTATTTCTTGATTGTAATGATTTATCCATATAATAAATTAGTGAGTTAGCATCATATGGTAAATATACATTTATAATGTCTCTTTTTCTATTTAAGATATGATTAATAAATCCTGGTTCTTGATGAGTATATCCATTATGGTCTTGTTGCCAAATATGTGATGTTTCAATTATGTTTAATGAACTAATTGGTTCTCTCCAAGATATTTCATTACACATCTTTAACCATTTAGCATGAATACCAACCATTGAATCAATTACCCTTGTAAAAGATTCATATGAATCTATAAATCCATGTCTACCAGTTAATAAGTATCCTTCTAATCCACCTTCAGCTAAATGTTCAGATAGATATGAATCTAATACTCTACCATATGGAGCAACATGTTCGTCTTTTTCTCCAATTGGTAATATCCATTGTCTGTTAGTAACTTCAAAAACATGGTTTAATCTATTAGACATTGCTTCATCTGGTCCAAATATTCTAAAGTTTCTATTTTGTTCATTTAATGTAATTACATCTCTTAAATAATTACCTAATTCCATCATATCTGATGCTTCTATATCACCATGATTGCAGTTTAACATGTTCTTTGTTATTTCTGGTAATTTTAATTTTTCTAATACTGTTCCACCATTTGATGAAGGATTAGAACTCATTCTTTGGAATCCTCTTGGTAAGAATGAAGTAATAGTTTCTAATACCTTACCTTTTTCATCAAATAATCTTTCTGGATGATAACTCTTCATCCAATCCTCTAACTTTTGAACAGCTGCTTCATCACCAGGTTCAATTGGGAATGGAATTTGATGAGCTTTAAATGATCCTTCAACTTCTTTAGGACCAGTCCATCCTTTTGGGGTTCTAAATACTATCATTGGGAAATGTAGTTTAGAATAATCAGTCATTAATTGAGCTTCTGTTCTTAATTCTTTAATCTTAGTTATTACTTCGTCTAAAGTCTTAGCCATCTTTTCTTGCATTTCATCAATGTCTTCGCCTTCAACAAAGTATGGTTCCCATCCATATCCTTTCATTAAATCTACTAATTCTTCATGACTAATTCTTGAAAGAACTGTTGGATTTGATATTTTAAATCCATTTAAATGTAATATTGGTAATACTGTACCATCTGTTACAGGATTAATAAATTTATTAATATTCCAGCATGTTGCAAGTGGTCCTGTTTCTGCTTCTCCATCACCTACTATAGCTGTTGCAATTAATGATGGATTATCTAGTACTGCACCAAATGCATGTGCTAGTGAATATCCTAATTCTCCACCTTCATGAATTGATCCTGGAGTTTCAGGAGCAACGTGTGAAGAAATACCTCCTGGGAATGAGAATTGTTTAAATAATTTTTTTAAACCTTCTTCATCTTGAGTAATCTTTGGATATATTTCTGTATATGTTCCATCTAAATATGCATTTGTTACTGCTGTTTGTCCACCATGTCCTGGACCAACTAAATAAATCATATTTAAATTATATTTAGTTATTACACGGTTTAAATGCATGAAGATAAAGTTTTGTCCTGGTATTGTTCCCCAGTGTCCAACTAATCTTGGTTTTATATCTTTATACTCTAGTTTTCTCTTTAATAAAGGATTATCTAGTAAGTATAATTGTCCTACTGCTAAATAGTTTGCAGCATCAAAATATAAGTTTAATTGCTTATGTTCTTCTTCTGTTAAATAATTCATATTATTCAACCCCTATCCTATTAACAATTATAACATATAAAGGCATAAAAAAAGATGAATAACATTCTTATTATTCATCTACTTTACTATCTTTAAAGAAATATTCTTGTGATTTAGCATGTAAGCTTAAATCTGCAAAGTCTTTTTTTAGATATTGTGGATAAGCTGCACATGCAATCATAGTAGCATTGTCTGTACAAAGTCTTAAAGGTGGTATAGAAATATCTATTCCTTCTTCTTCACATAGCTTTGTTAATTCTTCTCTTAAATATCCATTTGCAGATACTCCACCTGCAACTATTAAACTCTTAATATTTCCTTTTTCTTTTCTAATAGCTAATCTTGTTTTTCTTACTACTTCATCAACTGCTACATCTTGGAATGTTTTAGCAAGATCTTCTTTTCTTACAACATTACCTCTTTGTTCTTCATTGTGACTTAGATTAATAACTGCTGATTTTAAACCTGAGAATGAGAAATCTAATTCATCATTATCCATAGGTTTTGGTAATTCATATGTATGTTTACCTTCTCTAGCATACTTTTCAACATTAGGACCACCTGGATAAGGTAATCCTAATACTCTTGCTACTTTATCATAGCATTCTCCAATTGCATCATCTTTTGTAGTTCCAAGTATTTTAAATTTATAGTCATCTTCCATTAAAACTAATTCTGTATGACCACCAGATACTACTAGTGCTAATAATGGAAATTCCATTTTCTTTACTAAATTATTTGCATATATATGACCTGCTATATGATGTGTAGCAATTAATGGCTTATCATATACAAGTGATAATACTTTAGCAAATTCAACACCTACTAATAAACCACCTAATAAACCTGGTGCATATGTAACTGCTATAGCATCTACATCTTCAACTTTCATGTTAGCTTTCTTTAGTAAATCTTCTAATACCATAGTAATATTTTCAGTATGCATACGTGATGCAATTTCTGGTACTACTCCACCATATAATGCATGAGTATCCATTTGAGTTAATACAGTTGTAGCTATTTCTTCACATCCGTTTTTAACAATTGAAATAGATGTTTCATCACATGATGATTCTATTCCTAAAATATAAACATCTTTCATATTAGATACTCCTTTCCATTATTATGGCATCTTCATTACCATAGTAATTCTTTCTTCTATGTATTTCTTTAAATCCACATTTAGTATATAAAGAAATAGCACTTGAATTAGATTCTCTTACTTCTAACATTAACTTTTCTGACTTAGTGTTTTCTATAAGATAATCTATTAATTTCTTTCCTATTCCTTTATTTTGGTTGTTAATATCTATAGCAATATTAACAATATCTGTTATTTCATAATGATATTCAGTATGAAGAAATCCTAAAATATTATTATCTTCTTCATAAACATATATTTGAACATAATCTTTATTTAGTTCTTCTTCAATATTGAAGACTTTTTCAAAGTCTTTTTTTATTAACAATCCAATTTCATTGATTTTAGGTGTATCTTGGTTCGATGCTTCCCTTATCATTTTTATTAGCCTCAATCATTTTTATATATATTGGATTAACTTTATGTGGATTAATTATTTCTTTTGTTTTCATAAATTCATATACTTTGTTGAAATCTATTTTGTTATCAACAATAACATAATTATTTTGTTGTTCTAGGTATGATTTATATTCATCATTTGATTTATAGAAATAATTATCTACAATAATATTATCTTTATTAAATTTAGCTCCAAATACACCTTTTAAATCATCTATAACAACGATTTTATCTTCAGATGAATCATTGCTTATAGCAAACATTTCTAAGCTTGTAAGAGTTTTAATAGGTACATTTAAAGTATATGCTAATGTCTTAGCAATAGTTACACCTAATCTAACTCCTGTGAATGATCCAGGACCATTTACAACATATATTTCATTTATATCATGTACTGATAAATTATTTCTATCTAATACTTCTTTTAACATAGGCATAATAAAATCAGAATGATGTCTTTCAGATTCTTTAATATTTTTATCTAAAATTTCACCATCTTTATATATAACTATATTTATATCTTTATCATGTGTATCAATAAATAATGAAATCATATAATCATCCCTTTTTTTAACATATGTATTATAACACATTTATATTAAAAACATAAAAAAAGCAATGCTATTAATGCATTGCTGGTGCTTTAGCACTCAATCCCCTTTTATCAATTACCATGTTAATATAATCCATTTGATCTTCAGCATATGGTAAATCTGAATTACTAATTTCGCTTAATTCTTCAGAAGATGTCGATTTGTCATATAATTTTTCTTTATAATCATCGATTTCTTTTTGTATTTCTTCTTTTAATTTTAAAATTCCTTCATCAGATAATTCTTCTATATGATGAAATCTATTAATCATGTATTGATCCATATAAACTACCTCACTTTAACTATAATACTGAGTTAACTACATCTTCATATGATTGACCATATGGAGTAAGTACTAATACTCTAGTATTTTCATCAATAACTTTAAATTTAATCTCTAATCTTTCATCTGGAAGTTTGTCTTCAATCATATCAGCCCATTCAATGATTGTAACTCCATTTGTTTTGAAATAATCATTAAATCCAATTGTTTCATCTGTTTCTTCTAAACGATAAACGTCCATGTGGAATAAAGGCATTTCTCCGTCTTCATATTCTTTAACAATGTTAAATGTTGGACTAGTAATGTCTTCCTTTAATCCTAGTGATGCTGCAAATCCTTTAACGAAAGCAGTCTTACCGCTTCCTAATTCTCCTATTAAACAGATCACCATTCCAGGGAACTTTTCAGATTCAATATTTTCTGCTAATTCTCTTGTGTCGTCTTCGCTTCTTGATGTAAATTTGTAATCCATTTTTATCACCTATAACTAGTATAGTATATATACGTTTATATAATCAATAAAAAAAATAAATGATTAACATTTATTTTATGACCGTTGGTAATAACCAACTAAAGTAAGGAATATTTCTTAATATCCAATATATAATAATAAGAATAAGTAAAATAACATATATTTTAGTGCTTATATTAAACATTTTCTTATTTCTAATAAAATATATAATCTCTGCTAAAACTAATGCTCCAAATGGAAATAAAAGTATAAATAAAAGAGGATTATATCTAAATGCTTGATAAAAATCAAAATGAAGTAAACTACGAAATAATCTAGTGGATCCACATCCAGGACAATATATATGTAAATATTCATAAAAAGGACATGGTATACCAATTACTTCAAATAAATCAAGTAATAAAAGAATACTTAATATAAATACTAAAATTAAAAATAATATTATTTTTTTCTTATTCATATTTTCTCCCATAAAAAAAGTTGCGGATTATTATCTTTGCTTACGCTATTTTCATCGTTTCAGTGCTTAACTTCTCTGTTCGGGATGGAAAGAGGTGTGTCCACTGAGCTATCTCCACAACAATTAATATATTATATGTTTTTATATCAATTGTCAATAATATTATATTAATTAACAAAAAAAATTGCAAAAAAAAAAGCATGCAACTTCTTATCTTTGCTTACGCTATTGTCAGCGTACTAGTGCTTAACTTCTCTGTTCGGGATGGGAAGAGGTGTGTCCACTAGGCTATCGTCACATACTAATAAAAAATAAGGATTTTGTCCTTTAAAAATTAGATTATGCTCATCATCTTAGTTTGTATGATAAATATTTATGGATAAATCCTCGAATTATTAGTACTAGTCACCTCAACGTATCACTACGATTCCAGCTCTAGCCTATCAACCTCATAGTCTATAAGGATTCTTACTATATACATATGGGAAAACTCATCTTGGAGGAGGCTTCCCGCTTAGATGCTTTCAGCGGTTATCCCGTCCCGACATAGCTACTCTGCGATGCCACTGGCGTGACAACAGATACACCATAGGTCAGTCCATTCCGGTCCTCTCGTACTAGGAACAGCTCTCCTCAATTTTCCTGCGCCAACAGCGGATAGGGACCGAACTGTCTCACGACGTTCTGAACCCAGCTCGCGTGCCACTTTAATGGGCGAACAGCCCAACCCTTGGAAGCGAATCCACCTCCA
>JAEEGF010603664.1_pt1 | contig 20386 bp, 22 predicted proteins | sample 9134171 | NCBI WGS metagenome assembly JAEEGF01 (sample SAMN16246542, study PRJNA631951) | gut metagenome | biome: gut microbiome; feature: rumen; material: AP-attached | host: Bos | place: Iran: Karaj | collected 2018-10
GGAAGCGAGCTTCACGGCGCCCAGAACAGCGGGCGCGGCGATCAGCAGGCAAAGGCATGCAGCTATAGCCGTCCTCAAACCAACGGAAAGCCTGCGGGGCTTTTTATCCGCGCCGTTCATACTGCGGCGCATCGAGGCAAGCGTGCGCTGCTCCGCCTCGCCGGAAGGGGAGAGCGCGTCGTTTGCGGCCTTGTAATCATCTTCAAACATCGAAATAATCTCCTTTCAGGTCCTTTTCAAGCCCCTCTCTTGCGCGGTGCAGCAGGGATTTTACCCCGCTTTCGCTGACGTCCATGAGAGAAGCGATCTCCTTTACGCGGTAGCCCTCATAGTAATAGAGGTGTACAGCCGTCCTCTGCTTTTTCGGCAGACGAAGTACGGCGGCGTAAATATCGGCGGCGTTTTCATCCGGCAGCATCGGAGCAAGCTGCGTGAGTTCGCTGTATAGCGCCGTGCGCTTGTTCCATGCGCTCGACAGCAGCGTGTTCGTACAGTTGATCGTCGCTTTTATGAGCCATGCGCGCTGATGCTCCGCGGATTCGAGCTTGGGAGCCCTGCGGACGTATCGCAGGAAAACGTCCTGCATGACGTCCTCCGCTTCGACCCTGCTTCGGCATCTTGCCAGCGCAAGCCTGAACACCATGCCCGAATACCTTCGGTAGACGTCCTCCGGATCGGTAAAGGGGGGCAAAGGAATAATGCAGCCCTTTTCGTCTGCATCGACAGACTCGGGCTCAGCATAACGAGCGTTCATCCTTAACGACCTCCTTCCCTTCGTTATCGCCGTTCAATTATAATACCGCCTCCGCCCGTGAAAGGTTGCGGCCGGAAGCGGGAAGATCAAAATATATTTGCGGAACGGATCGCAGCGCGCCCCATATTTTCACATCGTGAGACTGCGCTACGGGATCTCGTTCAGTTTTTCCTCGACTTTGTTCAGCGTATCGAAAAAGCGCCCGGTCGCGATCATCGGACCGCAGCAAATACAGCCGAGCATATTCCACCAGAACATATGCCGCCAGGATGTGTGCGGACCTTCGATGCCGAGCCCAATCGCCTTTTCCCTGAGCTCCTCCGAGATCCGCGCCATCCAAACGAGGGTATAGATGAACAGCGTCGGTACGCCGAGAAGATACGCCTGCCAATAAGGGCGTACCCTGTGCCCGAGCACCTCTTCGATCTCCTCCTGCAGCCCGCCGAAAGGCATATAGAACAGGAAAAACAGCCCGGCGGTGAAAAAGTCGATAAAGCCCAGCCAGAAGCCTTTTCGGTTTGTGTGGGTGAATCTCATATCCTTCTTCGCGCTTTTCGTCATTACTTCAGCTTCGCGCCGACCTTGAACGCGTCCGCGACCTTGTCGCCGAGCGCGAGGTAGGCGTAATTAGCGGGATCGAACGCGATGGGCTTTAGCTTCTTTACGTCGATATGTCCGTCGGTCATGACGCTCTCGTCGGCGGAGACGTTCACGATCTCGCCGATGAGGATGCCGTTCTCAAAGCTCTTGACCCTGCATTCGAGCGCCATGGGCAGCTCGTCGATGAGGGGCGCGTCCACGAATTCGCTCTTTACCGCATGGAAGCCCGCCCTCTCGAACTTGTCGGGGACCTTGCGCGCGGATTCTATGCCAACGTAATCGCAGGCGACGACGTACTCCTCCGTCGCCATGCTGACGGTGAACGCCTTTCTTACCGCAAGATTGTCCGTGGTCTTGTGCTCGCCGAGGCTGATCGTGATCTCCTTGAAATCCGTCGTGATGCCCCAAGCCGCGTTCATCGCGTTGGGCACGCCGTGCTCGTCATATGTCGCGATTATCAGCACCGGCTGCGGCAGCATGATGGGTTTCGCTCCGAAATTGACTCTTGCCATGTTTGTATCCTCCGTATGTTGATCTGCTTTGTTGACTTGTAACAGCGCAGGACGTTTTCTGTGCGTTTTTCGCATCTTCTGCGATCTTGCCGTATTCGTACTCCGGACGGCTGCGGAAGATCCCTTTTTATTCCGACCTCCGCGCTTATGATTATGGTAGCGCCTTGCTTTATTCATGTCAAGAGCTTTGAGCGTTTTTCAAGCGATTGAAAAGCTGATTGGGAAACGTCGGCATGCCGGCGGGGACGTAATCACCTAAGATAAATAACGGCAGCGTCAAGGGTGCATTCACTTAAGGAGATGCAGGTTTTCAGCCTGAAAATAGTTAACGCATAAAAAGATATCCGGGGATAGCTCATACCCCCGGATTTTTCTTTTGTATTTCGGCCGAAAACCGCGAAGCGTCTCAAAAGAGGAGATTTTTGCGCCATGCAAGGCGAAAAGCGCAGGAATACCCGGAGGCGGTCTTTCGAGCATTTTCAACGAAGCAGGGCGCAAAAAGATACCTTTTGAGGCTGTATATCGTTAAGTGAATGCGCCCAAATGCGCTGCCTTCTTCGCTTCCGCCTTATATTATTTAAGCGGTGATGGGGATCCTTTTGCAAAAGATGCGTCTCGAACTTGCGCTCCGCGCTTCGTTCTCGCGCCTTTTGACAAAAGCCGGTTCTATTAGATTCTCATTAGATCGCGGGTGATGGGAATCCTTTTGCAAAAGATGCGTCTCGAACTTGCGCTTCGCGCTTCGTTCTCGCGCCTTTTGACAAAAGCCGGGGAGGCGGCGTTTGATTCGTCCACCGGACGAACGCCGCTTCCCTTCGATTCCCATAATAATTCTTTCCATTTTCTTTTTGGGCTTTGCCCAAAAAGAAAATGGAGCGGGTGATGGGAATCGAACCCACATTATCGGCTTGGGAAGCCGACGCTCTGCCACTGAGCTACACCCGCGCACGCTTATTGTAATTCGCCGGGGGCGATTTGTCAAGCATAAAAATGTCCGATTTTCGGTCGAATGATCGCGCGGCAATTTGAAAAAGATATTGTAAACACGGGCTGAATGTGGTAAAATGTCCCGGTAAAATCCAATGGTTCACAAGGAGTCAACAATATGGAAAGAGTTCTCGTAGCAAACGCCCCCGCCGGCGAATACGTCCGTGTAGGCGGTTTCGTTGAAAATCTTCGCAACAAGCGCTACATGGCGTTCATTGTCCTTCGCGATTTCTCCGGCAAGCTGCAGCTCACCGTCGATAAGGGCGCCTATCCCGACGTCGCGCTGGAGGTGGACAAGCTCACGGTAGAGTCCGTCGTGACCGCGTACGGCAAGGTGGTGGAGAACCCCGCCGTCAAGATGGGCGGGCGCGAGATGGTCGTTGAGAAGCTCGTTGTCGAGTCCGTCGCCGAGGCGATGCCCATGATGGCGGATTCCTCCATCGACGCGCGTCTCGACTATCGCTGGATCGACCTGCGTACCGAAAAGAACAAGCTCATGATCAGGGCGCAGACCGAGTTCGTCAAGTCCCTGCGCGAGTATCTGCTTGAGAGGAATTTCGTCGAGATCCATACCCCGAAGATCATCGGTGCGGCTTCCGAGTCCGGCGCTGACGTTTTCGAGCTCACCTATTTCGACCGCAAGGCGTATCTTGCCCAGTCTCCGCAGTTCTACAAGCAGATGGCCATGGCAGCGGGTCTCGAGCGCATATTCGAGGTCGGCCCCGTGTTCCGCGCGGAGAAGAGCTTTACCAGCCGCCACGCGACCGAGTTCACCGGCTTCGATCTTGAGATGAGCTATATCGATTCCTTTGAGGACGTCATGAAGATAGAGGAGGAGATGCTCACCTACGCTCTCAAGAACATCGCGGAGAAATACGGCGAGGATATCGAGCGTCTTTACGGCCTGAAGACCGTCGTTCCCACGCTGCCCTTCCCGCGGATCAAGCTTCACGATCTTTATGACGAGCTTGAGAAGCGCTACGGCTACACCGTGCCCGAGGAGGAGAAGGTCGACCTTTCCACCGACGCGGAGAAGCTCTCCTTCAAATTCGCGCAGGAGGTCTACGGGCATGAGTTCCTGTTCGTCACCGATTTCCCCAAGGACAAGCGCGCCTTCTATCACATGAGGAAGGACGACGTGCCCCAGGGCTACGACCTTATCTGGCGCGGCACCGAGATCACCACCGGCGCCCAGCGTGAGCACCGTTATGAGGAGCTCCGCAAACAGGCGGACGAAAAGGGTCTCGGCGAGGACGTCAAGTTCTATATGGAGTTCTTCCGTTACGGCTGCCCGCCCCACGGCGGCTTCGGCCTGGGCGTCGACCGCATGACCATGCTGCTCCTCGATATCGGCATCAAGGAAGCCGAGTTCATATTCAGGAGCCCCATCAGGCTCAATCCGTAAGGAGAGGCAGCGATGTTTCCGATAAAAGTCAAAACGACGCTCGACGAAAAAGCCATGATGAAGTTCAACGGGCTCGTTATGTGCAAACGGGTCGTCGCGATGCTCATAGTCTCCGTCGTGATGTTCACAGCCGCTGTCGCCGTACTCGTGTGGTCGTATCTTGTCACAGGCAGGATCGCGATCCCCCTCGCCATCATGACGCTCAGTTTGATTGCCGCTATCGTTTTGACGCTGCTGATGCCCGCGCTCGCCCGAAGGAGTATCCGCAGATCGCTCGCAAAACAGGGCGAAACGGTGTTTGACTGCGAGTTTTTCGAGGATCATTACGTCAACGAGTATTCGAACCTCCAGACCAACGGGCGGAATGAGTTTAAGTATTCCGCGATAATTAAAGCGGCGGAATACAACGAATACTTCTTCCTTTTCCAGAATCGAACGACGGCCTTGATCGTTGACAAAAGGAATATGGATCGGGATGAAGTCGAGGCGCTCCGCGGCGCGCTCAAAAAATACGTGCCGGAGAAAAAGTACAAGCTCTTCCGCAAATGATCGTTTCAAGCAAATATGAGCCTGCCGGGCGTAGCCCGGCAGGCTCGATTTATAGTTGCAATTTCCGTGACAATATGGTATATTGTTATTGAGCGGAGCGTTTGGTCCGCAAATAAAGAACGGAGAACAATATGAAAAAGCTTATTGCAATAATGCTCGTTATGATCATGGCGCTTGCCTTTGCCGCCTGCGGAGGCAAACCGCAGAACAGCGGGAACAACAATGATAACGGCAGCGGTCAAAGCGGCAGCGTGAAAGAGACAAACGCTGCAGTAAAGGTCACGAAAGCTCCCGGCAGTACTGTCACGCTGGACGGAAGTATGCTCGGGGTGCTGCAAAAGGTCGCAATTGATAATTCATCGAAGGACAAGATAGATATAAAGGGCCTGCTCATCACCACTGACAGCGGTCATCATGACTATAAGCCGATAGAGGAGCTTATCACGGAAGGCTACAAGACCGAAGGGATCTACGATGAGTTTATGCTCAACGAGTGGTTCTCGGTATACGCGGATATCGAAGGCGGTCCGGTGAACGTGTACATAATCCCGAACAACTTCAAGAACGAGATCTCTTTGATGAAGGCGGTCGATCTCGCCGCTATTTCGGAAAAGCTCGAATATCCGATATTCGCAGGCGCCGTCACCCCTGATCCGGACAATCACGGTTTCCTGCTCAGCGCGTATGTTAACAAGGAGCTTGGCGAGGGGCTTTACGATATCTTCTTCACGAGCGGGGAAAAGATCCTTTACGTGGTCCAGCTCAAACTCGTCCCCGACGCAGAATAGATCGATATAGATCAAGCCTGCCCGGCTTAAACCGGGCAGGCTCTTTTAATTTTCTTTCGTATCAGTAACGGTACTTTGCTTCGACGATGGGCTTCCCGTCCTTGTCGAGCAGGGGAGTTACCGAAACACCGTAGCCGCACTCGATCAAAAGATATTCGACTCCGGTCTCGTTGTCGCGGATGATCTTTTTGACAGAGGAGGAAAACGCACTTCCCTCCTTGTAGATCGTTTCAAAGCGTACGTCCTTGCTGCTCATGTCAGACTCCTTTCGATCGGGACCGCGGGGAAAGGTCCCCGCGGTCGGCTGATTTGTCAGTTTATACCGAAGAGTACGTTAGCATTCTCACCGAGCATCGTCTCGGGAAGGATACCGTTCCACTGGAGGATATAGTAGTATCTTACCAGCTCGGGAGTGATGCTCTCGGCTATCGCCTTGTTCTTCGCGGCCTCCTTCTGGCCGGCATACTCGGCGGCGTCCGCCTGGATCTTGGTAACTTCAAGATCCGCCTGGGCGGCGATCTTCGCCTGCTCTGCGTCCGCCTGCGCCTTGATCACCTGGCGCTCCGCCTCCTGCTGAGCCTCCATGGTGAGCTGGTCCTGCTGAGTCTGGGCGGTCAGCTTGTTCTGCTGAGCTACCTGCTTCGCCTCGACTGCGTTGGTGAAGGCGTCGGTAAAGTCGATGTCCTGCACGGCTATCGAGCTTACGGTGATACCGTAATCCGCGACGTCCTCGACCACGAGAGTGGTTATCTCGCTCGAAAGCGTCTCACGGTAGGCGACCAGCTTCTCGGCGGTGTATTTGGAGAATACGGCTTTAGTGTTCTCCAGCAGGCGGGGATAGAGGATCTTGGAATAATACTCCTGACCGACTGTCTTATAGAGCTTCTCCGCGGTGGACTGGTCGATCGAATAGTTGACTGCTATCGAGATATCGACCTGCTGGATATCGGAGGAAAATGCCTGCAGCTCCTCTACCGACTTCTGGGTACGGTTGTCCATCTTGATCACCCTCTGGAAGGGCGCCTTGAGATGGAAGCCCGCGTCGTAGGTGTAGTTCTCCACCTTGCCAAAGGTGGTCACGATGCCGGTGTAGCCGGTGGGTACGGTGGTGATGCAGCACAGAGCAACGACAAAGGCTACCGCCACCGCTGATACGATCACAATGACCCTGCCAATGTTCTTTTTCATTTTCTTCTCCTTTTCTACTTTGAGGTACATAGTTGTCTGCAGCGTCTCCCGCTGCGGTGAGAAGATGATATATCATCGGGAGGATAAAATCAATATTGGGCGTGTAAAGGTTTTGTAAACAATACGTAAAACGCGGACGACCCGATCCGGCCGCCCGCGCGTAATTATTTGAAGCTTATCAGTTACCCTCGGAAGGAGCCAGCGCAAAGCCGATCCTGTAGGCATAGAGGGAGTACCAAACACCGTCGATGCAGAAGCACTGAATGGTCCTGTCCTTATCGTAGGAGCCCTTGCTGCCCTCGATATGCACGGTTATCTTCGCAAAAGTCACAGCCTGGAATTTATCGGTATCGATATTATACTGCTTGAAATAGTGGCTGTCGTACTTCTTGTACTTTTCGATACCCTTTTCATCCTTCTCAACGGCTTCCCTGATAGTATAGGAGATCTTCCAATCCTCGCCGTAGAGGGCGGTGTATTTTTCGTTGAGACCGTCGAGGACCGTCCTTACTGTCTCGATATAGTCCTTGTTGGACTTTTTGTAGTTCTCGACGTTGTAAGCGATATCGTTGGGGTGGCAGACCTTCGCGAACTGCTCCTCGCTGAAAACGGGATAGAGCTTGATCGCTTCGTCAAGCAGAGTTTTATAACCCTCGTGGTCGTAATTGGCGGAGGGCTTGTTGGAGCACGCGGCGAAAGACGCGAGCGTTAACACTATCAATAACAGAGCGGTGATTTTTTTCATCATAATAATCTCCTGTATGGATTTGTCGCTGAAATATCGTACCACAGCGTTTCCGATTTGTCAATAAAAGGCGCGGATGCGGGGGGCTTGCAATAGAGCTTTTTTTCTGTTATAATTAAATTAGGTAATTATGTGTAACATACGGAGGACAAAAATGATCAAAAAACTCACGAGCATATTGCTTGTGCTTTCGATGCTTATATGTACGACGGCATTTGCCGCCGGGAAGGGAGGGGGAGCCTCTATATTGAGCGAAGACCCCGGCGATCCCGAGCCGACGGAGACTCCGGCGCCGACCGAAACGCCCGCGCCCAAGCCGACGCCCACCCCCACGCCCGAGCCGACGGAGACCCCCACGCCCGAGCCCACGGAGACGCCGAAGCCCTCGAACACTCCCAAGCCTTCGGATACTCCCAAGCCCTCTCCGACGCCGTCCCAGCAGCCCACCCAGCCGCCCTACGCGCCGACGCAGCAGCCCACCCAGCCGCCCTTCGTGCCGACGCAGCAGCCCACTCAGCAGCCCGGTACAAAGCTCACGTTCTGGAGCCGCGCGGCGGATACGCTCCAGAGGGTGGAGGTCAACAAGCCTTTTGAGATCGTTCTGCTTGAAGGCGTGACCGATCAGCTGACCTTCTCGACGTTCTTCGGCACGCTGCCCGCAGGCGTTTCTTTCGTGAACGATATCGCCGCGACCCGCCGCTGCTCGATAAAGGGCACGCTCAATTCGGAGTCGCGTTCCGAATTCGCGATCGAGTTTTTGACCGCGTCCGGAACGAAGCTCATGGTCAATTTCCGCCTCGACGCCTTCGCTCCCGAGGAGGATCAGCCCGGCGCATTCCCCGCAGCTAAACCGCTCGTTCCCTTCGGCGGGACGAAGACCGCGGCGCTTCCCTTTTATATCAAGAGGAAGGAGGGTGAGGAAGCATGAAAAAGCCGATCGCTATACTGCTTGCTCTGGCGCTTGTTTTGCTCGCCGCTCTCTCTTTCGCGGGATGCAGGCATAACGACGTCGATCCCGAGATCAACATCCCCTCTCCCGAGCCCACCAGCGAACCCACCTGGCTCGAGCCCGAGGTAATAGAGGCGTTCGTCGGCGACTGGTACGGCACCTATAAGGTCTCCGAGGCGCGCGGCATTTACGCCCAGAACGACAAGGTCGTGAACGACTGTGCGATGCGCGTAGCCGTCGATAATTTCGGCAGGGGAGGCTGCTATCTCCAGGTAAACGGCATGGGGCGCGACTCCGTGAGCGGAAGCTCCAACGTATTCGCCCTCTGCACAGCCGAGATCTCCGGACAGGAGCTTCTGCTCAACGGCATGATAAACACGCTCCCCGTCGAATGGCGATTCAAGCTCGAAGACGGATACCTGACTCTGCTTGAGGTTTACGGCGATATCGACGATCACATGAGGATCGAGATAGAGCTCGTTCGTCCCGATGCGCTCGTTGAGAGCGGCATTTCGGTCGACGCTTACGCTTACCTTGTGAATAACGGCTTTGCGGACGTTGTACAGATGCTCGGCGGCGTTCCTTCGGAGCTTCCCTCCATCGCCGTTTCCGATGATATCGATCCCCACATCTTCTTTACCGGGGACGGAAGCATGATCACCCCGCCCGACGCGCCCAACACCGTAACGAGCTATGACGGCAGGATAAAGGTCGTTCTGCCCGATGGCTATTCCGTAATGCAGAACAATGCCGACGGCTTCGTTATGACGAGCGCGGAGGATAAGGTGAGGAGCATATCCTTCACCGTCGGCGAGTCGGAGCTCGATTCGCTCTCGTATCTCATAGGCTCGACGGAGAACGTTACGGAGCTTTATCATTACACGATAGACCGCTTCGATTTCTACGGCACGTTCACAACTGCCGAACAGGTGAACGGTCCCGCAACTGGCTTCAAGCTCTGCGGCACGGACGGCACCGGCAGGCTCATAACCGTCGAAATAGTGCTCGATCTTGATTCCTACAACGCCTATTCGTACATCAACGTCAATAACGAGAACTTCTCGGAGCTCGTTCTCGGAGCAAAGTTCATTATGAACTGAAAACACCAAGCGGCGGCTTCGGGTCACGTACCCGGAGCCGCTTTTATTTATTCAACTCAAATTAGATTTTTTTCAATTTTCTCGTTATTTACGAATCGACCCCTTTTGTGTATAATCCAATTGCGGCCGAAAAAAGAAACAAAAGGAGAAAAAAACAATGGATAATCTTAAAATCGGAAAATACATCCAGAACTTAAGGAAGACTGCCGGCATGACGCAAAAGGAGCTTGCGGATAAGCTCAACATCTCGTTCCAGGCGGTCTCCAAATGGGAGAACGGCGACGCTCTTCCCGACACGGGAATACTGCTCGACCTCTGCGATATCCTCGATACCACGGCGGATAAGCTCCTCAACGGCGGCAGCCTTGCGGGGTTCGAGAGAAGGCTCATGCAGACCGAGGACGTCATTGCGGGCTTCAAGTACATTGAGGAGATCGGCAGGCTCTTCGGTGAGAACAACACCTTCTACACCGGCATGATAGAGGGCATCAACAACAAGATGAACATCGACCTTCTCGAGTACCTCAAGGATCCCAAAACGCGCGAGGTCATGTATGCCGAGGTGCTGATCCAGGGCATAATGAACGGCAGACGCGTCGATATGGACGAGGTCGAGGCGACCTTCACCAACAAGAAGATGGTCGAAACGATCAGGCGCTATATCTCCAAGGTCGGGGAGGAAAAGGAAAACAAGGAATAAAACAGAAGAAAAACCGCCCCTTTGGAGCTTTCCCGGGGCGGCTTTTTCATGCGGTGATGTCAGTAGTCGAATTCGTTCTTCCCGACGCCTATCTTCATCGCGGGCTTCTCGCCGGAATAGGGCTTTCGCACCTCGATCAGGTTCAGCACCGTGTACCCGCGCGAGCGCAGGAAGCCGATCACACGCTCGTTGTTCGGGTGGATGTAGTTGTAGACCGTGTCCTCGCCCATTTCGGCGGCGATCTCCTCGACCTTATCGAAAAGCAGCGAAGCGACGCCCTTCCGCCTGTGTTCCGCACGCACGAAAAGGCTCTCGACCCAAAGGCAGGGCTCGTCGATCCTCAATACCATGTAGCCGATGGGCTCGTTCCCCTCGACCGCGGCGTAAACGGGCAAACCCTTTTCAAGATAGAAGAGGAGCTCCTCCTTGCCGCCCTCGATATCGGGCTCCGTGACGGGGCCGCGAAAAGAGTTCAGCACGACCCTGAACCCCGCGACCAGCGGCGCGAGCGCGTCCGCCATGCCGCCGTCGACCTTTATTATCTCCATGTTCGCCTCCCGAATGATCGTGTTGCGTACATATTAACATAGGACGGGGGAGAAGGCAATGGGGGAGGGGCCGATATCAGCCGTGTTTTATCTCTGATCAATGATAGACTGATGGTTCATTACTTGAGAGCCGCAAGCTCGGTTTCGACGTCTGCGATCTCGCTGTCTACTTCGGTCATCTTCCTGTCATATTCCTTCAGCTGTTTTTCGATCATGCTCTTTTTGGGGAACGATATCGCTATGCCCGCAATCCCGAGCGCCGCGAAAAGGAGGCCGAAAACAGCGCCGTAAGTTTGCCATACCCTGACATGACTAACGTAACCGAGAACAAACAGGCCAATGGCGACGATGAGTATGACAATGCCGAAAGCAAGCCAGCCCTTCCTCGGTGTATGCCGATTTTTCTCAGTACCTGCCCTTACGGTTTCAATGGACAGTTTCATCAGATTGAGCGATTCGAGCTTTTTGTTCAGCTCGGCTTTTTTATAATCGGCGTCATATTCGAAGATTTTTTCCTTATAGATCGGAGCGAGCACGTCGGTGGAATAGAAAACGCTTTCCTTTGTCTCCGCCAATGCCACGCCTTGCTTCCATGCGAGGAGCATCGAGCGTTTGCATGCGGGATCGTTCGCGAATTTTGCTTCTATCAAGCTGCCGCAGTTATAGCACATCTCTTTGCAGCCGTCAAGGCGCCCAACTGCTTCTTCCTGATGCGAGTATTTGATAGACACGTCGATTTGATTGTAATGTGACAGCGCGGAATCGGCCATCACTTTTGCAAGATTGCATATCATGACGGTCACTTCGGATACCGCCGCACCGCGTTCTGCCTCCGGAACTTCGGATTTGATCAGCTCCATAGTGCTTTTCAGAGTATTGTTCACGCGATATGCCGCATTCGTTATGCCCGCGATATTGGTCTGCATAGCAGAATAGTAGTTGGAATAGAAGTAAGCCTCCCAACTTTTCGGATCCTGTTGGAGTATCATGTCATAGTAGCGCGCGGCCTGATCGCGGTTGTTTTCCTTTTTTGCGCGGCGGGCGATCTCATACAGGCTGTTCAGCTCTGCGGATTTATCGACCTTGACAGTACTCCCCGAAACGTCGACCTTGCCGTCGACCTCGACCATCATTTTCTTTGCTGCTTCCACGGTGTATTTCGTCCCGCAGGATTGGCATACGTAGTAGTCGCCCTCTTTCACGATATCGTGACTGGTGCACATTTCACAAACCAAAGCTTTCATTTTCCCCTCCTTGAAATAAAAAAGTGTGCAGCCCAAACGGAACTGCACACGCAAAAACGCAGAGCTCCGTTTGTTGCTACACAAAACCTTACACACCCGAAAAAGATGAGAAAGTAGAGATGCGTAATTGCCAAAAGACAATATACCCACCTTTTCCGGGGAAGATTATTCGGTTTTGTGTAGCATGAACAGTATATCATTTCGGGTTGTGAAATGCAACAGTTAAAGAGAAAAAAGAGAAGAAGAAAAGAAGCATACCCCATGAGCGGGGTATACTTCTTTTTTGGAGGCACCATCCAGAGATCGATCTTTCGATTCTGTATGCCAACTATGTCCAAAGCAAAACCCCATGCTTTTTGCATGGGGCTTTCCTTTGGAGGCACCATCCAGAATCGAACTGGAGAATGGCGATTTTGCAGACCGCTGCCTTACCGCTTGGCTATGGTGCCATACTGTATTATGTTGTAAACGGGCGTGCCCCGGAAAGAGGAGGGGAAGATCGGAGAAGTCCACGGGGCGGACACTGTGTGAAACGGGGCTCTGAACCCTGCGTTTCGCAGATCTTGACATGGACCCGGACTGTCTTCGGCGAAACGCTTTATACTTTGGCTCCGCCAAAGTATGGGCTCATCGCACGAGACCGGTCGATTTATTTGATCCCCACGATGTGGGGATCAAATAAATGGAGCGGGAAACGGGGCTCGAACCCGCCACCTCCGCCTTGGCAAGGCGGCGCTCTACCAAATGAGCTATTCCCGCAAGTGGTGCCTCAGAGTGGAGTTGAACCACCGACACGGGGATTTTCAGTCCCCTGCTCTACCTACTGAGCTACCGAGGCAAATATGGCGACCCGAAGGGGGCTCGAACCCCTGACCTCCAGCGTGACAGGCTGGCATTCTAACCAACTGAACTACCGGGCCGAATGGTGGAAACAATAGGGCTCGAACCTATGACCCTCTGCTTGTAAGGCAGATGCTCTCCCAGCTGAGCTATGCTTCCATACCGTTGTTTCGTACGGCTTATCTATTCTACACGAACGCACCGCCGTTGTCAATACCCAATTTCAAAAAACAAGAAAATATTTTCTCACACCGTAAAGTCGTTCGTCAGCCTGTTCGTAATATCGTCTATCGCGGTGGAAATATCGGGCCTTTGGCCGATCTCGGTCGCGATCTGATCGCAGGCGTACATGACGGTCGAATAATGCTTGCCGCCGAATGCCTTGCCGATATCGGGGTAGGAGGTGTTCGTAAGAGTCCTGCAAAGGTACATGGCGATGTGGCGGGGCACGGCGATGCGCTTGTCGCGCCTCGTCGAAACGAGGTCATCGACCGTGATGCCGAAATAATCCGCCGTGACCTGCTTGATGAGGTCGGGAGTCAGCATATGCTTGCCTTCGGGGGAGACGTAATCCTTCAGAATGGTCTCGACGAAGGCGCGGTCGATAGCGGAACGCTTCGAAAAATCGGCATAGAGCACCACGCGGTTGTAGCAGCTTTCCAGTTCGCGGACGTTCGCGCTGTACTGCTCCGCCATGTAGAGGAGCGCGTCGTTTGAGATATTGAAATTATCGCGCTCCGCCTTGCCCTTCAGAATGGCGATGCGGGTCTCTATATCCGGGGGCTTTATATCCGCCGTGATGCCCCAGGAGAAGCGGGTCTTCAAACGGTCCTGCAGAAGGGGCAGATCCTTCGGCGACTGATCGGAGGTGATGACTATCTGCTTGTTCGCGTTGTGGAGGGCGTTGAAGGTGTTGAAGAATTCCATCTCCGTCGCCTCCTTGCCGCCTATGAACTGTATGTCGTCTATGAGCAGGAGATCGAGGTTGCGGTACTTGCGGCGAAGCTCCTCGCGCGTGTCGTACTTGATGGCGGCGATAACGTCGTTCGTGAAATCCTCGCTCGAAACGAAGCAGATGTTGAATTCGGGATGCAGCTCGTGCACGTAATTGCCTATCGCGTGAAGGATATGCGTTTTGCCGAGGCCCGACCCGCCGTAGATATAGAGCGGGTTATAGGCGGAAGCGGGATTATCCGCAACGGCGACGGCCGCCGCATGCGCAAAGCGGTTCGATTCGCCTATTACGAAGGTATCGAAGGTGTATTTCGACTGCACGCCGAAAAAGACGCCCTGCTCCGAACTGTTCTGAACGGGAACGGAGACTATGGGCTCTTCCTCCCTTATTATGAAGCTGACGGTGTAATTGCTGTTGTTGGCCTTGTTGACGCAGTCCGTAATGACGGTGGTATAGAAGCGGCGGAGCGTCGAAAGATAGAGCTCGTTCTGCGCCATGAGGATAAGCGCCTCCCCCTCTATGGAGATGGGGCGGATATCCTTTATCCAAGTTTGATATGTAATGGGAGTCACTTCCTCCTGAATGACGGGAAGCGCCTTTGACCAAACGACCTGTGCTGAAACCATAATTCCCCCAAGAGACATGGGCTGCCGTGCAGCCCGGTTGAAAAAGGAACCGGGTGGACCCTGTTCCCGCATCTATGATAACAAAAAAGACCGCCAAATACAAGCATTATTTTGCGCGGCTTGTATTCACTTTGCCCGCGCCGATACAAGATATTGTGGCGCGGGCAAAGCTAATTATAAAATTAAACTATGTCGTTATTTGAGCAGGGGACCTATGGAAGCATCCGGACCGCCGACCCTTCCCGCACGGCGCCGGTTCGTGAGCAGGAGCCCGGCAGCGCCTGCCGCGATGAGCGCTATGCTTATCCACTGGGAGGTGGAAAGGAGCCCGAAAAAGCCGCGGATCTCATCGCCGCGGAGGAATTCGAGCAGGAAGCGTTCCACCCCGTAAATGATGAGATAGACGAAGAGGGTGGTATAGCCCTTGCGCCTCTTCAGCGTGAACGCAAGCAGGAACAGGAAAACGAGGAAATTGAAGCCCGATTCTATGAGCTGAGTGGGGATCACGCGCACTCCCTCCGCAAGCCCCGTCGAGGAGGTGGGGAACTGCATCCCGAGCCAGGAATCGGTCGCCTTGCCGTAGCAGCAGCCCGCGCAGAAGCAGCCCATGCGCCCGATCGCGTGAGCTAAGGGCAGTGTGGGCACAACGGGGTCGGAATAGACGGAAAGCTTCGTCTTTATTATCGCCGCGCCTATGAAAGCGCCGAGCACGCCGCCTATCAATCCGCCGTAAAACACGAGCCCGCCCTCCAGCAGATAAAGGATGCCGTTCGCTCTTATGAGCTCGATCAGCTCCATGGGGGAGTAGGTGACTATGAAGAACAGCAGCTTTGCGCCGATTATCCCCGCGACTATCGCAAAGAGCGCGATGGTGAGGAGCCTGTCGGGATCGGCGCCCATCCTCTTTGCGCGGACACAGGAAAGGAATACGGCGAGCAGCATGGCGAGCGCCATGCAGAGGCCGTACATGGGCAGCTGTATGCCGAAAATTTTAAGATACGGAAGCATTTTCCTCCTTTGCGGCGAGCTCCTCGCGGAAGAGGATCATCTCCCGCGTTTCGATGACCTCGCCCTCGTACTCGAAATGGTGAACTATATAGGGGCGCATTCCGGCGCGCTCCTGTATTTTGCGGGAGCCCTCGTTGAACACGAAGTACCCCGAGTTTACGAAATCGAACCCCTCTTCCAGAAGGAAATAGCGCATGACCCTCTGCATGAGCTCCGTCATGAGCCCGTGTCGCTGGTATTTTTCGTTGAGCACCAGCGATATCGAAACGCCCCTCTTGTCCTCAAGGGAGGGGTCCTCCTTCACGAAGGGGTAGATATTGATGCAGAAATTGCCCACCACCTTGCCGGTCTCCTTCAAAACGGCGGCAAAGCGCGTCACGACCTCGCGGTTGTGCTCGAGGAGCCAGTCAAAGGCCTCGCGCGCCTCCTCCTCGGTCTCTATGCGGGGGTTGCCCGAAAGGCGCTGCAGCTCCCTTTGGGTGATGTATTCGGAAAAATCCTCGAGATCATCCTCCGAAAAGGGGCGGAGGATGAGCCTCTCCGTCTCAATGGGCCGTGCGAGCATGCGGGCGGAGGCGTCCTTCAATATGGATAGTGCCCGCTCGTCCGTCATCCTATGCCGACTATCTCGCCCACGTACATGGTGTGGGGAGCTTCCGTCTCGTAATATGCTTCGCGGACGGCCTCGGTCATGGCGGCCTTGTCAAGATCCTGCCTGTAGATCTTGCGGCAGACGAAGGTATGCGAAGCCTGCACGTAGCCCACTATGTTTTCGCCTATGCGGACGGGGGTGAGCTTCGATTCGGCCACCTTATCGCAGTCCCTGCCGGATTTCGAGCCCAGTATCCCCAGCGCGGGGCGGTATTTTTCATCGAAGAAGGAGACGGTGAAGTAATCGTTCGCCTCCATGTATTCATGGGTGTAGCGCACGGGCTTTACGTAAACCGTGCATACGGGCTTCGACCAGAGCGTGCCCAACGCCCCCCAGGAGATGGTCATTGTGTTGAAATCGGAAATATCGCCTGCGGTGACGAGCGCCCATTTCTTATCGAAAAGGGTGAGTATGTCTTCTGTGAAGTGCATGCAAAGCCTCCTTTTGTTTTTGCCGGATGGTTGCAACTGACCAATGGGGACGGTTCTCAGTGGTTAGTTACGGCATTCGGATAAATGTTTCATGCGGTTTTACTAACCGCTGAGAACCGTCCCCATTGGTTAGTTTTGGGCTCACCATACAATATTGCGTATGATGTAACGGCTGATGCCGGTCAAACGTTCGATTTGTCGCTCGCTCAATCCCTTGTCAAGAAGCAAGGCAATTATTTGGTCGCGCCTTTTTCGATCGAAGCTTTGAATGGCGGAACCGTTTTCGACGCCTGCTGTTTCGCGGATAACGGTTTTTGCCCATGCGTCATCCTTTCGGATGGGTTCGATAGCGTTGGGCGTTTCCCCGTTGCCTTTCAGAATAAACTCTTCGTATTCTTCCCGCGTGGGCAGCAACCCCCTGATAAACGCGGTATCGACCAGTTGATCCCCGTTATATTGCTTATAACTGCTCCACGGATATGTGGAAGCGCTGCATATCCCGGCGCTCTCGGGATTACAAAGAATGTATCGGAGTACCGACAAGAAATATGAGTCATCTTCGATGGGCTCGCTTTTATACCTGTCTTGAAAAAGGTGCCCCGTTCTTTCATATTTCCAATTAAAGAACCGTGCATAGCTGCCGTCCAGCTTCTTCATGAATTGAGCGAGCGCGTTTGAATTGTCGCGAAGAAGAAGGTGAACATGGTTTTCCATTAAGCAATACGCACAGATGGCAACGCCGGTTTCCGCGCTGTACTTCATCATTCTGTTGAGAAAAAAACGGCGATCGTCGTCCTCCTCAAAAATAAGCTGCTTGGCATTGCCCCTAACGATAACGTGAAAAAAACCGGAGCTGCCGGGGGACCTTGCTTGCCTTGGCATGCTTCCTCCTTTCTGCTAACCAATGGGGACGGTTCTCGGTGGTTAGTTACGGCATTCAGATAAATGTTTCATGCGGCTTTACTAACCACTGAGAACCGTCCCCATTGGTTAGTTACGGCAATATCAATAAAAACTCGACATCGTCACGGTATAGATGAGGAACCCGAGCCCTATGAGGCCTATCATTACCGAGCAGAACGTGCAGACGCGCCCGGCCTTTTCAAGCCCCCTGCGCTCGGCCTTTTTCGCCATGACGAGGCCCGCCGTACTGAAAACCGTTGCTGCGGGAGCGAAGAAAAGCCAGAAGAAAATACAGAACTGCAGTGCGCGCCTGAGCGTGCGGCCGACGAACAGATGCGTTTTTGCCGCTGCGGTGACGAACGCAAGCACCGCGCAGGCGGCAATGAGTATCGCGAGCGCGGCAACGCCGAAGCGTTTTGCGGTCAATAGCCTCCGGTCCATAATGGCCTCCTTATACGTTGAATCTGAATACTACTATATCGCCGTCCTGCATGACGTAATCCTTGCCCTCGGAGCGGATGAGGCCCTTCTCCTTGCAGGCGAGCATCGTGCCGTTTTCGATGAGGGTATCGTAATGAACGACTTCCGCCCTTATGAAGCCGCGCTCGAAATCGGTGTGGATCTTGCCGGCGGCCTGCGGCGCCTTGGTGCCCTTCGTTATCGTCCATGCGCGGACCTCCTTGGGGCCGGCGGTCAGGAAGCTTATGAGCCCCAGCAGACGGTAGCCCGCCTTTACGAGCTTGTCGAGGCCGCTTTCGCCGATGCCCAATTCCTCGATGAAGAGCTGTTTTTCCTCAAGGGAGAGGGAGGAAAGCTCCTCCTCGACCTTGGCGGAAACGACTATTACCTCCGCGCCCTCCTTGGCGGCCTGCTCGCGGACCTTTTTGACGTTTTCGGGCTCCGTGCCTATCTCGTCCTCCGCGATGTTCGCGGCGTATATGACGGGCTTGGTGGTCAAAAGGAAGAACTGGGCGATCTCCTCGCGCTCCTCGTCCGTCATGGGCATTGACCTCACGGGGAGCTGCTTTTCAAGATGCGCGTATATGCGCTCGCAGAGCTCTATCTCGTGCAGGAACTTCTTATCGCCGGATTTGGCGGATTTGCGCGCCTTGTCAAGACGGCGCTCGACGGTCTCCATATCGGCGAATATGAGCTCTATATTGATGGTCTCCATATCGCGAAGGGGATCGACGGAACCGTCAACGTGAACGATGTTGTCATCCTCAAAGCAGCGGACGACGTGCACCACGGCGTCGACCTCGCGTATGTGGGAAAGGAATTTGTTGCCCAAGCCCTCGCCGCGGTAGGCGCCCCTGACGAGGCCCGCTATATCGACGAATTCGATGGTGGCGGGGGTGTATTTCTGCGGATCGTACATCTTGGCGAGCACGTCAAGACGCTCATCCGGAACGGCTACGACGCCCACGTTCGGCTCTATCGTGCAGAAGGGATAGTTGGCCGCCTGCGCGCCCGCCTGTGTGATGGCGTTGAAAAGGGTGCTCTTTCCCACGTTGGGAAGGCCTATGACTCCGAGCTTCATTTCAATGTTCCTCCGTAAGGACAGTTTTTTACTCCTACATTTTAACCCCGCGGCGGCCTTTTTGCAAGCGGTTTTTACGGGAGGGAGCGCCTTTTTCCGTGTTGCCCGCAAGCGCGGATTATGGTAGAATAAGGGCATGAAAAAACTGCTTAAGATCATTGCGGCCGCGGCTGTGGTTTTAGCCGCCGCGGCGCTCACAGCGGCGCTGCTTGCAAAGCTCGTCGGCAAAAAAGAGGCTCCGATCGGCGGGGAGCTCGTTTCCCGGATCCTTGAGGAGGCGGAATTCCCGAATGAGAGCGCCGAGACCGCGGTGAGAAGCGCGGCCTCCATAATAGGGCGCGTGCATTATTTCTGGGGCGGCAAGAGCTTCTGCGTGGGCGAGGATCCCGAATGGGGCCGCAATAAGGTGGTGGAAAGCTCCGGCAGCCCCACCACGGGCTCCGTCCGTCCTTACGGGCTCGATTGCTCCGGCCTCGTCACTTGGGCGTATATCCAGGCGGGCTGGACTATCGATGAGATAGGCAACGGCACGTGGAACCAGTGGTTCGCCTCGGAGGAGATAAATAAGGATGAGCTCCGCCCGGGCGATCTCGGCTTTCAGAACGTTTACCCGGGCAGCTCGGGCAATCACGTGGGCATTTTTATAGGCTTTTACAAGGGAAAGCCCCTGTTCATACACTGTTCGCCCGGTTACGATAACGTGGTGGTTACCTCGGGCGAGGGCATATTCGGATATTTCAGGCGTCCGCAGCGCGCGGGCGCGGAGGGCTGACGGAGGGAGCTTCAATGGCGGGTCTTGATTTTATAATAGGAAGAGCGGGCACGGGCAAAACGCGCGAGCTTTACAGGCGCATTGCGCAAGCTCGGGCGGAGGGGAAGGAATGCTTCCTCATAGTTCCCGAGCAGGCCACGTTCGAAGCGGAAAAGCAGCTTTCGCAAATGCTTTCGGGCGGGATCATGGGAGTGACGGCCGCATCGTGGAGCAATCTCGCGCGAAAGCTCCTGGACAGGCTCGGCGTGCGCCGCGCGTTCCTTTCCCCGCAGGGGCGGCTGATGCTGCTCAGGCGATCGACGGATTCCGTGGCGGCCTCCCTCACCGTATTCAAAAAGTCCGCCGCGCACAAGGGATTTCCTGCGGAGATCGGCGGGCTCATATCGCAGTTCAAGCGCTGCGGGTTCGATCCCGAAGGCGTGAAGAGCATGGCGGAGGAGCTGGATGAAAACTCCCCCTTGAGGGATAAGCTCCTCGATATAGCCGCCGTCTATGCGGAGCTGGAGCGCCGCACGAAGGATCGCTATATCGACCCGGAGGACATGATGCGCGAGCTTATCGACCGCGCGGGCGAGACCCCGCTTGCGGGC
>JAEEGF011760346.1_pt1 | contig 20386 bp, 20 predicted proteins | sample 9134171 | NCBI WGS metagenome assembly JAEEGF01 (sample SAMN16246542, study PRJNA631951) | gut metagenome | biome: gut microbiome; feature: rumen; material: AP-attached | host: Bos | place: Iran: Karaj | collected 2018-10
GAAGGCCGATCCGATGATACCCAGTTGCCCCGCCGTGAGGACGCCGCCGTCGATGAGCGGCTGCTTCACCACGCCGAGGGTCATTCGGCATACATAGTATAGGGTATAGGCCACCGTTACGCCCCAGAAGGTGCGGGAGCGCAGGCGGCGGTACGTTCCTTCCACCTCCGCGGCAGGGACTTTCTCTGCGCGGGGTTTGCTGATGCGGAAGTAGGCGTACAGGGAGGACATCTTAACAATCGGCCAAAAGCTGGGAGAGTTTCTCGCCGGGGACGAACAGGCGCGCCTGCATGCCTGCTTCGCGGGCTGCCAGCACGTTGGTTTCGTTGTCGTCTATGAAGAGGACCTCCCCGGCGGGAAGGCCCGTACGGCGCACGGACTCTTCGTAGATCTCGCGGGAAGGTTTCAGGAGCTTCATCTCGCTGGAGATGAACTGGTCGCGGAATGTCGTTTCGGGGGCCAGTCCGTTTTCGCGGAACATTTCCAGGATGCGGGACATGGCGATGGGATTGTTGTTGGACAGCAGGTATAGCGGGTAGCGGCCGGCAAGGCGCTTGACCGTCTGTACGGTGTCGGGGTCCATCCCGGTCAGGAGGGAGTACATGCAGCGGTCCACGTCTTCGGGTTGGCAGCCGGGACGGGAATCCTTGAGCACCTCGGCGCGGAACTCGTCGGCGCTCAGGGTGCCGGCTTCCATCTCTCCGTAAATGCCTTTCTGGTGATAGGGGTCCAGCAGCTCGGTGATGCGGTCAAAGCCCAGGACTTCCTTGAAGGTCCGGATGCAACGGTCCAGATCCAGGCCGATAAGGACGCCGCCTATGTCGAATACAATCGCTTTTATCATAATTCAAATGCAAATTTACTGAAAAAATCATTACCTTTACATAGCCAAAAACAAGCAAAATGAAAGAACTTCTGCAAACCCTGGGTACTTGGAAATTCTGGAAGGAACTTATTATCATGACGGTGGCCATGCTTATCGCGGCCGCCGCCGTTTATTACTTCCTCATGCCCAGCAACCTCGTCATCGGTTCCATCACCGGTCTTTCCATGGTTATCTCCGGTTTGTTCGGAGCAGTCGGCCTCACGGTGAAGGTTTCGTTGGTCGTGACCATCATCAACGCCATTCTGCTGGTGATGGCCTGGCTCATGATCGGCCATGAATTCGGTGCCAAGACGGTTTACACTGCCCTCATCCTCGGCCCCTTCATCGAGTTCTGGGAAAAGGTCCTGCCCGCAGAACGCATCATGGAGGCCGGCTCCACCTCCGTCATGGGAGACCCCTGGTTCGACCTTCTCTGCTTCGTCCTTGTCCTGAGCGCCTCGCAGACCATCCTCTTCCACATCAATGCCTCGACAGGCGGTCTGGACATCCTGGCCAAGATCGTCAACAAATACTTCCACCTGGACATCGGCACGTCCGTTTCGGTGGCGGGCGCCCTCATCTGCTGCACGGCTTTCGCCATCAACCCGTTCCGGCTGGTGGTCATCGGCCTTATCGGTACCTGGATCAACGGCCTCGCGCTGGATTACTTCACGGCCGGCCTCAACCGCCGCAAGCGCGTGTGCATCATCTCCAAGGATTACGAGCGCATCCGCAAGTACATCATCGAGGACTTGCAGCGCGGCTGTTCCCTGTACAACGTCACCGGCGGCTACCACGGCCATCAGAACATCGAGATCCAGTCCCTCCTGACCCAGCACGAATTCGCCAGCCTGATGGACTTCATCAAAGTCAACGACATCCACGGCTTCATTACCGCCGGCAACGTCAGCGAAATCTACGGAGAATGGAACGCCAAAACCAAAAAGAAAGCCAAGATTTTCTAATTTGGCACGGTATTGGAATAAAGGGGTATCAGACATAAATATTGATACCTTACCATAAACCCCGCCGCCCATTGTGAAATGCGCGAGCGGGGTAATTCTTTACCGCGAAAAGATCGGCCGGTAGCGGAGGGTCAGGTAGATGGTGCGGATGGCGAGGTGCACGAAGTAGGCGCCCATCAGGAGATGGATGGCGGCAGAGGGGGTGTGGGTGAAGCCGATGCCGGCGAACCAGACCGCAAAGAAGCCCGCGGCGCAGAGCAGGGTGCTGTTGCGCAGGTCGGCCGATGCCGTAGCGCCGATGTAGATGCCGTCCCACACGAAGGCGGGGCAGCCGATGAGCGGCATCAGCAACAGCCAGGGAACGAACTGCTGACCGGCTGCGACCACGGCGGCATCGGCCGTCATCAGGCGGAACAGCGGCACGCCGCCCAGCCCGTAGATCAGCATGAAAATCGCCGCCACGCCCCAGCTCCAGGCGAAGGTCTGCCGCACGGTGGAGCGGACGCCATCGGCCGAACCTTCTCCGACGAAGCGGCCCGTGAGCGCCTCGCCGGCATAGGCGAACCCGTCGGTGAAGTAACTGAAGATCATCAGGAACTTCATGAGGATGGCGCTGACGGCCAGCATCAGGTCTCCGTGCCGGGCACTCAGGACGGTAAAGCCGATGTAAACGGCGATCATTCCCAACGACCGCAGGAACAGGTCGCGGTTCAGGACGAAGAAGGAATCAGATGCCCGATTGCGCTCGTGGGCGTCATTCCCGGCTTGACCGGGGATCTCCTTAATAATCCGCCTCCTGGCCACCCAGAAACAATAGGCAAACCCCGTCCACTGCGCGATGGTGGTGCCGAGGGCCACCCCCGCAAAGCCGAGCGCATGCCCCAGCCAGATGGACAGGCCGATGTTGACCCCGTTAACCAGCAGGTCGGCCGTCATGGGCCGCAAGCTGTCCTGCCGGCCGATGAACCACCCCTTGAAAGCAAAAAGCGAAAGGGTAGCCGGCGCCGCCCAGATGCGGATATGGAAGTACTGCGTAGCCAGTTCCCGCACCTCCGGGGAGCAGTCCACCACCAGGAAAGCCAGCCATACCACCGCCCATTGCAGGGCGATGAGCGCCACCCCCGACATGACCGCAATGCGGAGCGCCCGCATCAGGATGCCGCCGGTGGCTTCGCCGCGGCCATAGGCCTGGGCCGTCAGTCCGCCCGTGCCCGCCCTCAGGAAGCCGAAGTTCCAGTAAAGCAGGTCAAACAGCATCGCGCCGATAGAGATTCCGCCGATCAGGGCTGCCGAAGAAGCGGCCGGCAGGTGCCCCGCCACGGCGATGTCCACCATGCCCACCAGGGGAACGGTGACATTCGCCAGGATGCTCGGAAGCGCCAGGCGAAGGATCTCTCGGTTGAGTTTCATCGGAATTTCTTATCCTCCTCCAGCATGCCCAGGTAGGAATTGTAGCGCTCGGGGGAGATGAGACCTTCGTCCACGGCGGCCTTGACGGCGCAGCCGGGCTCGTGGGTGTGGGTGCAGGGAGTGAAGCGGCAGTCGGCCGCGGCTTTCAGCATTTCGGGGAAATAACGGGCGATCTCTTCTTTCTCCACGTCCACCAGCCCGAACCCCCGGATGCCGGGAGAGTCGATGACATATCCGCCGGACGAGAGCGGATACATCTCATAGAGGGAAGTCGTATGCTTGCCCTGCAGGTGTGCGGCCGATATGGCGCCGATCTTCGGGTCCAGCGCAGGGTCCAGCGCCTTGATGAGCGAAGACTTGCCCACGCCGGATTCGCCGGAAAACAGGTTCACGCAGCCCTTGCAGGCTTCCCGGATGGCGTCGATGCCTTCTCCGGTGCGCACGGAGGTCTCGATGACCGGATAGCCGGCGCTTTCGTAGATGTCCTTGAAGTGGGCGATTTCATCGGCCCCCAGCTCCCGGTACATGTCCGTCTTGGAGAGGACGATGGTGGCGGGGACGCCGTACAGCTCGCAGGTGACGAGGATGCGGTCCAGGAAGGGGAGTTTCACTTCCGGGAAATAGAGGGAAACCACCAGGTAGGCCCGGTCCACGTTGGCCGCGATGATGTGCGCCTGGCGCGACAGGTTCGTGCTGCGGCGGATGACGTAGTTCCGGCGGGGAAGGATTTCCGTGATGACGGCGGAGTCGTCTTCCATGATATACTTGACCCGGTCACCCACGGCGATGGGGTTGGTGATGGAACTGCCCTTGAGGCGGATTTTGCCGCGCAGCACGGCCGGGAACACCTTCCATTCGGGGAGTTCCGACAGCAGGTAATGGCTGCCTGCGTTCTTGACGACCGTTGCTTCCATCATAAGAGGGACTCCAGCAGGGGAGCGATGAGTTCTGTGTAATGGACCATGCCCTGGTCCGTGAAATGGATGCCGTCCACGTAGTCCTCGGCCTGGGTCATGCCCTCGGCGGGGACGTAGTAGATATTCTTCTCACCGGCGGCGACCAGCTTGGCGAACAGCGCCTTCTGGGCCTCGTTCTTGCCGCGCACTTCCTCGGCGATGGCTTTGTCCACGATCCCGTGGGGGAAGAGGGGGTCTTCCACGAAGACGATGGGCGTGGACGGATGCTTGTCCCGGAGGATGCGGTAGAACTTCTCTCCGTTTTCGTTGATGCGGTCCGGCTTGGCGTTGGGAACATAGTCCAGCACGAAGACGGCGGGGTTCTCCACGCCGGCCATCAGCTCGGCGATCTCAAAATCCAGGAAGGCGTTGCCGCTGAAGCCCAGGTTGATCACCGTGCGGTTGAGGCGGCGGGCCAGGATGTTGGAATGGGCCATGCCCGGACGCGAGGCGCTGCAGCCCTGCAGGATGGACGTGCCGTACATGACAACAGGGGATTCGGACACCGGGCTGTTCAGCACCGGCTGCTCCAGGGTATAGCCTTCCGGGACGCCGATCTCCAGCATCTTGACTTCGTCGTAAAGGGCCAGGTATAGCATGTACTCCCGTTCTACGGGTTCCATGTTGCTCACCAGCTTGCGTTTGTGGTCGGCCTTGATGGCGCCCCATTCGAAGCCGGAACCCACGAAGCTCCATTGACCGTCAATCCAGGCGTAGAGGTCCAGGCCGCCGGTGCCGCAGTCGGTCATGTGAGGCATGTGGTAGGCGGTGTTGGTCCACTTGGCGTAGAGGGTGGGCGCGTTGCTGCGGAAACGGATATACAGGCCGGACGAGTTGGTGCCCAGGTTCCACAGCGGGTCCCGGACTACGCCGTGAAGGCGTTCGGGAAGGCGGCGGTAACGGGGGCCTTCCTCCTGGTGCGCTTTCCCGTAAACGGGGAAGACGGAAGCGTCGGTGTATTGGTATCCTTCCTGTGCCCGGGCTGTGAACAGACCGGCCATCAGGGCAGCGAGAAGCAGGATTTTCTTCATGAGTTTAGCTATAACAGATACAAAAATACGAAATTTTGTCGATTCGCCGCAAATGACTAACTTTGTTAGGAACAAAACCTGGACTATGACAATCAGTATCCAATTGCAGTACCTGACCCAGCTGGGAGAGAGTATGCAACTGCGCGTTGGCAAACGCCGCATCCCCATGGAGTCTTCCTTCGGTGGCCTGTGGCAGATCCTGCTCAGCGGCCGGGATATTCAGGATGGAGACACCTACACCTTCGAGGTGCTCCGCGACGGTAAAGTCGTCAAGCGCGAATGGCGCGGTCATCACTATAAGTCGCCTTCCCACGGCAAGAACATCATCGTCCGTTCCAGCTGGAACGACAGGCCGTCCAATTCGGCCTTCTATTCATCGGCCTTCTGCGACGTGATCTTCCGTCGGCCCGGCGGCGCGTCTTTCCTCCATCCGCATCCGGAGGCGGGCGCCCGCGGCAACGTGAGCATCCAGGTCGTCGCGCCGGAAGTGCGCAGCCATCAGTCCCTGGCCCTCGTGGGCTGCGGGGACAAGCTGGGCAACTGGGACCGCGTGCACCTGATGTCGGACCACATCTTCCCCTGGTGGTTCATCACCATGGACGTGCAGGAACCCATCGAATACAAATTCGTCATCGTAGATACCGAGACCCTTGAGATCGTCCTCTGGGAAGAGGGCCCCAACCACTTCTTCGCCGAGGTTCCCCCGAAGGACACGCAGGTGGTCATCGCAGACCTGCACCCCCGCTTCGCCACGGAGCCCTGGAGAGGCGCCGGCGTGGCCGTTCCCGTCTTCTCCCTCCGTTCGGAGGAAAGCTTCGGCTGCGGAGAATTCAACGACATCAGGCACCTGGTGGACTGGGCCGAAAAGACCGGCCAGAGCATCATCCAGCTGCTCCCCATCAACGACACCACCCTCACCCATACCTGGATGGATTCCTATCCGTACAATGCGGTGAGCTCCTTCGCCCTGCACCCGCAGTACGTCCATCTGCCCGCCGCCGGCGTCAGGGAAGACGCAGCTTACAGGCTCAAAAAGGCCGAGCTGGAAGACCTGCAAGCCATCGACTACGAAGCCGTGACCGCCATTAAGGTCAAGTATCTGAGGGAACTCTACGAGAGCCCGAAAGGGGCCGAGACCATGAAGTCCGCCGCCTACAAGGCCTTTGCCGAGGCCAACCGCGACTGGCTCCTCCCGTACGCGACGTTCTGCGTCCTGAGGGACATGAACGGCACCCCGCAGTTCGACCAGTGGGGCGAGTATGCCGATTGGGACCCCCGCAAATCGGCCACCGTCGCGGCCGAATATCCCGCCAAGGTGGGCTTCCACTGCTTCGTCCAGTACCTGCTGGACACCCAGCTGAAGGAGGCCGTCGCGTACGCCCACGAGCATGGCGTGGCCCTGAAGGGAGACCTTCCCATCGGCGTGTCCCGTTATAGCGTGGATACCTGGCAGCACCCGGAGCTGTTCCACCTGGACAGCCAGGCCGGCGCCCCGCCGGATCCCTTCGCCGAGGACGGCCAGAACTGGGGCTTCCCCACCTACGACTGGGACCGCATGGCCGAGGACGGCTACGCCTGGTGGCGCGCCCGCATGAAAAAGATGGCGGAATACTTCGACGCGTTCCGCATAGACCATATCCTGGGCTTCTTCCGTATCTGGGAGATCCCGGCCGAATACAAGAGCGGCCTCATGGGCCACTTCAGCCCGGCCCTGCCGTACTCGGAAGCCGGCCTGCGCTCCCAGGGCTTCGAGCCCGGCGCAGGGAAGGGGATCGACGTCCTCTTCGTGAAGGACCCCCGCGAGGAAGGCAGCTGGCATCCGCGCATCGACGGCAACAAGACGCAGCAGTACGCCGCGCTGCCGCCGGAGCTGAAACAGCGCTACGACACCCTCTCCGAGGAGTTCTTCTGGCATCGGCACGACGACTTCTGGAAGGAGAACGCCCTGCGCAAGCTGCCGGCCCTGCTGCGCTCGACCAACATGCTCGCCTGCGGGGAGGACCTCGGCATGATTCCCGCCTGCGTCCCTTCCGTCATGGAGGAGCTGAACATCCTCGGCCTGGAGATTCAGCGCATGCCCAAGGAAGCGAAGGTCGCCTTCGGCCATCCGGGCCGATATCCCTACTGGTGCGTCTGCGCCACGGGTACGCACGACACCTCTCCGCTGCGTGCCTGGTGGGAGGAGGACCGCGCCCTGACGCAGCGCTACTACAACGAGGTACTGGGCTGCGAGGGGGACGCCCCCTACTTCTGCGAGCCGTGGGTGGCCGAGCTGATCATCGGCCAGCACATGAGCTCTCCCGCGATGCTCGCCATCCTTCCCCTGCAGGACTGGCTGGCGCTCGACGGGGAAGTCCGCTACCCGGGAGACCCGGCCGATGAACGCATCAACATCCCCGCCGTCCCGCGTCACTACTGGCGCTACCGCATGCACTGCACGCTGGAAAGCCTGGTGGCCGACGACAAACTGAACGCCCGCCTGCGCTCGCTGGTGGAGGCGGCATCCCGAAATCATTGATCCCTTATGGAAAACGACTGGAAAGCAAGACTTGGGGTGGTCTATTCCACCAACCCCGACTTTGAATACAAGACCGAAGCTGCCGAAGAGGCCGAAACCCTCCCGCCTTCCAAGCAGCGCCTCATCGTAGGTATCGACCGGCGCAACCGCGGCGGCAAGCAGGTGACGCTCATCACCGGCTTCGTGGGCGGCGCCGACGACCTGAAAGAACTCTCCCGCATCCTCAAGACAAAACTGGGCGTGGGCGGTAGCGCGAAGGACGGCGAAATCACCGTCCAGGGCGATTTCAGGGATAAAGTGGTATCTATTTTGCAGGGACTCGGCTACAACGCGAAAAGAGGAAATTGATGCTGTTGGAAGAGCCTTTCGTAAGCGGCCGCTTACTGCTTGAAAATACACCCTCCGGGAACGCTCCTGTCGTGGCAGAGAGCGTTCCGGTTCTGTTTACCGTCCTGGCTGTGGCGTTTGTCCTGGCATCGTTCCTGTTCCTGCCCCGGCTGGTGAGCCTGGCCCCGCTGCTGTTCGACAGCCTCTTCCGCGCCCGTGGCAGCGTCTCGCTGGAAAACAGCGTCCGTTACAGCAACGACCGTCGCCTCCTGGCGACCATTCTGCTTCTTCCCAGTTCCCTGCTTATCTACCGCTACCGGCTCTGGGACGCCGATTTCGTCCAGGGGATGTCGGAGGGATGGCGCCTGGTGGTCATCATCGGCGTGTTTACCGTGTTTTTCCTCTTCCGGCTATTCATGTACGCGCTGTGCAAACCGCGCCGGCAATTGGACTTTTACCGCCTGTCCCGCCGTACGGCCTACACCTATTTCATCCTGCTGGCCATTATTACGCTTTTGACGGCGGGGTTATTAGCACTTATCGGTTGTAATGACCTGCTTATCAAGAAAGTGCTCATTCTTGAATCAGCCTTCGTATATCTCGTTTTTTTCCTGCGTCGTGCACAAATCTTAGCATTATCTTGCAATCCTTTGCGAACTTTTTTGTATCTTTGCGCGCTCGAAATTTTGCCGGTTGCGGCGTTAGTAGTTTCGACGATCTTACTGTAGAGAAGAGAAGTTTGTAAAAATGAGCATCCAGAAAATCTTGATTTCCCAGAGCGCTCCCCGCGTTCTCACACAATATCAGACCGTCACGGAGAAATTCGGCGCCGAATTCCAGTTCACTCCTTTCTTCCGGATTGAACCCCTGACTTCCCGCGAATTCCGCGCACAGCGCATCAATTTCCTGGACTACACGGCCATCGTGTTCTCCTCCCGTCACGTCATCGACGCCTTCTTCTCCCTGGCCGAGGAGCTCCGCGTCAAGATCCCCGAGACCATGAAGTACTTCTGCACCACCGAGGTGGTGGCCATGTACCTGCAGAAGCACATCGTATATCGCAAGCGTAAGATTTTCTTCGGTAACGGTACCCCGGAAAGCGTGGTGGACCTTGTCGGCCCCAAGCACAAGGGGGAGAAGTTCCTCATCACCATGACCGAAGGCTCTTCCGTGGATGCCCTGGCTTCCCTGTTCCAGGAGCGCAAACTCGAATATGCCACCGGTGTGTTCGTGAAGCCCGTGAGCAACGACCTCAGCGAGCTCAAGATCAAGGACTACGACATGGTGGTCTTCTACAACCCCGCCGACGTGAAGTCTCTCCAGGAAAACTTCCCGGACTTCCAGCAGGGTGACATCAAGATGGTCTCCTATGGCCGCTCCATCGTGAAGGCCATGGAAGAGGCCGGCCTGCGCATCGACGTGAAGGCTCCCTCTCCGGAGGCCCCGTCCGTGGCGCGCGCCATCGAACTCTATCTGGAAAGCCTTTAATGCATGGCCGATGAAACCCTCTCCAAGAACGAACGTCTCTGCGGTGCTACTGCCGTCGCAGAAGTGTTCGAACATGGCAAGGGTCTGACAGCCGGCTGTTTCCGTTGCAAATATCTGGTGCGAGAAGGCTCCGAGGAGCCCTGCCGCATCGTGGTCTCCGTTCCCAAGCGCCACTTCAAGCGCGCCGTCAAGCGGAATCTTCTCAAACGCCGCATCCGCGAGAGCTACCGCAGGCAGAAATCCCTGCTGGGCACCGGTGTGGACGTGTTGTTCATCTACACCTCCCGGGAAGTCCTTCCCTACGAGGCCATCTTTGCCGACATGACCGCCGTCCTTACCGCCATCTCCCATGCATCCAACGATTAAGAATATCCTCATCTTCCCGGCGGTGGTGCTGATCAAGTTCTATCAGTTGTGCATCAGTCCGCTGAAGCCGCCGTCCTGCCGTTTTACGCCTACCTGCTCGCAGTATGCGCTGGAGGCGTTTCGTAAATACGGACCCTTCAAGGGACTGTATCTGAGTGTAAGACGTATTCTCCGCTGTCACCCCTGGGGTGGAAGCGGTTATGATCCGGTTCCGTAATGCCTAAAAAAGAGAAAATACAGGAAATGTTCGACGGAATTGCTCCGTCTTACGATAAGTTGAACCATGTGATGTCCCTGAACGTGGACAAGCTGTGGCGTAAACATGCCCTGAAGGAGATTGTGGACGGCACGCCCCAGCAGATCCTGGACGTAGCCTGTGGCACCGGGGACAGCACCATCTCCATCGCCGCCGCCGCCCATCCCGGCTCGCGCGTGGTCGGGGCCGATATTTCCGAAGGCATGATGTCCCTGGTGATGGAAAAGGCCTGCAAGGTCGGCGTGCACGACCGTATCCGCCTGCAGGTGGCCGATGGCGAAAACCTCCCCTATGAGGACGGGCGTTTCCACCGTGTGACCTGCGCCTTCGGCATCCGCAACTTTGAGCACAAGGAAAAAGGCCTGCAGGAGTTCCTGCGCGTGCTCCGGCCCGGCGGCAAAGCGGTTATCCTGGAGCTTTCCGTCCCGCAGAACAGGACCATCCGCTGGTTCTACGACCTGTACTTCCTGCATATCCTGCCGTGGATTGGCGGTCTCATCTCTGGCAACAAGGCGGCCTACCAGTACCTTCCGGCCTCGGTGCACGCCTTCCCCTCGCCGGCCCGCTTCTGCACCATGATGTCCGAAGCCGGCTTCCGCCACGTCCGCTACAAAACCTTCACCCTCGGCCTCTGCCGCATGTACGTCGGCGAAAAGTAATAAGAACTATTCAAATCATAAATATTCTAACCATGAAACACCTGATTCTCGCAGCACTGGCTGCTTCCCTTCCCATCCTGGCGTCGGCCCAGATGATGCCGGACTCCACCGTCCAGGTCTGTGCTTACTGGAGCAAAGGCGACAGAGTCGCCTATGAGTGCAAAATCACCGAATATCGCATAGGTGCCGACAGCACCAAAACCACGACCAAGTCATCCTCTGAGACACGCATTTTTGAGGTTCTGGAGGAGACGGATTCCTCTTATGTGCTTCAGACGTCTTACAAGGACGTGTTCTCATCTGATATGAGCCTGGGGATTGGAGCCGAACTTACCAACAAACTGGGAGAAAGCGTTGTTATCCGTACCTTGACCAATGAATTCGGTGCAGTTAAGGGAATCCTTAATCCAGAGGAACTGGCCGAAACCATGAAGCAGCAAGCCCCACTTATTGTGGATGGCATTTGTGCTAAATATGACAAGAAGAAACTTGAGGAGTCGGGAATGGATCTGCAAGAACTGTTGCGCAATGTTACGGAGGTCTTTGGAAATGAACAGTACATCATGAATCTGTGCGGACAAGATGTTTACCCTTTGTTCTTCTATCATGGAACAAGGTTGGATATGGATAGCGAATATACCATGAAGTACGAGTTTCCGAACTTGATACCGGGCTCTGAACTGACTTTGGAAACGGACTTGTACTTCTGGGTAGATAAGGAACAGTCGGACTCGACCTTCGTGGTCATCCGCTCCTGCGCAGACCTTGACAATGAAGCCTTAAAACCTGTCGTTAGGGAGAATATACTCAATGCACTGAAGCTGACGGGTGTGACGGAAGATACGATGAGCCATGAAGAATTGATGGCCATGCTGGACCAGTACATGGAAGAAGCGCAGATGCAGATGTCCGTGAAATATGATACGGCCATACAGATCCATCTGGCTACCGGCTGGCCTACTTACTACTGGGGCGAGCGAAAAATCCTTGCGACAACGAAACTGGGTACGGCCGAACAGGTGGAAGAGCAGGAGATCTCGTACGCGAAAGAGTAGTCTCGGCAGGGCAAAATAATAGCATTTTCTTGTCCCGGTAGATGCTGGATGAACTGCGCCCCAAAAGTTGGACAAAAAAAGACAGGGTTATGAAAAGGAACGAGAATTACCCCAAGTATGTCCAAGCAATGAGGCTAATGGATGCAGGGAAACTGCCTTATACAGTTGCCAAGGATCTGCATATGGGCATTGACACAATCAAACGAATCCGGAGACGCTATCTCACTGGTGGCGAGTTAGCTTTATTATCTCCAGCGTATACTCCTCATCTTGCAGCAGAGAAAAAGGAAGAGATAATATTATCCATTCAGGAAAAGGGGTTATCTTTGCAGCAAGCTGCAGTGGAGTATGGTATTTCCAAGCAGTCACTACGTTGTTGGAGGAAGGCATATAAGCAATCTGGACTGGCTGGATTATCACGTAGTTGCAGCGAAAAAGCAATGGGAAAGAAAAGGCAAAGGACTGAAGCAGAGCTAGATGAGCTTGAGGTACTACGTAAACGAAACGAGTATCTTGAGGCAGAGAATGCTCTGTTAAAAAAAGTGAAGGCCTTAGTCGAAGAAAGGGAAGCCCGTCTACGCGCGATTGGGCAGAAGCCATCCAAGAACTAAGGCCAGATCACCGTCTTGACCTCCTTCTGGAGATCAAGGGGATGGCTAGATCAACATTCTATTACAACAACAAGGGGAAGCCAGACAAGTGGGCCGTAGAAAGGCAGCACCTGGTAGAGGTGTTTTATAAAAACAAAGAAAGGTATGGGTACAGGAGGCTAACCAAGGTACTCCGTGGGGATGGATACATCATAAGTGAAAAGACTGTTCGGCGCCTTATGAAGGAGTCAGGCATCAAGTGCGAGGTTAGGATGAAAAAGTATAAATCATTCAAAGGAGAGGTCGGGAAAATAGCTCCAAATCTCCTTGAAAGAGACTTTAAGGCTGATTACCCCCATCAGAAGCTGGTAACAGATGTCACTGAGTTCCACTTGTTTGGAGAAAAGATATACTTGTCTCCTGTGCTCGACCTATACAACAGCGAGATCATCTTCTATACAATATACAAACGCCCTGTTCTAGATATGGTAAAGGATATGATCGCTGGAACGGTCGAAGTTATCGGAAGCAACACAAATGCAATCTTACACTCCGATCAAGGATGGCAGTATCAGCATAAAGACTATCAGAAAATGTTGAAAGATAACAACATAAGACAGAGTATGTCTAGAAGGGGAAATTGCCTGGATAATGCCGTCATGGAAAACTTCTTCGGACTGTTAAAATCGGAATTGCTATATTTGCAGAAGTTCACATCCGTTGATCACTTCCTCCTGGAACTAAAAGAATATCTCCGATATTACAACGAGGAACGTATTAAGGAAAAGTTAAACGGAAAGAGTCCGGTACAATACCGAACTCAAAACCAGATATCTTATTGTTAAATCCGTCCAACAAAAAGGGCGCACATCATCCAGCATCTACCGGGACAAGAAAACGCCATTATTTTGACCGGCCACGTGCTGGGAAGCCGACAGGTGGACCAGGTCCAAGGCAGAACTAACAAGGGAGGTCGCAGACGAGGAGGAGGTTGCCGGAAGAGGCGGAGTGGGTGGAGGCAGACTTGACGCCGAAAATGTGAACGGTGCCGCCATCGGCCACGCCGAGCTTTTTGCGGAGGGCGTCGCTGGTCAGGGGAATGTTACGGGCCGTGACGGAGGCCTTGGGATAACGTCGGCCGATGTCTTTGATCCCACGTTTGTCCAAAGGTACAACCTCCAGGATACGGAACCACTTGCCAAAGGGGGTCAAGGCCTCAACCGGGGCGGGTCCGATGTACAAGTGTGTATGCCGATCCAGTTTCTCCAGACCATACCGGCACGGCAGGTCAAAAGCCCCGGCCTTCAGCAGTCCCTTCCCCGGTTCGAACAGGAAAGATGGCCGATCAAAGTCGGCCATGACGCCATTAAGAGCGATTACAACGTCATTCCCGGCTTGACCGGGAATCTCCAGAACAGAGCCGTTTTCATAGACGAAGAGGGAATAAGGGCCGATGTAACCTCGTTCCAACAACAGTAACAGTTCCTTGCATTCGCCGTCGGCGGCGACCACGTGGACCGAACGGACAGAACCCAGTTGTTTACAGACTAGGGAGATGTCGGCCATCGGAGACAGTTTCAGCAGGATCTGGGGTGCCGCAGCGAACAAGTCAGGGAGCAGTTGCAACACATCCGGTTGGCAATCCTCCAGACGGAACACTTTACGGCCGTCAGATGCACGACGGGCCGGGTCCAGGAATATAAAGTCAGGCTCGAACCCGTCCAACACTTCATGCAGGAGATGCCCGGTCGGGGCCGGGCATGACGATTGGGTCGGGGCCGGGCATGACGGGGCGGAGGGACGGGCCGAAGAGGCCACCAACTCGCAATTGCGAACCCTGACATTCTTCAGGCCCAACGCCTCAAAATTAACAGAAGCCGCAGCGGCCAACGCAGGGCGCATCTCATTATACAACACCTCAGTAGCTACCTGTGCAAAGGCCCAGGAATCCACTCCCAAACCACCTGTCAAATCGGCCACTCGGCCATGGACCAACGAGGCCTTGTACCGCGCTGTTTCTGAAGACGAGCACTGTTCCCCGGACAGGCGCAACGGGAACTGCAGCGCGGGCACGGCATACCACTCCGGCACCTTCAGACGCAGCTTCCGGCGCACTTCCAACGTAGTGAGCGCCAGGTCAAAATCAGAAACCAAAGAAGCAAACCTGGACCGCGAAAGCGCCAGCGCCCCAAAGTCGTCCCCATCGTGCGCAAGTATGAACGAGGCAAAATCCATATTGCAAAAGTACGGAATTATCTTTAATTTTGTTTGTTAAAAACATTCGATATGAAAAACTACCAAGAAGCAGCTCAGAGCTGGCTGGACGGCAATTTCGACGCCGAGACCAAAGCCCAGGTCAAACACCTCATGGAAACAGACCAGACCGAACTGGAAGACGCATTCTACCGCACCCTCGAATTCGGCACCGGCGGCCTCCGCGGCACCATGGGCGTGGGCACCAACCGCATGAACAAATACACGGTGGGCATGGCCACGCAGGGCCTCGCCAACTACATCAGGCAGCACGTCCCCGGAGAAAAGAGCGTATGCATCAGCTACGACGCCCGCAACAACTCCGAGCTCTTCGCCCGCATATCGGCCGACGTCCTTTCCAACAACGGCATCAAGGTCTTCCTCTTCGAAGGCCTGCGCCCGACGCCGGAGCTCAGCTACAGCATCCGCGCCAAAAAGGCGACGGCCGGCATCATGATTACGGCCAGCCACAACCCCAAGGAATACAACGGCTACAAGGTGTTCTGGAGCGACGGCGGCCAGATTACGGCCCCCGTGGACAAGGACATCGTGGCAGAAGTCAACAAGATCGAGGACCCCTCCGACGTCCGCTTCCAGCCCGTACCGGGAGAGCCCCAGGCCCCCGTCGAAATGATGGGCCGGGAAATGGACGAGTGCTATCTGCGGGACATCACCTCCCTGGCCCTGAGCCCGGAGGCCGTCAAGAAGCACAGCGACCTCAAGATTGTCTATACGCCCCTGCACGGCTGCGGCGTCAAACTCATGCCCGAAGCACTCGGCCGTATCGGCTTCAAGAATATCATCCACGTCCCCGAGCAGGACATCAACGACGGAGATTTCCCCACCGTCGTCTCCCCCAACCCGGAGGAGCCCGCCGCCATGAAGATGGCCCTCGAGAAGGCCGATGAAACCGGCGCGGACCTGGTCCTCGCCACCGACCCCGACGCCGACCGCCTGGGTATCGCCGTCCGTAACGACGAAGGCAAGATGGTCCAGCTCAGCGGCAACCAGACCTGGAGCTTCCTCACCTACTACATCCTCACCCGCTGGAAGGAGCTGGGGAAACTGGCCGATGGCAAAGGCTACGTGGTAAAGACCATTGTCACCACCGAACTCATCGCCGCCATCTGCGAAAGCTTCGGCGTCAAGTGCTACAATGTACTCACCGGCTTCAAGTACATCGCGGAAGTGGTGAAACTGAATGAGGGAAAAGGTACCTTCATCTGCGGCGGCGAGGAAAGCTACGGCTTCAACCTGGGAGAATTCGTCCGGGACAAGTGCGCGCAGGTAGCCGGCATCATGGTGGCCGAATGCGCCGCATGGGCCGCCGAAAACGGAATGACGCTGTGGCAGCTGCTCCAGAAAGTTTACAAGGAATACGGCTACTACGAGGAAAAGATGGTGTACATCGTGCGCAAGGGAAAATCCGGCGCCGAGGAAATCCAGAAGATTATGGCCGATTACCGCGCCTGCCCTCCCAAGACCATCGCCGGCAGTCCCCTCGCCAAGGTTGTCGATTACCTGAAGCCCGAGGAAACCGGCCTTCCCAAATCCAACGTACTGCAGTTCTTCAACGAGGCGGGAGACGTCGTGAGCGTACGTCCCTCCGGAACGGAACCCAAGATCAAGTTCTACTTCGGCGCCAAGGGAAATGACGCCCCCGCGAAGATCGAGGCCCTGAAGGCCCAGTTTATTTCCTAAGACTCTCTATCATCGCCCTTGCGACGGCTTCGGATGCACCGGAGCCGCCAAGGAGGGTGCGTATCTCCGTATAATCGGCCTGCATGCGGGCCCGATAGGCGTCGTCCTGCGTAAGGCGTTCCAGCTCTTCCACCAAGGCCGGCACGGTGAGGCGGTCCTGCAGCAGCTCGCGGAAGGCGAGGCGGTCCAGGATGAGGTTCCCAAGGGAGACATATTTCACTTTGATGGCAAGGCGGGCGATGAAGGCGGTGAGTGCGTTCACCTTATAGCCTACCACCTGGGGCGTGCCGATAAGCGCGGCCTCCAGCGAAGCGGTGCCCGAATTGATGACGGCCGCGCGGGCATGGCGGATAGCTCCGTAGGTCTCTCCGAAGACGGTTTTCACGTATTCCCCGCGGCCGGAAAGAAAGGCCTCATAGTCCTTCCCGCTGCGGGAGGGTGCGGCCGCCACCACGAACAGATACTCCGGATGCTTCGCGTGCCAGGTATCGGCCATCTTCATGAAGACAGGCATCATCTGGCCGATTTCCATGCTGCGCGAACCGGCGAGGAGGGCGATCATCGGCCTGTCCTCAAGGCCCGTGCGGGCGAGGAACGCATCGCGGGATTCGCTGAGCGCAGGACTGGCCTCCACCGCATCCACCAGCGGGTTACCGGCATACACATAGGGCAGGCCGTGGCGGTCGAAGAAAGGTTTTTCGAAGGGGAAGACGATGAAGAGTTTATCCACCCAGGCCTTCAACTTTTTAACGCGGCCTTCGCGGGTGGCCCACACCTTGGGGGCGATGTAGTAATAGACTTTGAATCCGGCGTTATGGGCGAACTCCGCCACCTTGAAGTTGAAGCCGGGGTAGTCGATGAGGATGACTACATCCGGGTTCCAGGCGGTGATATCGGCCTTGCAATGGTTTATGCGCCCGAGAAGCTGGGGGGCTTTCCGGAGCACTTCCACGACGCCCATCACGGCGCCGGCGCGGTAGTCCTCCACCATGCCTTCGCCGTTTTCGTGGTCTTTGTACACGGCGTCCATCAGCGGACCGCCCCAGAAGCGGATTGTCGCCTGGGGGTCTTCTTTATAAAGGCCTTTCATGAGGTTGCTGCCGTGCAGGTCGCCGGAAGCTTCGCCGGCCACGATATAGTATTTCATGGAGACAAATTTACGAAAAATACTTACATTTGCGGTAATATAGACAAAACACATGAAGCATTTTATCCTGACTGTCGCCGCACTTGCCGCGGGTATCTGTGCATCGGCGCAGACCGTGCGCGGAGAATGGGACGTCCACTTCCGGGGCGCCATCATCAATGACGAATTCGACGTCTCCAAGGGAGAGCTGGCCACATCCGGTACATTGGCCGCCTTCAACTTCGCCCCTTACGCAGGGCTGGTCTTCGGCGAAGGCCATCACCTGAAGGCCGGGTTCAACATCCAGAAGGACTTCGGCACGCCGGGCACCAAGCCCAGCACGGAGTTCGCCGCCTGGTACCAGTACCAGAACAACGGCTTCACCCTGGCCGCCGGCGTCTTCCCCTACGCCCTGGGCGGCAGCAGATACTCTTCGCTCATGTACTCCGACGCGGCGGACTTCTACGACGTCCACTGCGACGGTTTCCTCCTGCGCTGGCAGAAGTCCAAATCCAATTACGAGCTGTTCTTTGACTGGTGCGGCAAGTATGGGGAGCAGCGCCGGGAAGAGTTTTACGTGGTGAGCGCCGGCGAAGGCTGGGTCAACGACTGGATGGCGCTCTGCTGGGAGGGTCTGTTCCACCACCTTGCCTGCAGCGATGCCATCGACGGGGTTATGGACGACCATGTCATCCACCCCTACATCCAGTTCGAACTGTCGTCCCTGCTGCCGCTGCAGCGCCTCGAGGTATCCCTGGGCGCCATCGCCGGTTACCAGAAAGACCGCAAGGCCGACATCCTCAAGACGCCCTTCGGCGTCGATGCCGTCGTGGAGGTGTGCAAGTGGAACTTCGGCCTCCGGAACCAGTTCTATTACGGTGGCAACCAGATGCCCTTCAACGACACCGCCGGTCTTTACTTCCGTGCGCCCTGGTGGCAAATCCGCAAGGACGGACTGAGCGGCATCTACGACGGCCTGGATCTGTACTGGCAGAAATCCCTGAATGATTTCGTGGAACTGGGCGTCCATGCCCGCTTCCATTTCGCGCACATGGGCTTCCTCGGTTCCCAGCAGGTCTTTACTTGCACGGTGAACCTGGACAAGCTGCGTTAAGAACCGTATAATCGGTAAGATCGGCCACGCACGGAGTGATGGTAACCCAGCCGTCTTTTACCAGAAGATGGTCGGCGAGGGCGGGATCGTTGTCGTCGTTGACGAATTCGCCCTTCATGAAGTAGGCTTTCTCTCCGGGTTCCAGTTCCACACGGTAGTGCTGCCAGAGGAATAGGTCCGTGAGGCCCAGTTCCACCAGGCGGCGCTCATCCCATTCTTCGAATTCCTTGATCCAGTGGCCATGACCCTGGCGGGCCCACTTGACTCCCTTGATGAGTTCCAGCGGGGCATCCGGAAAGTTGATGTTGAAATAGAGCCCGGGGCGGTTTTCGGGCCATTTTGCCAGGAGGTCCCGGATGATGCCGGGAAGCATTTGTTCCACGGCGGAAAGGTCGGCATCGGCCCGGTGGGAAGTGATGGAGACGCCGATTCCCCTGATTCCATTGATGGCGGCCTCTTCCACCGCACCCAGGGTGGCGCTGTAGTTGGCGCCGGTAGAGGCGTTGCTGCCGTGGTTGATTCCCGCCACCACAAGATCCGGGTTGCGGTTCTCATACTTATACTGCAGACCGAACTTGATGCAGGAAGCCGGCGTGGCATCCAGGTAGGACCAGTTCCCGGGTCCTTCTTCCGGCAGTTCCTTGTAGGCCAGCTGCTTCACGCCCAGGGATACGGCGATGGACATGGCGCTCTGGTGGAATTTGGGAGCCACCACGGTCACCTCTCCGAATTTCGCCATCACACGGGCCAGCACATGGATTCCCGCCGCCTTGTATCCGTCATCGTTTGAAATCAGAATTCTCATAACACACAAAGATACGGATTTTTGCGGGGAATACTTGTTTCTTTAAAGGAAATCCCGTATTTTTGCAATCCTTTCCGCGGGGTATTAGCTCAGTTGGCTAGAGCGATAGGTTCGCAATCTATAGGTCAGGGGTTCGACTCCCCTATACTCCACTTTCAGCCCGGTTTCCGCCGGGCTTTTTTCATTCCCCCGCCGCAGACAAAAAAAAGACCGGCTCTTTTCGAGCCGGCCTTAAAATAAAGCGTTGTGAAATAACTTACTTGGTGATTACCTTAGCCATTTCGCAAACCTTGTTGCTGTAACCCCACTCGTTGTCGTACCAGGCGCAAACCTTCACGAAGGTCTTGTCCAGCTGGATACCGGCCTTCTCATCGAAGATGGAAGTGCGGGAGTCGTTGCGGAAGTCGGTGGAAACCACAGCCTCGTTGGTGTAACCGAGAACACCCTTGAGCTCACCCTCGGAGGCGGCCTTCATGGCAGCGCAGATCTCCTCGTAGGTAGCTTCCTTGGCGAGTTCGCAGGTCAGGTCAACGAAGGACACATCGCTGGTGGGAACGCGCAGGGACATACCGGTGAGTTTGCCGTTCAGCTCGGGAAGAACCTTACCTACAGCCTTGGCAGCGCCAGTGGAGGAAGGGATGATGTTCTCGAGGATACCACGGCCACCACGCCAGTCTTTCTTGGAAGGACCGTCAACGGTCTTCTGGGTAGCGGTAGCAGCGTGAACGGTGGTCATCAGGCCACGGACAACACCGAACTTGTCGTTGAGCACCTTGGTGATAGGAGCCAGGCAGTTGGTGGTGCAGGAAGCGTTGGAGATGATGTTCTGGCCAGCGTAGGTGTTGTGGTTTACGCCGTAAACGAACATAGGGGTAGCGTCCTTGGAAGGAGCGGACATGAT